>Ga0307508_10002936_pt1 | contig 17625 bp, 20 predicted proteins | sample 9_EM_MG_FD_203089 | JGI IMG/M metagenome (GOLD analysis project Ga0307508, IMG submission 203089) | Populus trichocarpa ectomycorrhiza microbial communities from riparian zone in the Pacific Northwest, United States - 9_EM | ecosystem: Host-associated > Plants > Roots > Unclassified | place... | reverse complement strand
GAGCGAAGATCGTCGGCAGAACCAGCAGATATTCGGGGTGTTCTTAACGGGACGTTCCCGCAACCTCTCGAGTTAACAAGAACGCCTCGGAAACCGAGGGCTCCATTCAGGCGCGACCCCGAGGTAATGGACAGTAAGGCCCGGATGTAGGCCGATTGGGCACCTGTAACAACATGAAACAATTGTCAGTGTTTCAAGTCGGCTACAATCTGGAAGCAAGAGTCCAACCTCCGGTGAGCCCGGCAAGGACAATGACTATGGGTGTTTCGTCACTGATGGCCCCGTCGGCCGGTGATGTAAAGTCGACTGCACTGTTCAGGGTAAAAGAGATTTGAGGCGTGTGAGCATTTCGCAAGAGTGATTTGACGCACATAAGACCGCCATCGGGTAATTCTAGCAACGTTCTGACGGCCGCCTGTGAGCCGAAAAAGCGCGCGGTGCTTGAATATGATTCAACTCGTACCGGTCGTACACTATTGGATCCATGCCGTCGAAGTTGCCAAAGCTATTCCAAAATGTCTGTAGATGACCACTGAAACATCGGAGCGATTGTCCAGGAAGGAACTTTCATGAGTCCCCCGTGTCAATGGGTCAATGGGGCAATACTCACCTTTTGAGCCACCAGGTGGGTTCCCATTTTTCAAACAAGCTCGTGCAGTGTTGCCGAACGAACTCGGTCAATGGAGTGTCCTCTCCCTTTTGCTCAGATTCGTTTGCGCGAGAGGACCTGACGCGGAGCAGAACCGGATGGTCCGGGGAGATGACCTGCTTGGCAGCGGAGCCCGAATCACCCACGGCGGTGTTCTTCGAGCTTCTTGTTTTCGAAGACGCCTCTTCGCGTGGCTTACTATCAATGACGAATGGACCCAAGAACAGATTCAGCTTGTAGATAGGGAGCAGATAAAGGGAGAAAAGCTCAAACGAGCGTCGTATCATCAAGGGCTCTGAAAGGCAGTGCAGTGCAGTGAATCATCCTAGCCTCATATGACGATGACAGGGAAAGAATACTGACTGTTGAAGTATTTGTATACCATCGCGAGCACTGTAACTTTCAACTCGGGAATGACAGCATGCGGAACCAAGTGTCACGTTCATGAACCGTCATCCGTAACTTTCGGTCACGCCCGCCCTAAACAAAACGTTGCAACCCTATCGGCCATCTGGGACCGCTATGAATCTATGAACAAGTAATGAAGAGGCGGCTGCAGGAACAGGGTGTAAGTGCGAGAAAGCGTCAATCCAATTTGTCATGCAAGTTGGCGCTGTTGAGCGTTTAGCGCGGATCACCGCGGCCCCGGAGCATGGGAAGATTCATAAACATGTAGCTGTGGGAAGGCCGGGACGCGCTGGGAACTACATTGAACTGGCAATTCAAACCATTTCGCTATGAAACATCAAACCCTCACAAATCGGCTTGTTGGATTGTATCAACTCGATCCTGACTACAGTGCGACGTAGCAAAAAGAGGTACGGAAAGAATCGACTGACACAGTGACTAAAGAATTGCGTGTCTAGAACCACCTGACGATGTTCTAACAACGCCTGGATGTGTGGGGAGCCGATAATAACATGTAAGCAGAAGCCGTTCTGGTCTCATGGAGCCGAATGCGACGGGCTGACGTACGATATCGCCGGCATCAAAGGGGGTCCGGAAAGTGTGGCCACTAAGCCAACTGACACTGGAATATAGACACGTTGCTGGGCCGTTGTGCTTCCTGATCTCTTACTTCGCTCGTTATTGCATAGTCCACAAAATGAATGCGCAGAAAGTAGTGATCGCATTATATTTGGCTGGGGATTATCGGCTTAGCGATGATCGCGGACCGGAAACATAGCTTCCCTTCTAGGGAACGAGCTGTAAATCCTCGTTTGCTTGAACATGAGCGGCGAGAAACATGGCGGAAGTAACTGTGGCAAAGCATCCCTACAAGCGGCGAAGGACTGCGAGGTGTTACGACTCGTGGCGGCATTCAACAGAACAAGGATGAGCTTTCTTTCAAGTGGACTCGGAAGCTGCAGATACCAAGGTGCCAGCATATCAGTTCGATACATTACCAAGTGTCGAATTTCGCTTCGGCACCTAGTCCGAGCCGTTTCAGCGTGGGAAAGAGCAAACATGACAAAACATTCAAATCGTCACCTCTGGGCCTCGTTTCTTGTCATTGATCAATACATCTCCCCTCGAACTCAGCTTTGGGCTCCGTGGCCTACGGGGACACTGAGCGCATCGGACTCATCGAACGTTAGGACGTCGCGATTACCTGTCGATGATATAGGCTTGTCCGCCTACAGCGATCGAGGATCGTCTCTCACGTCATTGCGCCTCTGATATTGTCACACCATGTACCCGTGATTGAGTCGATTGTGCGTTGGCCGATCGTGAACAAACCCGATATCATAATCGCTAACCCCCACAGCCACGTGTGGGCTTACTGTCGCAGGTTGAATCACGTATTCTTCCTCAACTGCATCTTGTGGCTTCCATCGATATATTGCATACACTTAGGCCGGAGTTTTCGATGCGCTTCAAACCCTTGACTCTTTCCTGTGACCTCAAAGACATCGCTATCTTCTCCCTGTGTTCGGATGGGTTGGAAGCCCTCACCTGGCTCTCAATCACCTGCAATACGAGATCAATTCATGCGCATAACTTTGGGAATTCTACAAAATGGCGAGACGGCTCTTTGCAATCCATACAAGGACTGCTGTGATGATGGCTACCATCAGAGCCATCCCATGAGGGGTGCATCTGTTTAGTCCTAAAGGACCCCATTGCTCCCCTCTGCGTACTCCTGGCACTCAATGGTGGCCATACTCAATGCGGTCTATGGCATTCAACATCAACATCGCTTCCAGTGACTCAGATGATCCTGGCAGCATACCATGGCTTCCATCTGTGCAACTTGATGTGGTGCATTGCACGTTCCTGCAAACCCTTGTTCCTTGTTATTAAGGTGAACTTGATGAAAAGGGAGCATATCATCAGTAACACTGTGGTTGAGGGCAAGATTGACGGTTACAACTCACCGTCATGGAGGAGCGTCATGCAACAGTTGGTGGGACTAGAAGGTTCCTTGCGATCTCTCAGCATGTCATCTCCGGGCTCCATGAACGGGAGAGGGATAGTTTCCTTGCGAGTTAGCTGAGGGACTACGATGTCATCGGGCATGATCTGGGTATCACATGTGTCAGTGGTGAGAAGGTTAGGAGCGGGGCTGCACAGGGGACTGCTCCAGCGGGCTATCCACAGGTGAGTGAGCACGGAATTTAAATGGTGTCAAAGCCGACACACATTGATCATGATACGCCTCAGCAAGGTATGCCTTGAGCCACGCATCAAAGAGGCTTTGCAGGGGCAGCACACCGTCGAGGCCGAGAATGGAGACGTGTGGATCGGGTGACGGATCACTCGTTAGGGTAGCTAGAAGGGTGGCCTATTATCAACCCATTTCACAGCGGGCCAGCGGCATACAGTAAGGTCAGTACTCAGTAGAGCCTCGCTGGTTAACGCGAGTGCTCACCTCTGTCGGGGTGTAGGATGGAGTGGAGGCCTTGCACATTGTGGAATTCACGGGGAAATAGACGGGCTTCGCACACAGTGAGCCGAAGGTGTAGTAAAGTTGGGGTTTGGGGGCACAAACAGCCTTAAATACCTACTCGTCCGTCCCAATTAGGCAGGATGGGCGAGTCATTATATTTGCATTATTGCATCTGATCAGAACGTGTATGACATTTTGTATACGTGAGGCTACTTGTGGCGGACATCATGGTATCTATACAACTTGCAGCAACATGCGTGCGGATTTCCAGGGCGAGTGCCACTGCACGGAATTTGCCAGCTGTACGGAAGCCCCCATTGCGCTGCGGGTGACGCACGCAGCCACACAGACGTCGCTCGGGGCACAGCCGTTTTCAGGTTTTTTTCTTGGTTGTTGCGCTGTGGCAGTAGTGAGGGATGAGGCGAAGAATTTCACCGGCTTTGATCGTAGGTTTTGAAATCACCGAGGCGCGCTACCTGAAAAGGGCAGATGAAATTATCGCTGGGATCAGCGAAGCGGACATCGGTGCGTGATTTGCTACGATAATCAGGCCACTGCAAAAAAGGGACGGAAATGTCGCCGATATCGCGACAGCTTCAACAACTCGCTCGGTCGTCTGTGGGCCTAAGAAGCGCGTGCATTCCGAATGCGACTGAACACGTACCATCGCGTTCGATCGGATTCATGTAGTCCAAGTTGCGAAAGATATCCCAGAATGCCTGCATTCTGAATGCGACTGAACTTGTACCGATCGTACTCCATCAGATCCATAGAGTCAAAGTTGCCAAGGCTGTTCCAGAGCGGATGGCTACGACAATATTAACGCAAGGTTTCGGGGAGGGGTTTCATGAGTATCATTGATCTACACTTGCCGAGGCAGCACTCACCTTTGAGCTCCCCCGGTTCCTTTGAGCAAGGGGTTGTTGTGAAGCTTAAGCGCGGCCGGATAATCCAAGGACAGGTCCTGCTTGGCAGCAGAACCCGGACCACCCATGTCTATGAACGCCTTGTTTCAAAAATGCAAAAATCTCAAACAAGCGTCGTTTAATGCCCTGGAAGTGGTGTGTGAATCAATCGTAGTGTGATGGTGAAGAACGCCGACTATCACAGTAACTGTACACCATCGAGAGAGTATTGCAGTCCGCACCAACACGTCCATGGACCAACCGCCGTCTGTAACGCAAAAGTTAGCCTCCGTCCCGCCAAACAGGCGCGCCCTCTGTCATACGCGAGCGATCAACACCGGTCTGGATTATTGGGAGATGGGTGGGTCGGATGTGGATGTGTGAAAACCTCAAGCCAATTCATCAAGCAAGCTAGCGCCGTGGATCCCGCCGCTGCCCCGCAGCGTGTGGATACCGCCTGCAGTTATAGGAGAGACAGGTCGTGGCGAGAATTACTGAGCCCTTCACACCTGCTTACTGTAAACAGATCATACCCTCACAGACCAGTTGACTTAAACGTAGCGCAACGAGGCAATCACGCAAAAAGAGTACCCTGACCAACACAATGATGACAGAATTTCGGGCTGCCTGATGGTGTTCTGATACAAGTATGGCGAGCCGAGAGTAGAATACAACCCGCCAGATTTCAGGCACGCCCGTAGAGCCCAAGCACGACTTCAAGGCTGGCCGCAAAGCACGGCCGTCATTCGTATCAAGCGAACTGATTCCAGTTTAAATAGAAAGATGCCTCGCAGTCGTGCTTGCCTCTTGATCACTTACTCCATTCAACATTTATCAGAGTAAAGGAATATCGTATCACATAATCCACAAAGACATGAGGCCGAAATCGGGCATCGACATTATATTCAGCTGGAGAGTATCGCGAGCCGGAATCAAAGCTTTCTAGGGGAGCGAGCTGTGATTCACTTTTGCTGAAAGCCAGCCGCGATAAACATGGCAGACGTAGAAACCCAAGTATGACAAATTGTCGCTACAAGCGACGATGTATTGCGTGTGCGCTGACGGGTTCGTGGCGGCGTTTAACAAAACAAGGATGAAGCGGACCCTGCAGGGGTCAAGGTGCTAGCACCTTACCAAGCGTCGATTTTCGCTTCGTCACGCAAGGGCCGCGAGGAGACAGGATATCAATCAACGCCGTGCAAACACTGCAAAAAAAAGCAAACATGACCAAACTTTCAACATCCTCCTCGTTTCTTGTCAACCAACATGCCTTCCCTCGAACTCAACTTTCAGCTCCGTGGCTGCAGAAATAAACACATTAAAATCATCAAGCGTATGAATGTCGCAATTACCTGATATCTGCCGTCTGACTTTGTACATCCACTGTCATTGGATGATATGGATATAGAGCCTTGCCCGCCTGCGGCGATCGAGGATCGCCTTCCACTTCACTGCGCCTCCGATATCTTTATACAGTCTGCCCGTGGTCGAGTCGATTGTGCGTAGGCCGATTGTGAACAAACTGATGCCATGATCGCTAACTTTCACGATCCCATTGTAGCCCTCCTCTTGTGCGGGACCGACCACATACTCTCCATATATTGGATCTCGTGGCTTCATTGATTCGCTTTGTCCATTGCGCAAACTTAAGCCGGAGCGTCCCATGCCATCAGGATCAAATCTCTCGACTCTTTCTCTATGGCTCATCGCCATCTTTTTTCCCTCGTACATGGTTCTTTCCCAGCTCTTAGTCGCCTGTGAGAATTCTGGACGTCCTCAGTCACTAGAGCGCAAACACGAGATAAATTCATGCTTTCAACCGCTGGGTGCTATACATAACAGCAAGACAGTTCGTTGCAATCCGCTCGAGGGCTGCTGCGATGATGGCTACCATAAGGGCCATCCCGTGAGGGGCGCATCTGTTTGGTCCTGAAGGACCTCATTGCTCCCCTCTATTTTTGGTGGGGTTGGATGGTGGCCACGTTCAGTGCACTCTTTGGTATTCAACATCAGTGCCGCTAGTAACTGAGACAATCCCCGGCGACCTACCGTGGCTTCCATCTGTGTTGCTTGATACACATTGTGCATCCCTGTAAAGATCTGTTGCTTGTCGTCGAGGTTCACTTGATGAAAAGGAGCACACGTCATCAAGAACACACTAGTTGAGGGCAATATTGACAAGTACAACTTACTGTCACTCAGGAGCGCCGCGCAATAGTCAGTGGGACTGGAGGATTCCGCGCCATCTTTCGGCAAGTCGTCTCCAGGCTCCATAAACGGGAGAGGGATAGTTTCCTTGCGAGCTAGCTGAGGAATCACGACGTCGGGTATCGTGCTACCATCATATATTTCGGTGGACAGTAAGTCGGGAGGGGAGCTGCACGGGGGACTGCTCCAACGAGCTGTTCATGCGGTGAGTGGTGACGGAAATTATGCAGCATTGAAGATGACATACAATGATTGAGATACAGCTCGGCAGGGTACACATGCAGCCACACATCAAAGAGGGTTTGCAGTGGTGGAACTCCCTCGAGGCCGAGAATGGAGACGGACGCCTCTGGCAACGGATTGCTCGTTGGAGTGGCCAGGAGCAGGGCCTATTATGTCCTATCAACCTATTTCACGGCGGCGTGTGGTCAGTAGAGTCTCGGTGGTTATCAACCACTTAACGCGGCTCACTTCCGCCGGGGCGTAGGATGGAGTGAAGATCTGGTACGTCATGGAGTTTATTAGGATATATAAATGCGCGAAGGGGGATAGATGGCGTTAGGATGCGGCGCGCTGAAAGTGGCTGTGGTTGTGGTTGTGAGAGTTCGATGTGGTTTGGGGCACAAACAGCCTTAAATACCTGCTCGTCCATCCCAATTAGGGAGGATGGGCGAATCATTGTATCTAGCACATCCGTATCTTCGAGGCGTACACGCGCTTTGATATATTCACTTAACTTTCGATAGTGAGCGTGTATATGGCATCTTGTGCAATTTCTGCACATGTAACATGAGGCGACCTATGCACCGCAACATGCGCGCGAAACTCAGGAGTGGGGACTGCAAGGCCACTGAATGGTTTTTTTTTTTGCTAGCGGCAGACACGCGGAGCACCCACGGCGGGTGAGGCAGCCAGCCAGTGACCTCGCCCGTGTTACGATCTCATAATCAAGCCATCGATATCGTCCCAGCGATATGCAATAGAATTAGACGTAAAGCTCCCAAAGCCGAACGGCTGTCACCCTGTATACTGAATAAAGTGAAGGTTTTCTGGTTGATTGCTGCCGGCCATGTTATTCAGTCCGCCAACCTACACCACACACATCATTGCTACGGAAACCAGGCCGCGGCAAAAAAAAATTTTGACGGAAATATCGTGAACACAGCTTCAACAGCTCGCTCGGGCGTTTGTGAGCCTAAGAGGCCCGTGCATTCGGAATGCGGCTGAAGGCGTACCACATGCCGTTAAAAGTTGCCAAAGATGTTCCAGAATGCACCACGGCAACATTAGCGCAAGGATCCGGGAAGGAATTTAGATTAATATGAAGCATGGCCGGATAACCCAAGGAGATGACCTGCTCGGCAACGGAACCACCCAGGTCTACGAAGGTCTTGTTTTTCAAAGATGCAGACATGTATAGAGTCAGCATGTGAATAGGAAGTATGTAGGGGAGAAAATCTCAAACAAGCGTCGTTTAATGGAATGTCCTGAAAGGTGGTCGTGTGAATTGTTGAAGCCGATGATGGGCGGAGGATACTGACTGTTGAAGTAATTGTATACTATCGAGAGCACTGAAGTCCTACCAACTCTGGGGGGAGCGGCAGTAAGTGTACGGAGCCAAGACTCACCTCCATGAACCACCGCCATCTGTAACGCAAAAATCAACCTCGGTCCGCCCGCTTGGCACACTCATAAACAACGGGGCGCGCGCCGTGTCATACGCGAGCGATCAATACTGGTGTGGGTCACGGAGGGGCAAGCGGGATGGGCGAGTTGGAGTGGAAACTCAAACAAATTAACATGCAAGGCCGCGCCGCGGATAACAGCTGCAGCCATAGCTATAGGAGAGCCAGGTCGTGGTGAGAATTACTCTGGGTCTGCGGACAGGATACCCCTCACAAACCAATTGACTTAAATGTGGCGCAACAAGGCAATCATGCAAAACGAGTCCCCTGATCAACGCAGTGATGACGAAATTGCATTATGCACAACTCCCGAAGCCGCTCTCCATGTGCACGCACGAGATTCCTAACGGCAGATGATGACCAATACCCAACGTCACACCATGTGGGTGGTGCGTCAAAAGGACGAGGTTCACAAGACACAAATAGGAATAGTGATGCGTAGGCTTAGGGCAGTATTGAGTTGTCCGTCCTGTACATGCGCAGAAGAATCTCCTCTCTTGCGTTCGGGGCCTTTTCTCTAGCCCATGAGGGTGCTTCTCCCTGGAGGATACCTGAGAACTCGTCGGTGAGTGCTTCTTGAATGATTGTTGTAAAGAACCAGCAGTTTTCCTATTGGAAAGTATGTTGGTGAGGGTATTGATAAATGAAAATCATTTCCGATAATCACTTGAACGAGAGCGTAGTGTGGTGCAACACCTCCCACTATACGTAGATCACGAGCAAGATCGCGAAGTGTTGGTCTGCCATACCCGCAACTCGTAGAATTCGGTAAAAAAGAGACAGAGGAGATTTCTTGGTCATTGGATTGCATCAATTCGGCTTTAGTCTTCGCCACCCAAACCTGAAGTCGTGTTCCATAGATGAGCTACACATGAGTCACAATCAGCGGGCACACTTACTGTATCATCTGCAGGAATGACAGAGGAGACAAGTTTTAGGGAGAAGGGGAGGGCAGCAGCGTCACGGGAGGCGCCGCGCTCCATCCTGATCCAGAACCTATTGGAATCATCAGGGCCTACCCCGAGGAGCAAGAACTCGTGCCCCAGTTTACAGGCCAGTTTCATCCGCTTGACAATATGAATCTCCTCGTTCGCCTCTCGTACCCTAGCTTCAATGACGTCAGAACAAAATCTGTTGACGTTGTATTGCTGAACACCATGCGTGAGAGGCGGCATTATAGTTGCAGCATCGGGGTGGGGTGCCCAGGCAAGTGCGTTGGTAGGTAAAATGGTTGGAGATGAAGAGCCAGATCGACGCTGAACTTGAAACCGCGCCCTCGCCAACGCCAGTCGGTGTATATCTAGTTGCTCTGAAGATAATGACGTAGCTAGCTTCAAGCATTCCTCCCAGAGCAACTTTGCTTCCAGCACATGAAGTTCAGGATGCAGCTGTTGCAAAAGACAATGAAGCCCATCCATCTTCTTGGCATCTGCAAGACTCGATTTTCGATGAACGGGAGAGTGGGTTTCATATAACGTCTACTCAGTGAGCAAACCAGTGAATCTAAAGACATAATCATTTGAGAGAATAATGAACACGCACGAGGCATTTGCGTATCTCCTCGACGATCTGGTCATCAGACTTGCAGCTTCCCTGCAGAGTTCGAAGCAATTCGGCCACCTACCATGGTATAAAAGATCACGTTATTATATAATTTGACCAACTGCTAATACAAAGATAGATACTCGCCGTATACGGAGCCGGTTGATTGTACATGAGGCGAAGACGTTCCCGTACTTTGTCTTGGACGTCTGGAGCTTCATGTTCGAAAACGCCATGAACGTCAAACCGCTTTAATAAAGAGAACATTGAGGGGCTGGGCTGTTGTGATAACAGGTTAATACGGATGCGTATGTAAAGTAGCTTTAGATACCACCGTACCTGTGACCCTCGACCAATGAGGCCATCAAATATGTTCAGGACTTGTGCGACTTCTCCTAGGCTTGACAAACTTTCGGGTTTGTAAGAATCCTCGTAACGCCAGCCCCAAGTTATAAAATCCTTCGAAGCTGCAAGATGCACCTGTGTTTTGAACTAAGCCAAAGCAGGAAATGAACGTATAATGACCTTACACATATCTCCGGTGTGATTGATGAGCGATATGACAGCATCGAGCTGCGGGACTGCTGGCGTTCGGTTCGGAGCCATATCCGCAGATCGCCTCGTTGGAGTTCAAGAACCACGGATCGAGCTTTGGTTGTCGTTTCAGAGTACTCTTCGATCAATACAACCTCGGATTGTTGGACAATGGATGACTTAGAGATAGCTTTGCAAAATTGATGGAGGGGGATCTTGTGGCCATCATATGACGCCGTGGTCCCCGCGGAACTGATCGAGGAGGGTCGAGGAAGAGCCGCACGGTCCGAGCCAACAGAATGATCAGTTGGGCCCCAAAGAACACGTCGCACCTCTTCAGTCGCAAAAAAGTCGTGCTGATTTGGGACAAAAATGAATGAAATGGATGGATCTTATGAGCTTCATAATAAACATACGATGCTACCAGTTGCGCCCAGAGTCGATGTACAAGAGGTACGTTGGGAATCGTATGTGTTGGACGAAGAGCTACGGTAGGAGGTTTCGGCAGTACTACTGCTAGAGGATCGACGATCGACGGCTGTCGAATCTGGCGAAATCTGATCGCTAGATGTTAGCATGTATGAAAGAGATGTGTCAAGCTGTACTCACTGAAGACCGCCTTCCAATTGATAGAAGACGATTTCGTATCCGCTCAATCGGCCCTCGTGGCTTAGGCCGCGGAAACGGTGGATGTGTGTTTTGGCCGGGCAGTGCGGGCAGTGCGCCCTGAGCCGACGAGCTTGTATTACGAGCTGACGAATTATCACGAGGGTCTGCGCTGGACTGCATGGCTACAAGGTTTGACCGGTCCGCCGGCGTACTTTGTGCAGCCCGACCTTTTGATAAACTGATATGATGGACACGAGGATGACCACCGGAGGGATCGTCGAGCCATTCGGTTGCGAAGCTTGGTAGTGCCGCCTGGGCGTTTTGCCTAGATGTCTTCTTTCGAATATCAAAAAGGCTTACGTGACGGCTGCGAGGATTGTTGGGAGCGACCTTCCAGAAGCCTGTCCTGACCCAAGCTGTTGGAAGACTCATATAGTGGGTACGAGGATCGCCATGAAGGGTTCCGTTAAGGTGTGATGGAGTAGGACGTGGGGCATTTGGTGTAGGGAGCGCGGCTTCGAGTTTCGGGGTGGTGGTGTGAAATCCTAGAAGTTTATTACTAGTGATTTCTCCAGTCTGCTCGGCTATGTGGCTTGGTCGCGATTCTTGCGGTTTGTGCTTCGACGATGCGCCAATTATCTTCGGAGAGCTTATGCGATGAACTCGACCGATATCACTCGTGAATTTGTCGGCCTGACATGGGGGAGGCGCTTGAGCGCTTTGCCTGGATGATGCCTCGTGTTTTTTCGAAATGCTTGTATGGCACGGTCGAGGATGACCACTGGCTGCAGTTTCCTTGGTTTGCGTTGCAGTGAGGCTGGGCCGTGCCGCTCTCGTCCTTGTCCCATCATGGCTCGTGGAGGCGGCTGTCACTGATCCAGCAGTGTTGGTGATCCCGTGGAGCGTAGGGGGGTCCGACTGCGCCTTCCGAGCCCGTAGATGTTCCGGGGACCAGATATCTGTCGTCGGTGGAGTACGTGAGGCACCTTCAGCCTTGTGATGTTTCGACCGGCCCCAGGGCCAGTGCCACGGCATGATTCGTGTCAGTACGCCGACCCCTCACAAGTTTGTCCGACGTGTCTCCTCTTTATTCGTAACCTGGCTCGACAATCAAGGCAGAGGTGGCGCAGAATCGGGGCTGGGATAAGGCTGAGGAGGACGTATCCTCACCTCTGATGCCCGCAGAGACAGTGGCGTCCACGAGGTCCATCGCCCTAAACCTGAATCAACACGTGCCCTGCTGGCATTAATATTATAACCCTTACCTGATAACACCACGTGTACGTGATACTTATTGTCGACGCGCGGGTGATCCCGGCTCTTGCGAATGTATTCAGTCAAACTTTTTCACAATCTGGTGGCGGTGTTTGGTGGCTGTCCGACCGTAGCCTGACGTTCCACTTCATTGGCATTGCCCCGTGTCATTTTAGTAACTTCAATCCTCATAGTAACATATATACAGCTATGCTGGGCTGTAATTTTGCAGTGTGCCGTGCCTTTTCACCACTACCCGTCCGAAGTCCCGATTTAGTGCTCGGCACTTGCCGGATTCCTCCTCATTTTATTTTACCCCATGCCATCCACTCCGCCTCCCCTGTACTATTTATACATGACGTGTTATCCTAACATGGCTCACATCGGGAAAGGAAATGTGGCTCAAAACTCAAAATACAGCAAAAAGGAGGGAGCCGGGGATGGCGCTTGCCGCCGCTACCGATGACATATTAAGCAACACCACAAACAACAAACTGTCCGTTCAGTTCACATGGCAATGATACACTAAACACGCCCCCTCCTTGCTCTCGTTTGCTGCACTCAATACATATCGCTCTTTTATATGGCTTTGTCATCAGCTCGAGCGAGCGCCGACTGGCAGCTGAGTGACAGTGACATCGAAATGCTGTGCTTGTGCTGTGCATTGCTCATCCTACTGACGGCAGGCGATACTACTGCCCCACCCCTCACCACGACCCCTACCCCTTATCCTTATTCAAGGACCTCCGAGTAAAATATACTTGTGTGGGAGCGGCCGCATTACAGGCCCTCTGTCATACGCTAGCGTCCGACGGATGTCGATGTGCGAAAACCTCAAACCAATTTATCAGCAAGTTAGCGCTGTGGATCCCGCTGCCGCCCCGCAGCGTGCGGATACTGCAGTCCTGCAGTTATAGGAGAGCGGCGAGAATCACTCTGAGCCCTTCACACCTGCTTACTGTGAACAAATCATACCCTCACAAACCAGTTGACTTAAACGTAGCGCGACAAGGCAATCGCGCAAAAAGATTGCCATGACCAACACACTGATGACCGAATTGCGTGTTCGGGCTGCCTGATGATTTGATACAAGTGTGGCGAGCCGAGTAGAATGCAACCCGCCGGATTTCAGGCACATCCGTAGGCCCGAGCACGACATCAAGGCTGACCGGAAAGTATGGTCATCATTCGCGTCAAGCCAACTGATTCCTAGAAAGATGCTTCCCAGTCGTGCTTACTTTTTGATCACTTACACTTCACTCGACATTTATCAGAAATAATATCATATCACATAGTCCACAAATGCATGGGGCCGAAATCGGGCGTCAACATCATATTCAGATCGCGGAGCTTTCTAGGAGAGCGAGATGTAATTCACTTTTGCTGAACGCCAGCCGCGATAAACATGGCAGACGTACGAACTCAAGTATGACAAGTTGTCGCTACAAGCGGCGAAGTATTGCGAGGCGCATACGCGCTAACGACGGCAAAGATTCGTCGCGGCGTTTAACAAAACAAAGATGAAGAAACGAACCCTGCAGGAGTCAAGGTGCTAGCATATCACATTATATCGAGCGTCGATTTTCGCTTCGCCACGCAAGGGTCGCGAGGGGACAGGACATCAATCAAGGCCGTGCAAAGTGTTAGCGTGAGAAAGAGCAAACATCACAAAACTTTCAACATTCGTTTCTTGTCAATCAACATACCTCCCCTCGAACTCAGCTTTAAGCTCCGTGGCTACAGGAATAATGAGCGCATCGGAATCATCGAGCGTATGGACGTCGCGATTACCTGACGTCTACCGTCTGGCTTTGCACATCTGTCATTGGATGATATGGGTATCGAGCCTTGTCCGCCTGCGGCGATCGAGGATCGTCTTCCATTTCACTGCCCCTCCGATATCCTTATACAGTCTGCTCGGGGTGGGGTCGATTGTGCGTAGGCCGATTGTGAACAAACCAAGCCATAATCACTAACTTTCGCCGCTCTTGTGTGGGACTGACCACGTACTCTCCCTGTGTTGGATCTCGTGGCTTCATTGATTCGCTGTGCATTGCGCATACTTAAGCCGGAGCGTCCCTGCCATCAAGATCAAATCTCCCGACTCTTTCTCTGCGGCTCTCGGAAACATCTTTCTCCCTCGTACATGGCCCTCTCGCAGCTCTTAGTCACCTGTGAGAATCCTGAACGTCCTCGGTCACTAGAGCGCAAACACGAAGTAAATTCCTGCTTTCAACCGTAGGGTATTATACATAACAGCAAGACAGTTCGTTGCAATCCACTAGGGCTGCTGCGATGATGGCTACCACAAGGGCCATCCCGTGAGGGACGCATCTGTTTGGTCCTGAAGGACCTCGTTGCTCCCCTCTATCACTCGATGGGTTCGATGGTGGCCACGTTCAGTTTACTATTTGGTATTCAACATCAGCGCCGCTAGTAACTGAGACAATCCCCAGCGCTTACCGTGGCTTCCATCTGTGTCACTTGACACACACTGCACATCCCTTTAAAGATATGTTGCTTGTCGTCGAGGTTCACTTGATGAAAAGGAGCGCACATCATCAGCGACACGCCGGTTGAGGGCAAGATTGACAATTACAACTTACCGCCACGCAGGAGCGCTGCGCAATAGTCAGTGGGGCTGGAGGGTTCCGTGCCATCTTTCAGCAAGTCGTCCCCGGGCTCTATGAACGGGAGAGGGATAGTTTCCTTGCGAGCCAGCTGAGGGATTACGACGTCGAGCATTGTGCTGGCATCATATATTTCGGTGGACAGAATGTCGGGAGGGGAGCTACATTGGGCACGGCTCCAGCGAGCTGTTCATGCGGTGAGTGATGACGGAAATTATGCAGCATTAAAGATGGCATACAACGACCGAGATACAACTCAGCAAGGTACGCATGCAGCGACGCATCAAAGAGGGTTTGCAGTGGTGGAACCCCCTCGAGGCCGAGAATGGAGACGGGCGCCTCTAGCAACGGATTGCTCGTTGGGGTAGCCAGGAGAGGGGCCTATTATGTCCCATCAGCCCATTTCACGGCGGCGTGGGGTCAGTAGGGTCTCGGTGGTTATCAGCCACCCAATGCGAACGCTCACCTCCGCCGGGGCGTAGGGTGGAGTGAAGGTCTGGTACGTCATGAAGTTCATTGGGATATACAAACGCGCGAAGGAGGGATAGATGCCGTTAGGATGCGGCGCTGGCTGTGGTTGTGGTTGTAAGAGTTCGATGTGGTTTGGCGCACAAACAGCCTTAAATACCTGCTCGTCCATCCCAATTAGGGAGGATGGGCGAATCATTGTATCTGGCACATCCATATCCTCGAAGTGTACACGCACTTTGATATATTCACTTGAATTTTGATAGAGAGTGTGTATATGGCAATCTTATGCAATTTCTGCACATGTAACATGTTAACATGAGGCGACTTGTGACGGACATCAACATCAACATGTATTTATGCACCGCAACATGCGCACGAAACTCAAAAGTGGGGACTACAAGGCCACTGAGTGGATTTTTTTTCGCTAGCGGCAGACGCGGAGTACCCACGGCGGGTGAGGCAGCCAGCCAGTGACCTCGCCCCGTACGCGTATTACGATCTCATAATAAAGCCATCGTCCCCGCAATCTTGCATACTGAATGTAGTTAAGGTTTTTTGGTTGATTGCCGCCGGCCATGTTATTCAGTCCGCCAACCACACAAATTATTACCGTTTGCATCAAAGTTGACGATTGTGTACTCCCTACCAAACTCGGCAACACACCCTTGTTGCATACACCACATCATTTGAATCAAGTTCTTGCTGATTGTATAATAACTAGAATAAATTTAGGATGGTGCATCTACTTTGAGAACGCCTAAAATCCTGTTTTTTAAAATTCATTTGCCGAGGGTCCAGGGACGGCCAAAACAGGTGTATTCAATATTTGCACATGATTCAGCACCATTTTGGACCGGGTGAAAGTGGTTGCACCATCTTCTTATTTTTTACGAAATGATTCGGGAGATTTCAAGGATCCAGAGCTCATAGATTGTTTGCAACAAGTCAAATCATGGTGGGGCGCAGCTTTGTTTGGGCCGACGCCGCAATCGCCAACTTTGATGCAAATGGTAGTATCGCTAAGAAAACCAGACGAAAACCAGGCCGCGGCAAAAAAAAAATTGACGGAAATATCGTCGACACAGCTTCAACAGCTCGCTCGGGCGTTTGTGAGCCTAAGAGGCCCGTGCATTCGGAATGCGGCTGAGCGCGTACCACATGCCGTTAAAAGTTGCCAAAGATGTTCCAGAATGCGTACAGATGACCACGGCAACATTAGCATTAGCGAAGGATCCGGGAAGGAGTTTAGATTAATATCAAGCATGGCCGGATAACCCAAGGAGATGACCTGTTCGGCAGCAGAACCCGGACCACCCAGTTCTACGAACGCGTTAACGTCTTGTTTTTCAAATATGTCTCTTTGGTTGCTTACTGTCAATGACGAATGCAGACATGCACAGAGTCAGCATGTGAATAGGACATGTATGTAAGGGAGAAAGTCCCAAACAAGCGTCGTTCAATCAAGTGTCCTGAAAGGTGGTCGTGTGAATTGCCGTAGCCTCATATGACGTTGATGAGCGGAGAATACTGTGGGAAATCCGGCCCTCGACATCCATTGGGAGCAGGTCATTTCGTAATGAAATATACAAGGGCAAGAGGGTGCTTTCGGCCCTCGATTATGTCTAACTAGCCTCTCTTCGCCCTCTCTTCGCCTTCCTGAAATGTATCGGGCTTTGTTAAAACCCATGGGAAATTATTCTTATCATGAAGTCGTGGTACACTAATGCGGTGAGCTGGGGAGGGATGTTGAACAAGAAAAGGTGGTTGAGACTTTCTCCTCTCTAATGACTTCGAATTTTTCCCAGTCTCTCGCTTCAACTATTTTGGATTGCGCTAACTTCAATAGGTGAGTTGGTGCTATGATATAACAGTAACGAGCTGAAGTTGGTCTCCACTTGCGAATTTCCTGCATCAAGGGACCCTTCCACCCACATCCCATCCCCATCTGCATATGCGGCTTACTGCGCGCTCACTTCTCATTTTCCGTCACGAGTGAAGCTGTGAGCTCGAGCCCCGAAGATCAAGTAGCCACTCCATCATCTCACACAAGGACAACAAACAGTCCTCTGCGGCACAGCTATGCACACTCTTTGGTCGTTTAAATAGCTATTCCACCTGTGAAACTGTTTCTAGCATTGATGGAAACATCTATGCATGCGTGATTCTATATCTGCAATGCAAAATCACCGTAAATTTAATTCCGGCCCGATGTGAAATTGCAACCACACATAAATGTCATTTGTGACCG
>Ga0307508_10002935_pt1 | contig 17627 bp, 21 predicted proteins | sample 9_EM_MG_FD_203089 | JGI IMG/M metagenome (GOLD analysis project Ga0307508, IMG submission 203089) | Populus trichocarpa ectomycorrhiza microbial communities from riparian zone in the Pacific Northwest, United States - 9_EM | ecosystem: Host-associated > Plants > Roots > Unclassified | place... | reverse complement strand
CCTCTCGTCGGATCAGGCCGTTAGCAGAAGGCAAGACAACTTCACGTTAGTGGGCGGTCGGTGATTCCCATCATGAAGATAAGGTGATGACCCCGAATAATCATCGTCGTGAATATCTCCGATGGAATTCCTTTCTCAGGCACTCTTATTGTCTTTTGAGCTGTCGACGTCGAAATAATGTTGACGTTCGACCGGAGGTAGGGTCGTGTTCGAAGCTTTCGTTGTTGGTTAAGAATCCGTGGTGGGAATCAGCTCAGGCGCATAAAGGACGAGAGGCTGCCACATGCACTTTCAGACACCCAAGCGAACCAAGCAACAGTCGTCTGTTGCGAAGGCCAATTGTATCCGTGAGTGCGGGATGCCGTTGTCGTCAGACCCTGCTTTTCATGCCTCTTATAGATGCCCTTTAATCACGGACGAGGCGCTGAAGATGTCGACGATCATGGTGAGCACAGCCGAGATCTCCCTCCACTACTTCACGCGCTGTACACGTTGCAAAGACATGGCCCTGTTTGTTTATTCGGACTCCTCTCTCACCCACACTTTTCATTTAGGAATGACGCCTCGTTCGTTTCAAGCAACTGCTGCGCCCACCGCCAGTCCAAATCCTTCTATTTCTACCATTTCAAGTCCACCACCTTCCCCAGTGGAAATTACTAGGGAATCCTCGATGCCAGTTGTGCAATCACGGCCTCATGGCAAACGTCGCGATCCGTCATACATTCCACGCCCCCCAAATGCGTTCATCCTCTTCCGTTCTGCTTTCATCCGCGAGCAGAACATACCAGGAAAGGTCGAGGGCAATCACAGCAAGCTTTCCAAAATTATCGGTAGTTCATCCCCTGCTATTCCCACTGTGGCGTCAACTAATCTCGTGTGTACAACCAAACAGGCATATGTTGGAGGCAACTCCCCCGCGAAGAACGAGAGAAATGGGAAGCACAGGCGGTTATTGCACAAGCTGAGCACCGAGCTCGTTATCCCGACTGGCGCTTCCGTCCCGGCGCCAATGCTATGGCTAAGCTTAAGGTCAGCGAAACGAGCTCATCGACGGCAAGGCGGCGTAGTGTGCGAAGCCGTGTCAAAAGCTCTCCTATGAGAGATGACAACGACGGGGATTCAGAGATCAAGGTGAAGGATAAGGGTAAAGGCAAAACGAAAGCAAACCGCCTGCCCTCCATTGAAGAGACACGGTGCGCGAAGATCGCTGGTTTTGTTGGAGAAGGTCTTAAAGGAGACGAACTTGAAGTTGCGGTAAAACAATGGGAAGACGACCGACGGATATCCCGGCCTGAAACGCGACCAAAGAAACCCAGGATTTCAAAATCGCGAACCGCAATTCTGAAAGCACACTCAAGATCGCAATCCGACGCATTTTTGTCTTCTCTTCCTTCTTCGTCTCCCAAAGAAAGCCAAAGCGATCAGGTCTCGAATAGTTCAACACCAACTCGCACTCAAAGACTACGAACGCCAACTCTGGAGGACAAGGATAAATCTGGGGCCTCAAGCAACGCTGCCAGTTCCATTGTCGGCCTTTCAGACGTGCCTCTAACACATATGTTCAAACGTTCCGATTCTGTCTCCGCCTCCACTGAGCGTCTATCACGTCCTCGTACCTCATCCGATCCCTCTGATGAATCCTCAGCAGAAGACGTCTCGTCGTCGTCCGCAGGCCAAAGCCCGGTAGCATGGGGAATGGTGAAAACCTCAGAGGAGGCGCCTCCTAGGACCCACACTAATCCCCACATACGGCCAGATTCCACTTCGGTTCCGATACCATCAAACCCACCGACAACGCCCTTCGATGGGACGCACCTCACGTGGCAAGAAGCAGAGAATCGACGTCGTTTTGAGGAGCCCTCTACCTCTGATTCGTGGTGGACTGGACGGTCGACACCTGTTCGGACCGAATTTTCCTTCAGTGAGCAGAAGGAGCGACAAAGTGGTACTTTGGTACTGCCTTCCGAAAACATAGGCTTCAATGCAGAATGCAGTGGCAGCCAGTACACAGAGGTCTGTTTAACTCCGTTTTTCTATGGTTTTGACCTTCCTGAAATGTGCCTACTTTAGCAATATCGACCATTTGAATCTACCCGAGATTGTAATCACCATGTTGGATGGACAAATATGTCAGGCATTAATAGAGAAGGAATTGTCACTGTTGTCGCTGATCCATATGATGATGATCGCGAAGATAACCCACCTCCCGTATTATCTCAGCCGCAGACGCTATCTCTACCCCCGCCATCGGATGCCAACTTTTACCACTCTTCGACTTCGCAGTCCGCTTGGCTGCCCTCCTCCTACTCCGCTCTAAACGGATGGGACGGTGATTATAAGCATCACCAACTCCAAGAGTCCTGGCCTGATCAAGCAGTCTCCGATCCTCAGGCTCATGGCTCAACGGATTGGTATACGTCGCAGGGAACTATGTACAACTGGACAGGAAATCGACCCCAGTTGCACCATACCCTTTTGTCCGTCGATCCTCGTGACTGGGATCGCGTCGAAGGCCAAGCAATGAGTGAACACCATCCCAGTGAACCACCCCGACAATTTCCTTTCCATGATGAGCTTCGGCCCCCTCGTGGTGGTTCGTGATCCGTGATACGAAATTGGTCTCTTGATTCGCCCCCCCCCCCCTTTTTTTTTCAAACGAAGCAATGTCTTTTTTTTTTGTTCTGCTTCGTGCTTTTGTCTACTTTCGCTTTCTCGTAATGATTGTTCGTTTCACAGTTTTCGTTTTTCAGACATTTTTCGTTAAATTCCCCAATTTCGATCACTGCATACGTTCTCGCATATAGTGTACCTTATTTGCATCGCATTTTTTCTTCTGCATTAACGAAGCTCATCGCATACTTATTTTGCATTCACCGAACTTTCGTGTTCCAACATTCTAATACCAATACAAAAACCCACCATTTTGGTCTTCTTGCCAGCTGCATTCCTCACCAGTGCAGGGATTTTTATTGCCAGTCATTTAGAAAAGCTTATAAAATAAGCGGTCCTTCGTAACAGCGGCACATCCTCCTCGACAGTAAACAGGACCTCAGCCGCAGCAGTCCTAGAAATCCGTGAGTAAATCTTTACAATAAAAATCTTTTGGCGACACCTTCGTTCATTTCCCTGCAAAGTCAACAGTAAGGTAAGAGCCTTCGAAAGATCTCAGTCACTCACATCGCCATCTTTCCAAATTACCAACGCTTGAAATTCAGTCATGCCGAACAACAGCGCGATCTGGAAATTGATCCGGTAGTATCTCCTTTCATTTCCGTATTCATCAAATGTAAGACGAGGTTGCAGGGTGTCGCAGAGTTCATCCAGGTTGGCTGTGATTCGACACATAACAGTGAACAGTTCTTGGCCTCGCGTTAGTGAATGCACGGGTAAAAATGAGATACGAGGTACCTGGCTCTTCATCCAACCATTTAGGACTGGCATCAACGCCTCGATAACATAGAATTGTAGTTTCCACCCTTCGTAACTCGTCAACGTTGTCTCGAGCACGAGAAAATGGACGTCTGAACTCCTTTGTTTCTGCCACTTGCGTATTCTGCAGGAGACAGAGATCTTCAATCAGCGAAACATATTCATTCATAGGGGGAGGATTAACTAACTTGTTTAAGAATAACATCGAAGGATGACGGAAGATACCAAGCGCCTGAAGCTACCTGGAACTTGGTATGCTCCCTCTCGAAATGTCCTGGAATCCTTGATCGATATAGAACGCTACAAGGAACTCCAAAAGTATACTTCGAAACGCGGGTCTTTACGCGGTGGTTTAGATAGTAGGAGACAGCACCATAAACGACAGTCTGGTTGCTGTTGATCAGTCTAGCAGTGTCGTGAGCGGGGCTATGTAAGAAGGGGCTTACATGTGAGCTTCAGGTCTGTAAACCTCGATTTCGTAGGGGGTGAGACGTTGCTTTACGTTCTCGAAGAGATAATTACTGGCAGCAAAGCCACCAACCAGAAAAACAACCTAAAAGAAGTGATCCATGAGGGTGCAGTAGCTATACTGTATGGTTATAAGTACTCACCCCGATGGAGCCTGCGACAGTAAAGTTTTGCTGGTCAACAACGCCAACAATGTCATCGAGAGAGGGTTTGAAAAACTTGGCTATGTCGGAGCTAGAATCAAAGGTCTGTGAGCATAAACTGATTTAAATTATAACCAGTGATGTGTACCCTTGAACACGGAGTTGACCATGTCTGATGTCTAGAGTGGGATCAGATTCGCGAACGCTAGCAAACCGAATGTAATGGGTTTCTTCCGCATTGCGGAAAGAGGGTTTCGTCCTCTTATCAAATAGCTCCGCTATGGCATCGACGTCACCCTCAAATCGGGTATCCTTCAACTGGTCTGGAAAACGGTAAGAGGGAATGTACTTCTGATTAGATATCATACTTTGGAAAAACGACTTCGCTCGGGCCGTAACAAACACGGAACCATTGTAGACGCCTAATCTCTCCTAAGCATTGACCACCAGTACAAATGTTGTAAACTTACTTTGCGATGCTGCGATTTCCATCATATCTTGACCGTTCTGAGCATACGAACTGAAGCCAAGTGTCCCGTCACCAGCCTCAATGACCATGACACCCTTTCCTTCCTGCAGATCGAAGGTCAGCGCTGGCCTGATTTGTCATGTAGATATGCCATACAGCGAAGGCGTGTTTTGTAAGCCCTTTATCAATGCAGTAGTGCAGAGAAGCTTCCCCTTCGGTAACCAGTGAAATCCGTTCACGCGCAGCTTTTTTATCAGGTACTAGCCCAGCTAGCATCGCTGCTTGACGCACGAGACCTTGTTGATGACCTTCATATCCATTGGGATGTGTTAAAACGAAATGTGTCTCGTCTTCAAGGCCTTGCCACACGACGCCAAGTTCATTTAGATACGTCTTGATGCAACCGAAGACGTAACGAAGGAAGTCTGCGAAAACTTCCACCACTGTCTTTCCCAGTGGAAGAGGAGGCACTTCACTAAATTCAGGAGCGTCCAAATCCCATGGGCGGAAATATATTTTAAACCTTAGACAAAAGAGAAATGGATTTTAGTGAAGGTTGTAACAAACGCATTCAAACTGACCATTCGGCTTTTACCCATTGGTGCTCTGCGGCTTCAAGGTCAATTCCTTCACGAGTCGCTTCTGCTCCAGCACACATAACATTTCCACCTTGGTCATACCAAATAACTGTGGGTATCTTTGCTCCACCCCCTACATGCCCCTGAGCAGGAAACCTAAAATATTAATGGTTTCAGGTGTGGTTTAGATGTCAAGGTCCAATGAACTCGTGACCTATTCAAGTTGACTCCACGTATCTTGATTTCTTGCCCTGGCTCGAGCAGGCTAAAATCCAAGTCAACGTCGAGAGTAATGGCTTGAAAATCCAAGTAGTAACAGACCAGAATACAGCACTACTGAGAGAGGTACCAACATCGATCGCAATTACCAGTTTTGGATTTGCACCATCGAAGATTGCGCGAACCATTTTTGCCAAGTCGAAGCGAAAGCGAAGCCAACTGTTGGACCAGGAGCTCCCTATATATGTGTATTTTCTGACCGGTGCCTATAGCGTGCAACCAGTTCATGGATGTTAAACATGAGTTAAGCACGACCACTGCACGTTTATGTCAAGCGAACCCGGAACCCGCCCATCCGAAAGCCCATCCGATGCCCTTCAAGTTTCGTCGGTAGGCACCGGCTCCTGTCGTCTTTTCGGTGCCCGTTTTCATAGTGCCGACTTCTTTGTAGATTACTTGCGCCAAAGGCGCGTTACACACCGTGATTTTTTGGAACCGGAGGTCCGGACCGATAAGGATTTTGAGGCACCAAGTTGGCACCAAGCAGGGACGTCTACTGGAAAAGTTTGGGAAAAGAAAAGGAAGCGGCAACATCTATGCCAATATATTGTAACCTTCCTTGGTCCTGCCAAGATCCTCAGTTTGTGATACCTAACGGATCCAGAGTTAAGCAGAGCTGCGGCCCCAGTAAAGCTCCACGATAGTGACACAGCAAACACACCGCACCGCTAAAAAGCAAGAAGAGGACCGAAAAATCTCAATGCGATCCCTGGGAATAGTATCTCCAATTCATTCCAAATACGCTCTGAAAGGCATCTGTCAGTACCGTCGATGGGGGCTTCGGGTTCATTGGCTGAGGCTTCAAATTTCAAATATAAAACAAGAATAACTACCGAAACCGAGTCATCACTCCTCTGGACATTCATCAATCTTCCTTGATTTCCAGAGCAGCCCAAGGCGTGATTTGATCGTTGGATTGTATATTATTGACGCTTTGGAGTTGTCCTGACTGAAATAAGGAGGTCGAAATGTCGTTGTCATTGGCTGTCATGTTATCTGGACTTGGAATTGTCAGTCAGACGAAAAGGCGCTTTATGTGAATTTTGATCAGGGTCGGTCTTAAACGGCCCCCTTTAAGTTCAGCAAGCAGCACAAAGATTTTATTTGCCAATCATGCAGACAAACTTATAAAATAACGGTCTTTCATAACAATGGCACATCCTCCTCGACAGTGAACAAGACTTCAGCCGCAGTAGTCCTAGAAATCGTCTTAGTAAGTGTTTGCGGATGAAAAAAATTGTTGCCCCACCTTCGCTCATTTCCCTGCAAATTCGACAGTAGGGTTAGAAGGCAGCCTTCGAAATTTCTCAGTCACTCACATCGCCATCTTTCCAAATTACCAACGCTTGAAATTCAGTCAGGCCGAACAATAGCGCGATCTGGAAATCAATTCGGTAGTATCTTCTTTCATTTCCGTATTCATCAAGAGCAAGACGAGGTTGTAAGGTGTCGCAGAGTTCATCCATGTTGGCTGTAATTCGACACATGACAGTGAATAATTCTCGGGTTTGCGTCAGTGAACGCCACATGGGTAATGATGGGATACAAAATACCTCGCTCCAGATCCAACCATTCAGGACAGGCATCAACGCCTCGATAACATTGAATGGTAGTTTCCACTCTTCGTAGCTCGTCAACGTTGTCTCGAGCACGAGAAAATGGACGTCTGAACTCCTTTGTCTCTGCCACTTGCGTATTCTGCAAGAGACAAAGAACCTTTAATCAGCGAAACGTATTCATCCATGGTAGAAGGAAGGTGAACTAACTCGTTTAAGAATCACATCGAAGGCCGACGGAAGATACCAAGCGCCTGAAGCCGCCTGGAACTTGGCATGTTCCCTCCGGAGATGTCCTGGAATCCTTGATCGATATGGAACACTACAGGGAACTCCAAAGGTGTACTTCGAGACGCGGGTCTTTACGCGGTGGTTGAGGTGGTAGGAGACAGCACCATATGCGACAGCTTTGTTGCTGTCCAAAGTTCAGCCTAACAATGTCGTGACCGAGGCTCTGAAGGAAGGGGCTTACATGTGAGCTTCAGGTCTGTAAACCTCGATTTCGTAGGGGGTGAGACGTTGCTTTACATTCTCGAAGAGGTAATCACTGGCCGCAAAGCCACCAACCAGAAAAACAGACTAAAAGAAGTGATTAATGGAGTTGACACAGCTATACTGTATGGTTATACTCGCCCCAATGTTCGAGCCCACGACAGCAAATGTCTGCTGGTCAACAACACCAACAATGTCATCGAGAGAGGGCTCGAAAAATTTGGCTATGTCAGAGCTAGAATCAAGGACTGTGAGCATAAACTGATCTAAATTACAACCGATGGTGTGCACCCTTGAACACGGAGTTGACCATTTCTGATGTTTAGATCGGCTTGAGTTTCGTTGACAGCAGCAAACCGAACGTAATAGCCGTCTTCTGGATCGCGGAAAGAGGGTTTCGTCCTCTTATCGAATAGATCCGCTATTGCATTGACGTCACCCTCAAATCGGGTGTCCTTGAATAGGTCTGGAAAAATAACGGTAAAAGAGAGCGTATACCTCTGGTCAGATTATCATGCCTTTGAAAAAAGACTTCGCTCGAGTGGTAACGAAGACGGAACCATTATAGATGCCTAATTTCTCATAAGAATTATCCACTAACACCAATATTGCAAACTTACATTGCGATGCTGCGATTTCCATCATGTCTTGATCGTTCTGAGCATACGAACTGAAGTCAAGTGTCCCGCCACCGGCGTCAATGATCATGACACCCTTTCCTTCCTGCAGATCGAAGGTCAGCGCTGGCTTGAATTGCCATGTAGATATGCCATACAGCGAGGGCGTGTGTTGTAAGCCCTTTATCAATGCAGTAGTGCAGAGAAGCTTCTCCTTCGGTAACCAGTGAAATCCGCTCACGCGCAGCTTCCTGATCAGGTACTAGCCCAGCTAGCACCGCTGCTTGACGCACGAGACCTTGTTGATGACCTTCATATCCATTGGGATGTGTTAAAACGAAATGTATCTCGTCTTCAAGGCCTTGCCACATGACGCCGAGTCCGTTTAGATAGGATTCCTGGATATACGTCTTGATGCAACCGAAGATGTAACGAAGGAAGTCTGCGGAAACTTCCACCACGGTTTTTCCCAATGGAAGAGGAGGTACTTCACTCAGTTCAGGAGCGTCCAAATCCCATGGGCGGAAAAATATTTTGAACCTTGGACGAAAGTAAATGAATTATAATGAAGGTTTAACAAACGCTTCAAACTGACCATTCGGCTTTTACCCATTGGTGCTCTGCGGCTTCAAGGTCGATTCCTTCACGAGTCGCTTCTGCACCAGCACACATAACATTTCCACCTTGATCGTACCAAATGACAGTGGGTATCTTCGCGTCACCCCCTACGTGCTCCTGAGCGGGAAACCTAGCATATCAACAGTTTCAGATGTGGTTTCGATGTCAAGGTCCAATGAATTCGTGACCTATTGACCCCTTGTATCTTGATTTCACCCCCTGGGTCGAGCAGGCTAAAAACCAAGTCAGTGTAAAGAAAGACGGTTTTAGATCCGAAGTTGCGACAGACCAGAATGCAGCGCCACTGAAAGTAGTACCAACGTCTATCGCAATTACCAGTTTTCGGTCGTCACCATCGAAGGTTGCGAGAACCATTTTTGCCAAGTCGAAGCGAAAGCGAAGCTAGCTGCTGGACCAGGAGCCTCCTATATATGTGTATTTTCTGGCTGGCGCCTATAGCGTGCAACCAGTTTCATGGATGTGAAACATGAGTTAAGCACGACTGCTGCACGTTTATGTCGAGCCAAGTAGACGGAACCCGGAACCCGACTGATTTAACCGATGCCCTTTCATTGGTAGGCACCGGCTCCTGTCGTATTTTCTACGACCGTTTTCATGGTGCTGGTAGAATCTATTACTTCTTCGTAAATTATTCGAGGAAAATACACTTCACAGCGTGTGAATTTGGATAGGTGGAGAATTCAGATCGATCACCTTAAGGCCTCAGGACGTCTCCTGGCAAAGCAAAAGGAAGCAGCTGTCCAGACCACACTTTCACGGCGGTTCGATAGCACATATGTGAATTGTAACCTTTCTGGCTGACAAGGTCCTCAGTTTGTGATACCTAACAGCACGGACAATGGACCAAGGATGGGAGTTAGGCAACGCTGCGGCCTCAGTAGAGCTCCATGATAGTAAGGCGGCAAAATCACTGCACCGCTGAACAGGGTCAAGACTGCAAAAAGAGGGCATGACAGACCTCAGAACAACCTCAGAAAGTGAACGTCTCCAAGTATGACCTCTCAGAAAAGCAAGGTCAAAGACTCCAGTACCAACATTATAATTGGTAACTTTAAGTCCCGTGCGCACATGGTTTGTAGGACAGAAGATAAGTATGGTGGACTGTATACTACTATAGTTGGTGGAAAGCGGCCCGGTGTTTGGTAAATCACGTGTTCTAGACCCATATAATACCCGGCACCATGCCACCACTTGCGTCTAATTCCCTCATAAGAAGGGAACAAAGTTGCAAAAAGAGATCCTTCTCAGTTCTTCAATTAGCCGAACAGAACTGGAATCTCGCAGCCTCAGCAACGATGTCTTCCTCCAACGCAACTCATAATTCGTCAGTGCTCTTTCTTTGCCAATTGGATAAATGAAAATGGGTACACCAGCAAAAAAACGGGATCCCGGTCGGGTGCAGACCGATATGGACGAATTAGCGACAATCATGAGGGCATGCACTTTAGAATTGGGAAATGGAATACCACTGCGAAACAAAAGAGGGAGAACACAGAGGGCACTACTTGGAACAGTAATAACCCCGACTCCAGGGAAGTGGCCTTACAAAACCAAATCGAAGACCTCGAAGCGAAGGACAAGAGAATACGTGACCTGGACATAAACGCACGGTTGAAGACGCAGGTTGACAGACTGACAATGACACTGGCAGCAGCGCGGGCATACGGGTCAACATATCCTTCGAATGGGCGGAATGAAGGCATCTTTAACACAGCTAGGAGCATCCACGACCTTTCTGCGAAGGTTCCTAGAACGGATTATTATGAAATGATCCTGGAGGAACCAAATTCCCGGGAGAGATATACGGATCTAGCAACTGCAGCCATTGGCGAGGAGCTATAAACTCACCTCGCAGGTGGATGGTGATCTCAGCGACCGTGACACAGACACACCGCCCCAGTTCTGACCACTGGACCTTGCGCTTCAGTTTATCCTTGTTCAGTGGTGTAGCAGGGTAGTTTCGATTTTTCAAACAATCCCAGACGGGGGGAGTGTGCTGGCTGAGGCTTCTGCGGACATTCGAAGCCGGGGTAGGTCTCTGATCATTCACAGTCCACTGTCAGGATGTTGAACAGCGTTTTCCAGAGGATCAGCCTGTTTCAGCCCGATGGAGGGTCATGACTGTTGCCGCCACACGCAAATGGGAGCAAAGCAAAGCGGACGATGCGGTTCGTCAAGTTCTGGCTGTTCTCTGTAATTCCGGAATGTCAAGAGAAAAAAATCGAAATCCATCGACTTTGAAGGAAAGGTCTTGAAGCGTATCTAAGATCTAGAGAAGCAAGCCTTGGGTTTGCAGTATGCCATGCAGGGTATTACTTCAGGCGACATGGAACTGTTAAGCGTTCTACCTGGCACGATTTACGACCACGCGTCAATGCGGCTTGAAGACGGTTATGGCAGCAACAGTGAAAAGGACGAGCCTGTCCTGTGTACCGTCGGACTGGGCCTACGGAAAGTCGTTGCGAAGAAGAATGAGAAAAGGGTCCTGGAATTATGCACTCAAATCATGAAGCCAGCGACGATTGTGTTCTCTTGGATGTCAGGAATGAGGAATATTAGTGCGTCTGTGATGTTCAAGCTCCTTGTACCGTCAAGCAGAAGAGTTGAAGTGATACAACTGGTGAATTGCGAGTCGCAAGCACTATCTAGCTGAAGTTGATAAACCTACCAGTGCATAATGCTAGTACGAACTTCATGGGAACCCCAATAAACCTAATTTTGAATACAACATTCGCAATGCAACATTTTATCCGGGACACCCAAGCCAGTATGCGAGTCCGTAAATATCAAACACAACGACAAATGAAAGATCTAAAGAAACAGCAATCAGAATGTTGGGAACACTTCAACTTGTCAAGGATCGTCATTGGTGGTGTCAGGATCATATATGATCTTCGTTACGCTCCTGTCGTACACACGTAAGGATGTCTTCAATGCAGTCTTCAAGAACTCACCTCATTTCGACTTCCTGTGGATAATGAAGCAGCTGCGTAAGAATGCAAATTTCCCTTCGGGCTAAAGAAAATCACATACACGTCCTGCTTGCTTTTCCTTCCAAGCCACTTGCGCCTTCAACTCTGTCAACCCAAATAATAAAACAATCTCATAATCGAGCCTGAAGAACGACCCGGAACCAGCTCCTTTTGCCTTCGGTCTGGCATTCAGAGGCAGATGTGAAAGGTCAACACTAATGGTGCATAGCTTCGTGTAGTTTTCTGAAGTGGTTCTGGTTGACTGCGGATGCGAAAGCAAACTAATGAAATAGGCATACGAAAATCTTGATCCTTCCATTTAGGATCCTTCAATGCCCCTCTATAACACCACACGCTAAATTCGGCCTGCTTGAAATCTGCTTTCCGCTCAGATTCACGGAAGTATGCCTTCTTGAACTCCTTTGTTTCTGTCACCTGGGTATTCTAAGAAAAAGCAGAAAATGAGCAAATTGGGAATAAAGGATCGTTACAAAGGAACCTTTGCAAGAATGACATCGAAAGCGTCACTGATCCTTCTACTTCCAGACACAGACATGAACGTATTCTTGACTCTCTGTTGGTGATCGGGTTGGTAAGGCTCGAACGGGATGTGGCAGAAGTTCCCATAAGTAACTTTCGATACGCGAGTCCTTACAAAGTGATCCAAATAAAACGAGATTGCACCATCCGATACTGCCTTATTACTAGAGGAACAATTACGTGCGGCGAACCACATAGATGCAGTCTAAACTTACACATGATTATCGGGACGCACGATGTTCAGACCCTTTGGAGTAAGCTGAGCTTGGATATTGGTGCATAGCCAATCGCTTGCACCGAAACCACCGACGAGAACGACATGCTAAAGCCCACTCAGTCAATGTACGGGAAAGAAAGATCCAACAACAAACATATATAGGTTTGTGAGCAATTTTGCACTGGTCCATCACAGCTTTGACGATGCAGTTTACCGAGGGTTCAAAAAACATAGCTACGTCAGACCTGAGGGGGCAGTGGATTCAGGCAAGAAATAAAAAATATAGCGCGAGTTACGAACCCCTGCAACTTCAGCTGTCCAAAACGGATATTGTACTTCTCATCAGTGTCTCTAGTCGAGCCAAACTTGATATACTGGAAATCTTTAGAATCTCTGAATCTGAGCTTCGTCGTCTTGTCGAAACACTTCACAATATGCTCCAGATCATCATGAAATGGCGAATCGGAGAGGAAATCTAACCAAGGTGTTGAGTTATGAGCCTTTACATTGTGAACGGATTTCTCAACGTACTGTCCAAGAAAGTTCTCGCGTGGAGGCTAACAAAAACTGAACCGAGGAAGTGGCCTAAACCAATAGTCAGCTTCACCTAAAAAGAGACAGAGACAGCGTCTCACATTGCGAAGCCGCAACTTCGTCGAAGCTTTCTTTTCCATCGGTCATATTTCTGCAGTACGAGCTAATGTCGATGGTACCGCCTCCTGCATCAACGATGACAACGCCATCTCCATCCTTATCGAATCCGTTGGTATTTGTTTTGGAAATGCCAGGAAAACATACCTTCATCGCCCCAACGGGCAGTCCATTCTGGATCGAAAAGTGCAAGCTAGCTTCACCCTCTGTGACGAAAGACAACCTGGCGTGTCCAACCGGACTATCTGGTATCAGGCGCGCGGCGACAGCTGCCCTCCTCATTTCTTGTTGTTGGGTGCCCTCCCATCCGTTTGGGTGAGAAAGAACGAAATCGATGTCGCCCTTTACAGATTCCCAGAAGGTTGGCCCGTTGGCGTGTGTATCTTTGATGTACGACTCGGCGCAAGTGAATAAATATCTCAGAAAATCAGCAAAAACATCCACAACGGATTTGTTGAGGGGGAGAGGGGGGATGTCCTTGCCAACGTGCCTTCCAGCACCTTGTTTATTCCGGAGATGGAGTTTAAACCTAAGAAGACATTAGAAGGAGAAAAGGGGGAGCAGAAGAGCTGTGACCATTCGGATTTGATCCATTGTTCATCTTCTGCCATCTCATATATACCTTCTCTCTGCGCTTCAGCTCCCACCGCTTTGACGTTGCCAGAGCGATCATAATATATGATTGTCGGTATTTTTGAGGCACCGCTTATGTGCTCATGAGCGGGGAACCTAGTCAATTCATCGAGGAGGATTTAGAACCAGTCTGAGCTGCATCCAGTAGAATACAGACCTCGTAACTGGCTTGATCTCAGGAACTTGTCCAGGATCCAAAACACTGTTTCATCGACTCGTCAAACAAGCGCCGGCGAGATGCTTTGATGGATTCTACATGCCTGTATGATATTCCGCTGTATGTAGTGCCTACATCAAATGCGAGGACGAGCTTTCGCTTTGGACCACGATAGACAGAACGAGAGGACATCGTTGAAAGTAACTAAGCTGTGTCAGTGGCTGATGGTGAGCGGCTGTCATAATTTATGTATTAATTCATAGCCTGGGAATCAATGCACAGCTTATTGTCATTTCTGATTCCTGGCGCTTACAATTTACCACCTCGACCTATACTCAAAACAACTGATTACGTGTCTTCCTGTGTGTTATGAGACCACGGTTGCGCGGGCATCATGAGGTGGGTTATGAACGTGAACAGATGTGGCAATTGAGTTCAATTCTTACTGTGAAAGCACGGACAGGATCAAAACGGCGAACTAAGACACTCTGTGCCTTGTGACCATAGATACCCCAAAAGATTTCAAGTTGTTTCAATGATAAACGCCTCAAGGCTCCTCGTGGTTCAGGCAGCACATTCAACGTGCGTACACTGAACAGCGAGATACACGCAGTACTGACAGAGCATAGTTTATGGTATTTCTCGCACGAAGATCCATGAAAACCAAAAGGAAGGATGACGAAGAGATGGCCCGTCCGAATCGAATTAACAGAGCGACTACAAGCGGCGAAAGTCGACGTCGAGAACGAACGAAAACGGCTGGCTTATAACCTTGGAGAGGGAACTCAGAAAGACGAAGGAGCAACTCCACTTTCAGAAACCAACAAATCAGGAGTTAGAGAACGAGAAACGCGAACTAGAAATCTGACTTGACAATGCCTCGCAAAAGCAATATCAGGACATGCTTTTGCAGAAGAGGCAATTAGAAACCGCCTACTGGGACGCGGAGACGGAACGTGAAAACACTCACAGGAAATGCCAGGACCTAACGAAGGACCTCAACCAGAAGCAGCTGCTCCTGCGCGGGAGATCGGAGGTGCTCAAGCTTCCTTGACCACGGCAGGTACATCGGACCTCGAGGTGGCCATTTTTCGATTCTCGTCCAGACGAGCGTGGTTTCGTATACGAGGAGGATTGTATTCCCCTGGAGTCCTGTGATTGGGGACATCCTTTGTTATATCTGCTCGCTGGAAGCAGCTTACAAAGGCCACCCTCCAACGTACCAAGTTGCCAACGCACGGGTCACGGAGAAGATACAGAAAACCGGTCTTGGCAGTCCTGTGCATTAAGTACTGTTTCGACCCTGACTTGTATTTGACGTGTGTTATATCTCGACCATAGGTATCAACGGTTCTGATTATTTCGTTTACCTAATTGGACCTTTCGTGAGTTCACAAATTTAAATGATGGTTGAAGAGAATTTGTCCCTTGACATGTAAAGTAGTACCGCTCCGACCAGTTTCAGAGCAGAGTTTTATGTAATATCTGGCAAAAATGGTAATTCAAAGTTTATGATAATAGCATACGGGATAAGACTCCGGTTCTTTGCATGTAGTAAAGTTACTGGAACTATATGCCTCTTTGGAATAGCCCGGTGTTCTGACACACCCGCCCGGTACCGGAAAGGAAAAAGAGGCGTAGTATCACCATACGAGGATGTTGAGGAACTCAAGATGGAGCAAGATGAAACCATGATGGATACAGAAGATCGAAATATCCCGAACCCCGACACTGTCAAAAAAGCTGCATTAGAGAGAATGGAGGAGTGGATGATGAGAATGGAGGGGCTAGGACAGGTGATAGGAGAGCGTCGAACTGGGGGTACAGGAAAAGAAAGGCGACCATCGGAATGCCGATTTGACAGGAAAGTTGCGAGTGGCAGAGCTGGCCAACGACAGGCAACAGGCAGAACGGATGGCGCAGCTTGAGAGAGAGATGGAGGAGTATCCAACTCGCTTAAAATATCAGTTGAAACAGGTCAGTAAGATCTCACTACTCTGCAGCACCCTCACATCCAGAACGAGCAGGAAGGAGCAGAGCGTCGGACCGGCTCAGATGAGGTGCGGAAAGAGCTCGAGCTTTCAGCACAGCGGGAGCGGGCACGAGAAAACCAGTACCAGACAGACCTGGAAGGGCAGAGGAGAAATATCAAATCGAGATAGAGAAATGGGTCAAGGAAGTCGCGCCTTCGAAAGAAGAAAACGATGCCCTCCGAAAGCTGGTCGACGACTGAGAAGCAAAGGAACACGACAGAACAGGCCAGGGCATGGAGAGCGGCAGCAAACAAGACAGAAGGACGACTAAGGGAGGTGGAAAGAGAACGGGATTCCTTGAGGACTCGCAACGCCGGTCTCGTTACGCATATGAGCGAGAACTCAAACGCCTCGGTTTCCAAAGCCAGACAGCTAGAAAAGGAGAAACGAGAAGAATGTGGAAAGCTGGCCATATGATACTAGATGCAGTGAAGAAGGACCAAACTCAGATTGACGAGGAGTATAAGCGGAAACTGGAGCAGGCGACATCTCAGCTCAACCAGTTGCGGAATTTGCTAACGTTTCGGACGGGGGGATTGAAGGGTTTCTTAAACACCACGGTCAGTGGACTTCAAAATGAATTGTTTGCTATCATCCAGGAAATGCAAAATCCACTGGAGTCACGGGCGGATCGCGTGATCATCTCCAGACTCCCAGACGCGTAGAGTCCGCGCACGTGATCCGGTCTGGATTCCGAAATTCTTTGAAACCGACGGCCATGTCTTCATTTCTCTCTCGTAGCTCTCGCTTTTTTAATTCTCGTTCTGGTACCAGTTCCAAATTACCCGCAATCCATGTCTGTGGACTCTTAGGAACAACGTCGGTGGCTGTCAAGAAGGACAAGTGGATCGCCACAGAATGGGTCGCAATCCGACATCTACTCGGTGCTCGAGATGATCTGAGTACGTGGTTGTGTGGAACGTCTATCCGCGACGCTGGGAACTTCCTCCTTGGCGACCCTTGTTGCGACAGAATAGTCTTCAGCCCGCCACCTTTCGAGGAGGTTTGCCACAAAGATGATCCCACTGGTCTCCGCGCTAAGTACATTGGCGAAGTAGCCAAAGTGTCGTCTAGGTTATCAACAGGCGACGTCCTCATCCTCGTCTTAGCAGGCCACTGTGACGAAAACGATGCCTTCATAATTGGTGATGAAAAAGCAGGTTGTGAGCTTCGAAAGGGGGAATTGGAGGCCGTTCTAGGAGGTACGAAGGGAGACGTCTTGCTAATAAACACATCGTGCTTTAATGGTGGCTGGGAGAGTCCTTCTTGGAAGCTCATAGCTGCATCTTGGGCAGACCAGGAGGCTCAATCAATCTCCGTATCGGGTTCTGGAGAGTGTCGAGGTAGATTTTTTTCGAATGCACTTATCGCGGAATACGCCCACCAGTTCATGATCACAGCCCCATGTCCCGCATCGGTGGATAACGATGGCAACCGAGCACTGCAACACCCCCACGATTTCGGGCCAGACAAGATGGTCATCCCTTCTCGCATCCGTCCGAAACTTACCCTTAAAAATGTCTCGGATTGGATTCGTCAGTTGAGGAATGATATGGGGGGTACGTACACTGCTGCCGATATCACATTTATTCCATGCACCCAGGATGTACCCCACGCATTGCCGTTTCTTCCACTTGATGCACCGACTGCAAATCTACATCGTCTACCATGCGCTCCGCCATCACCATCTGCCGATCATGCGTCATTTTCAGCTGTATCCGCTATTCTTCAACCACAGCTTCAAACAGACCAAC
>Ga0307508_10002933_pt1 | contig 17641 bp, 23 predicted proteins | sample 9_EM_MG_FD_203089 | JGI IMG/M metagenome (GOLD analysis project Ga0307508, IMG submission 203089) | Populus trichocarpa ectomycorrhiza microbial communities from riparian zone in the Pacific Northwest, United States - 9_EM | ecosystem: Host-associated > Plants > Roots > Unclassified | place... | reverse complement strand
CTCATCCTCGTCATCCCAACTTCCGTCAAAGTAGGCACCCGATCCTGCTTCGTGGCTGTCAACCGCATAGACACGCTGGTCTTCGCCGACCATGTAAAGCTTGCCCGCCTTCCCAAGCCCCTTCTGCGTCGGGGAGAGGTCCTGGCGACGCGACGTTGGCGAGCGTTGCATTGGCGGTCTCGGTGCGGGCGGACGCTGCGATGGCGGTTCGCGACGCCACTGCTGGTGTCCTTCGCGGTGCTGGCGGCCTTCGTCACGCCGAGAGTAGCTTCCGTCCGCCTGGGAGCGGCCTCCGTCACGCTGAGAGTGGCTTCCGTTCTGCTGTCTCTGACGAAACTGCGCCGGCCGTACGCTGGAACTCGGAGTTGGACACTGTTTCGCAATGTGTCCGAAACCCAAGCACCGGAAACACCGTTTTGACGCTTCATCGACGGTATAGAGTTCCGGGTCCTCCATATTGCTCAAGTCCATGGGATCGCCGTAATCAGCAGTGGAAGTGGTGACCGTAGGAGTGGACGCTACTCGTGGCGTGTCGGAAAGTATGGTGGGCGGCAAATATGGTAGCGTTCGTTCCGCCATGATGTCCATCATATCCGAGAGCGTGAGCTCGATCTTGTGGACGCGACGCATCAAGCGAGCCTGTTGTGTGACATCTTGGGCTGCTGCCTCTGGGAGCTTCCGCAAGTACTCCTCCCATAGCGGATCTCCCCTCGTGATCGACAGCGAACCTCCCAGGATCTCTATCAGCTCCAATGCCCTCTGGTTGAATTTCAGCACCTGGTTTTTGTTGAACTTGAGTGCGCGCCACTCATTCCTCACAACAGACACTGCCACCTCCGGTACAAACTGCTCCTTGAAGACCTTCTTGAAATCCGCCCACTTGATCTTGTAGTCGCTGTCAGTCGGTGGGATCGTATCCACTTCTCTCTCCTTCATCTCCTTCTCGAACCACCGAAAGATCTTCACCGAGAGGAAACGCCAAAAGGTGTCGATATTCTGGTTGTCCGAAGATGCCTTTGGACACATCGAGGCACCCTGGCGAACGTAATGTTCGACTTCGTCGAGGTACCTTGTGACGACTTCCAGGTCCTGTGAACCTTCGTAGCGTTTCGGCTCGAATGGCTTTATCTTTTGGATGATGGTGTTCTGCACTCCTGGAGTGGCGTTTGCGGTCGTCCGCAAGGTCTGGTAGTCGTCGGCGAGCTTTCCATATCTCTCTGCCCACTTATCGGTCTGTCCGCGGTACTTGGTTGATTCCTCCCTCAGAGTGGTAACCTCCTTCTCCAGGGTGGCGATGCGGGTCTTCATCGTCGGAACATTCTTTTTCTCTTTGTTCGCGGCCTGCAGGTCCATTGCCAACACGTCCATCTTGGATACAGTCTCCCTGTGAAAGTTGTACCAACGGGTGTAGCACTGCTCGACCGCCGTAGCCGATACTCCGAGAATGGCATTTGACTGCCCATCCCTCGAGAGCTCGCTCTCCCCGATCCATTCGAATACCGCTTCCGGCGGCGGCCAGTCGATGCTTCCTGATGTCGACATCTTTCTTCAAGGTTAGCGTACTGTATGTGACCAGAAACAGCTCAGTGAGACGTAAAGTATGGGCCCCGAACGCCGGCCCCCGCGCTTACTGCTCGCTGCTCTCCTGGCAGCTACTTTTCACGCGAGGTGGTCCCTTTCCCTCTCTCTCTCTTTCTCTTTCTCTCTTTTCTCTCTCTCTCTCTCTCTCTACAGCGCTGGGCCTGTGCTCCAGCCGCTGTCTTCGCTCTTCTCGGCGGTAGTTTCGATGCTTCTCACGTGCCCTCCTTCGCTGACCTCTGTCGCGGAAGGTGGGGGGGGGGGGGTGGGTGGCTCGTCGCTCGTGCCGCGGGATACCACCGAAAACACGAAAGAAAAAGTGTTGCTACCAGTTGAGGGGTAGCAAGAAGCATGTCCATTCTAGAGAGGCGAGCGCCGGCCTCTTATACGAGTGTCCGTGCGCCGCCTGTGACTGTCTACCGTGACTGTCCTATGTAGCCCTATGTCACACTCCCGTAGCACTGTCCGTGTCACCCGAACTCTAGACACCCCGCTGGGCGTAGCGTCCGCAGCGCCCGCAGCGGCCGGAATCCTCCTCCTACACAGAACGCCTCAACCAAACAATCGAGGCATACCTCTGGGCTTTCGTTGAACGAGAGCAAAATAATCGGGTATCTCTCCTGCCTATGGCTGAGTTTGCTTGTAACAATTCAGTCACGATGGGGAACGGGGTATCCCCGTTTTACGCTAATTACGGATATCACCCCGCCACGATCCACTGTCCTCAGAACCATTGAACCCGACCAGTACGGTGTACGCCTACTGGATGCAGACGATACACGACGAATCCCGAAAAGGGCTAGAAGCAGCGCAAGAACGAATGCGCCGATACGCTGACCCAGCCCGAAAAGAACCCCCAGCATACCGAGTAGGGGACTTAGTTATGCTCAACGGATGCAACATTAAAACGCGCCGTCCATCGAAGAAAATGGACCACAAGAATCACGGTCCCTTCCAAATCGAGAAGATCGTTTCTCCACTGGCCGTCCGACTCACACTTCCCCGCAAATGGAAAATCCATAACGTTTTTCACATTTCGCTACTTGAAACCTATCGAACCAGCGAACACCGAGCACCCCCGGACCCATCAAAGGTGTTACGAGAAGCAGACGACATCGAGCAGTCAGAGGAATACGATGTGGAAGAAGTTATGTCCTCAGTTGAGCGTGGCCGAGGGAATAACAAGCGAATCCTATACCTCGTCAAATGGCTCGACTATCTGGAACAAAAGGACTGGACAGAAGAACCCTTCGACAACTTCTCGGAAGGAGGAGTGGAGAAACTTCGAGAATTCTATCGACGAAACCCTGACGCGCCGAAGGACTACAGGCTTACCGAAGCCTAGAACAAAAAGCATCGAAAACAGGTCCGATGGAATCAACTGCTGAAACCGTGCAGGATAGACAACGAAAAAGGACCATGCCCGGCGCGCCGCCTTCGCCCGTCATACTCATACTCATACTCATACTCATACTCATACTCATACTCATACTCATACTCATACTCATACTCATACTCATACTCATACTAATACTCATACCCATACAACTCACAGGAACTCGCGGGATATCGAACCGACGGCTCGGGCCAATACACCGATGTATCCCGTCCCCGAAAGCGCGGTCACCTCTCAGGAAGACCGACAAGTTGCAAGAACGAAGGAAAAGGACCCGCTTCTTGGGCAACCACGACAAAGCCACCGACCCGGCGTCCGACGAGGAGTGCACGCGGCCGAAAACCGTTGAGAGTCAGGAAAACCGTTCAGAACCGACGTATCGACCTCTCGGCGACCGACTTGGACCGGCGGAACCGGCGCAGAAGGCACATAAGCGGTGAAGCGAGTCCCTGACAGCGCCGTCACTACCCCAGCACACTAGTCTCCCCCTGGAAGGACGTGGGCGCGGTCACTGCCAAGCATACGGGTTACTAGCACGAAGGACACCATGCCTCTCCCGATTCCCTGTGCCAACTGTGACCCCGGAACCCCACCAAGCCGGCCAAGCCTTGACGCAGGGCGGCGGCAAGTACGACTCAAAATGACACGACAAGTAAGAGTACGCATCGGCCTACTCTGAGGGCCCAGTCATACCGACGGATTACAGTCACGTTCTGAGGGAAGAACTCTGATCCGGTGGCTGGGAGGGCTGCAGGGGAGGAGGACTGCAGTCCGTGACGCTGAAGGAACTTCGGCATTGAAAGGAACCTATGGTCAGAAAAGAGACGGGCTACTTAGATAGAAAAAAGATTAGCACTTGGGACGAGGCTAAGGGGGAGGAGAGGTAGTGTTACACCTGGACGTCGTATCACGAGTACGTAGCCTAGATAGAAGAGATCTAGTGACTGAGGACGAGGAGGCTCAAGCCGTGGCTAAAGGATCAGAGAGTCTAGGCGGGAGATAAGGAACGGAGTCTAGCCCTCGGTCGAGATACCGGCCGAAGGAGTTAGAACTCCGGAGATGAGGGAGAACAATTTGTGCAAACGAGCGGGTACAGCTAGGCGACCACGTCTCTCCACCACGATCGGAGAACACTCTCCACCACGATCGGAGCAGACAGCCTCTTGATACAGCTACACACCCCACTCGGCCGCATCACGCATGCAGCGAAACAAACGGAACCTCATCTATCTTATCTACACCCCGACCACGACCAATGAATCCACCCACGTTCCTTCAGAGGTGCAGTCACCTCGGGGAAATCCAAGTCCGAATCACCCGTATCTCTCCGAAAGCATGCAGCTGCCTCGCGAGAAAGAACGGTCCAGATCACCACTTCTCACTCGGGCGCTCGCCGATAAAAAGAAAGAGATTTCTCGCCTCGATGGGAAGAAATCAGCATGAACATCCTCACCAACACTACCACTGAAACCACACCGAACCCACACACAAGATCTAAGATTATTCCGTTGTGAATTATCGAAAGTAGCCTGATTACCTTTGATTCTCTCCACACTCCGGTTACGATACAAACCCCAGTGTCACATTGTCAGAGTCAGAATTGTAGTCCATAGGGTTTCGTGCCGTCTCCAGATCAACAATAAAGAATTGGAATACCGTGGGCCCTTGCGGGTCTAGCCGGCCTGTGCGGGGGGCAGCAGCTACCGGAGCTGCTGGTTGCGATGGGCGTGTAACTGTGCAGGCAGGAGTTGCAACTCCCAGTGGTGTAGGAGGCCAAGTCATGTCGGCCTTCTTCCAAATTTGAACGAGCTTGTCTCGGCTATCAGCGACAAAGGTTGTGAACATTGTCTATCCTTCCCAGTGCTTGCGGGCAGTCGGTTTCGTGGCGAAGTAAGGTCTAGGGGAGGGGAAAGGTTATTCAGCTTGTCGAAATACCTGGTAAAATATTTGTCCTGGTTGATGGCGGCATCTGCCAACACCATCTTAGCTGGGTTTCTGTCAGATGCATGGGTCGAGGGCCAGCCTAGGCCCGCTGAGGCCGTGGCGCTCAGTTGAGTCCGGAAGTCATCAGGTGGCGGAGGTTGCAATTCACCACTAGTGACACGGCAAGCCGCCACCGGTGACATCTAGACCGAAGGTGACAAGTTGCTACCCAGGGCATCTGGGCGAGTCGGTGATGGGTAATGGGATTTCTTCTGCATGTATATATAGAGAGCAGTTCTCCCTATGGTGAAATGATCAAGCAACGGAGTTCCTACACACCCTATCACTCGATTATTTTGACAGGTTATGAGCCCGGATTGAACGCGCAGCCAATCTGCAATGCAATTCGCACCCACGCCTCAATGTCTAGTTGTTTAGCTATCCTTCAAAGTTTTGAACCTTGCAATATGGAATCCACGAAGTTCACCTACAAGTATGGCTCAACGGAGATACTCAACGATCACAACTACCACTCCTGGAAGCGCTCAGTGAAGGTCTTCCTTATCACCGAAGATGCATTCGGAATCGTAACCGGAACGGAAGTACCTCCGAATGCGGGCGCAACCGCTGGGCTATGTGACTTTCGCCGCTGCTCCGGATGGGCCTACTTGCTGATATACGTGTCATCAGATGAAACCACATGGTCTCTGATCGACAACCTCCCCAACAAAGAAGTCGACCACGTGTGGACTGCCCTGCGTCTGGCATTTGATACTTCAGCCTCCCTGTCCAGACGACTTATGACCGTTTGCCGTTTCCACAAGACTACAATGAAGCAGGGAACCTCAGTTTCAGCGTATATCTCCACTCTAAAAGATATTCGTCAACCGTTCGCTGGTTCCCAAGAACATATCTCTGATAATGTCCTGATCGGTCACCTCCTATCTACGCTCCCAGAGATGTTCGCCACCATCGCCGGCATCATTGAGAACAAGCCTGCCACCGAACTTACTCTGGATGCTGTTACCACAACATTAATTGATGCCGAAGCCTCGATGGCGCTCCGTAACGACCAAGTTGGTACCAACCTGAACATCACCAGCACCACCAGTCAAGCGCTTGCAGTAGTGACTCGTCGCCATGGCAAGCGATGGGGAGGTGATAGTTATAGAGGACGAAAGCCTTACGAAAGACCTAGCAACTCAGGGCTATGGTGTTTCTACTGCACTCGAGAAGGACACAAGGAAGTGGACTGCCAGTTGAAGCAGGATGCGGAAGGTCTCAGGAAGGAACGATGGTCTCAAAAAGCCTCCGCACAGACTGCCCGGGTGAACTTTGGGGACTGCCTGGATGAGGTCGTGGTTCACGGCTTATAAGCCGACTACTGGTACGTTTTCTCTGAACCCCAATGGTTACCCAGAGTTGTGGTGTGCTCTCAGTGATACCGGAGCTGTCGCACGCGCTTGAGGTTGAGGCTGTGGTGCGTAGTCGGCGATGCCAGAGCAGTCGCATGCACCTAATGGTTACTCAGAGTAGTGGTGCGCGCTCGGTGATACCGGAGCTGTTGCATATGCTCGAGGATGGGGCTGTGGTGCGCACTCGGCGATGCCGGAGCAGTCGCATGTACCTAATGGTTACTCGGAGTTGTGGTGCGCTCTCGGTGATACCGGAGCTGTCGCACACGCTCGAGGTTGAGGCTGTGGTGCGCACTCGGCGATCCCGGAGCAGCCGCACACGCCTGTTGTTCTTATGGCTGTCGTACGCGCTTGGTAGAGCTGCTGTGCGCGCCGAATGTTGTGCCTTTGTATGCACTCGCTAGAGCTGCTGTGCGCACCTATTGTTATGGCCGTCGTACGTGCTTGGTGGAGCTGCTGTGCGCGCCTATTGTTGAGGCTGTCGTACGCACTCGGTGGAGCTGCTGTGTGCGCCCATTGTTGACGATTAACAGACCAACAGACCTTTCCGAAGCACCGGCCTGGGAATCAGCCTGGTATCCAGGCGAAGCTCCTGGTGAATCAGGTGGCAGTTGGTTAACAGTTTTTCTTTCCCTCTCCTTACTTTCCTTGGAGGATGCACTCTTTCTCCTATGTCCGTGGTTTTCCCTGCGGGGGTTTTTACACAGTTACAAGTTTTAATGTGGCATCCGAGGACATGGGGTTTCACTGTCAATTCTCTTCTTTCACTGTTATTCTCTGCTGCTCTTCTGTACGAGGGGAAGTGTCAGATGCATGGGTTGAGGGCCAGCCTAGGCCCGCCGAGGCCGCGGCGCTCAGTTGCGTCTGGAAGTCATTAGGTAGCAGAGGTGGCAATTCTCTACAGGTGATGACGGCAAGCCGCCACCAGCGCCATCTAGACCGGAGGTGACAAGTTGCTACCCAGGGCATCTGGGCGAGTTGGTGATGGGTAATGGGCTTTCTTCTGCATGTATAAATAGAGAGCGGTCCTCACTATGGTGAAATGATCAAGCAACGGAGTTCCTACACACCCTATCACTCAATTATTTTGACCGTTTCCCTAGGTGGTATTGAAGGTGCTGTGAACTTGGATAACAAAGCCGATTCGGCATCGCACGAATGGTTCTACATTCGCGGCTGTGATGTTGAAATACGCTTGGTATTGTCCCGCACTGACTCTGGTATGGTTGCCAGCAGCCTGCGCCATCGTGGAAATCGGAGTGACAACTGTAGCGGTTGGCAAATTGTCAGGGTAGGTATTCTGGTGACTATGTGAAAGAGAATCAAGTGGAGAGTGAGGACAAGACTGAAGTGGTGAATGGCGGTGGTGCTTTGAAAGTTGCGAGGAATAGGAGACAGAAGGCACGTCTGAACAACTTATAGGACATAATGGAGTGGGTAGTACACACTGGAGGGGAGTAGGCGAGGGTGTTCTAACTGGCAAATGGAATGAATAAGCTGCCTGTTGCATCGCTGTCGCCTGCGTATCATGGGATGCAAGCAGACGGGACTTGTGACATTTCGGTGGTTCTCGAGTTTTGTGGTAGCAGAGCAATTCACTCTCCCGGTTGTACTGCCCATCCTCCGGGTTGACAGCCATAACAAAGGGACTGGATACGCTGCTGGTTCCTACTCGTAGCCCGCGTATCATCGGAAGCAAGCAGATGGGGACTTGTGACGGTTTGGGGGTCCTTACGCATTGTGGTGATGGTGGAATACACTCTCCCAGTTGTACTGCATATCCTCCGTGTTGACAGTGATGACAAAGGGACTGGATGCGCTGCTGGTTCTATCGGCATCGCCCACTCATCATGGGATGCAAGCAGACAGGACTAGGAACATTTCAGGGGTCCTCGAGCTTTGTGATGGCGGTGCAATACACTCTCCCAGTTGTACTACATATCCTCCGGGTTGACAGCTACGACAAAAAGAAGTGTTGTGGACAAAGGAACTCTTTGTTTGTGGTTTGTTGTTCGTCTCTCAACAGCATCCACGTACGCCTAAAAGAGAGTTGTATTCCACTTCAGGTCTTGTGTGGTTTCCAGCTGCTCTTTCCTCCCATTGTCGTGATGGATATACTATACCAGTATATATAGCTTTGAGTCATACAGATTTCATCGCCAGTCACGGTGGTGTAGTTGGTAGCACGCCTCATGACAAAGAATGAAATGACTGGTTAGTCTAACCTTGGGGTAGTGAGGAAAGTGCATGTTTGAATCCTATCCCGCTGGCGACTTTTTTTTTCCCTTTCCCCATTGCCAATATGCTGTGCGTACGCCTTCCCTGTCTGTCAACGTGGAGGATGTTCGATTCAACCACAAACACTACCTAATTGAAAAGAAAAGTTCGATGTATATTTTTCCATGTGCGGTGTGCAGTATGCATCATCAGAACGCCATTTGTCATGACACTCATCACCCGGAAGGCTCATACGGTGCCTATCTTCAACTAGTACACATATGCCCGGTTGCCTCACGATGGGAGTGGTATGTGCTTTGACAAGCGTCATCCAGAAGGTATGTGCGGTGGCACCTGTCGGAAGACATGCCTTGATGCGCAGGGTCCAGAAGGCAAATTCACTGACAATATTCGTCCGGAATGAATATGCCATGGCAGGTGTCGTTCGGACGCCATATGCCTTGACTCGTGTCTGGAAGAAATATGCCTTGTCATTTGTCGTCGGGAAGAAATATACCTTGACACTCTGCAACAGGAAGGCATATGCCCTGGCACTCGTCATCCAAAGTGCATATGCCGTGGCAGGCCGTCCAGACACCATATGCCTTGACACTCATCATCTGGAAGAAAACGCTATGCTTTGACACTCGTCGCCCGGAAGGCTAATACAGTGCCCATCTTCGTCTAGTACGCATACGCACGGCCGCCTGATGTTGGGAGTGTCATGTGCACTTGCACTGACAAGCGTCATCCAGAAGGTGTCTGCCATGGCAGGCGTTGTCCAGAACACATACCGCGGCCAGCGTCATCCGGACTCAATTTGCCCCGCTGTTTTTCAGGGTTGCTTGTAGCTTGGCATTTGCTAGTAGATTCTTGGCTGATGAAAGAGGGTAGGATCACCAGTGATGTTGGAAGGAAATCAGTGAGTAAAAGATTACTGTGGAGACAGGATGGCGAGCAGTAGCAGCATTGTCTCGTCACCCCGCTTCGACCAGCTCCTGCTGCACCCACCCACCTGAGCCTCACGATAACCGAAAACGCCGCAACCGCAGCAGCTTGCCCACTCCATCACAATCATAACAGCGACAACATCACAAACAGCAATCCCATCAACCATGATCACTGTAATTCCCACTCGTGCAAAAGGCTCTGGCTCCGGTTCCGTCTCTGGCTCTATCTCAGGAAACCCCATGATCTACACAGATAAGGTGCAATCTGTCGGAGGCTGATCTGTATGCCACTAGCCCACAGCCAATAGGGATTCCATCTAGGAACCAATTCTTCTCAGTCCTCCACCTGGAAGAACTCCGATGCCCCGAGTCGTACGTGAGCTTGGTGTCATGCCTTCTGAGTACTACAACCTGCCCTCCACCGACAACTGCCTAGACCTCAGTCAGCGTGGGATAGAGAATAAAGGGAAGGGCTTTGTACCATGCGAGGGGAGGTCTGGGTTATGCGAATCTGGAGTTGAAGAACCTTTGCGCCATGAGGATACTGGATTGTGCCAGTGGAACATGCCACCACTTGAAGAACTCCTTGCACGTACCGGAGAGGAGTCTCTGTTACGCAATGGATTCCCACCTCCCAGTACACCACCATCGCACGTTGGTCAGTTCATCCAAAGGCTGATAGATGACGCTTTGGGAACAGAACTTTCATGGCTTGAGCAAGGTGCCACCTCCGGAAACCGGGGGGGACTCTATCCTGGGATGAGCAGAGTTGAGGCGTAAGCTGAAGTAGAAGATCAGGAGGGGTGGTGGCAAGAGCAAGAGGAGGGGCCTAGCGAAGACCAGACAGTTGATTTCCGTGAATTCATAACTGTCGAAGAGAAAGTATCGCTGACTGAATGTCGTGCGCTCTGCACGACTGTCGCTGACCCAGCTTTTAACCCATGGGGCTCACAGTACAGATAGAGCAAGGAAGCTTGGGAGCGTGTGCTGAGCGAGGTGAACAGTCAAGGACACTTTCTGGGAAAGAAGTATGGATTTATCCATTCTCAGGTTAACGAGCTTCGGATGCTATACACTGGTGACAGCTTAGCGCGAGTTACTCACGGGTTGACTGAAAAGTCGGTAGGTCTTCCACCACTATCACCTTTATCTCTGGTAGACCGATATCTAATAGCCCTACTGATTGAATATTTGGGTGGCTCACTTGATAAAATCCTGGAACTCATGGCACGTGGCCGTTCCACATCACTCAAGAGAACCGCCGAAGATGCTGACTTGGATAAGGGGCTAGCCTCACGGATTCTCTCACTTGAGAATCATAATACTCGGCAACCAGAGCGTATCCGTCAGGATTTCACAAACAACGTTACTGGTAGCTCGGAGGCAATGACGGATACACCACGAAGGAAGCAGAAAGACAACTGGTGGGCTAGAGCGTGGGCGCTGCTTGCAGCACAGGGCTGTGTACTCGCCTCCGTGACAGACTCCAGTATGCAGCCCCAACTGTCCTCCCAGACTTCGAATACCATCGCAGAGACACCAATAGGATATTTGCAGTCTTTAAACTCGTCACCTCCGGGCTCAAAGCACCTCACCACCACAGAACTGGCAGGAGTATTCTTCCATGCCACTGAAGAACGGGAAGAGAAACAAAGTAGGTTTCCAGAGGAATTGCTTGCTGAGATGCGGAAACAGACAACTGTGGTATAAGAAATGGTTCGGGTTATTAAGGAACTGCATAATGGTAGAAGCACTAGGGCTTAGGATGTTGTAGGTATTCATGGTGAGAGGGAGGGCAATTAAGTACATTGAAGTCTCGCTGCTGTATAAGCAATTGTGGATATTGGTTACAGAACCGACACTCGGTACATCTGCCCCAACAGTCGAGGAAATAACTTCTGGCTTCCCTTATCCGGTAAATGCCTCCACAACCGTAGAACATCAGAAATCCCATTCCACACACTCTCTTGCTGAAATTGCTATATTCGATGACATTTCTTCCAGAGTGAGGGTAGCCTTAATGAAAGAAGACAAAAGAACTGACGACACAGGATACAAAGAGTCCCCATACATGCAAAAATGCATTCTGGACGCAATATGCCTTGACACTCATCATCTTTGATGCTCGTCACCTGGAAGGCTAATGTGGTGCCCATCTTTGTCTAGTATGCATACATACAGCTGCCTGGTGTTGGGAGCGGCATGTGCACTGACAAGAGTAGTATGGAAGGTATGTTCGGTGGCACGTGTCCGAAGATATGCCTTGGCACACAGCGTCCAGAAGGCCAATGCGCCGACACTAGTCTGGAAAGAATATGCCTTGACACTCTGGAAGGTATATGCCCTGGCACTCATCGTCCACAAGGCATATGCCATGGCAGGTGTCGTCCGGACACCATTTGCCTTGTCACTCGTCATCAGGAAGAAATACACCCTGACACTCTGCGTCTGGAAGGCATATGCCCTGGCACTTGTCGTCTGGAAGGCATATGCTGTGGCAGGTGTCGTCCGGACACTATTTCCCTTGACACTTGTCATCTGGAAGAAATACGCCCTGACACTCTGCATCTGGAAGGTATATGCCCTGGCACTCGTCGTACCGAAGGCATATACCATGGCAGGCATTGTCTGAACGCCACATGCCTTGACACTTGTCATCTAGAAGAAATATGCCCTGACACTCTATGTCTAGATGGCATATGCGCAGACACTCGTCGTCCGGACGCCACATGCCTTAATACTCGTCGTCTGGAAGAAATATGCCTTGGCACTCAGCGGCTGGAAGAAATATACCTTGACACTGTGCATCTGGAATGCATATACCCCGGCACTCATCGTCCGGAAGGCATATGCCATGGCAGGCATCGTCCGAACGCCACATGCCTTGACACTCGTCGTCTGGAAGAAATATGCCCTGACACTCTGCGTCAGGAAGGCATATGCCTAGATATTCGTCGTCCGGACACCATATGCCTTGACACTCATCTGGAAGAAATATGCCTTAATACTCTGCGTCTGGAAGAAATATACCTTGACACTCTACGTTTGGAACGTATATGCCCCAGCACTTGTCGTCTGGATGGCATATGCTGTGGCAGGCGTAGTCCGAATGCCACATGTCTTGACATTCGTCGTCTGGAAGAAATATGCCCTGACACTCTGCGTCTGGAAGGCACATGCCCTGACACTCGTCGTCCGAACACCACATGCCTTGACACTTGTTGTCTGGACGAAATATGCCCTGACACTCTGCATCTGGAAGGAATATGCCCCAGCACCCATTGTCCGGAAGGTATATGCCGCGGTGGGCGTCGTCCAGATGCCACATGCCTTGACACTAATCGTCTGGAAGAAAAGGCTATGCTTTCATAACTCGTCGCGCGGAAGACTAATACGGTGCCCATCTTCGTCTAGTATGCATACGCACAGCCGCCTCGCTTTGGGAGCGACACGTGCCACCGCATATACCTTTCGGACTACAGTAGTGTCAATGCACATGCTGCTTGCAATGCAAAGCTGCCGTGCGTATGCGTACTAAACGAAGATGGGCACTGCATTAGTCTTCCAGGCGACGAGTTATCAAAGCATAGCTGTTTCTTCCAGACGATTAGTGTCAAGGCATGTGGCGTCCGGGTGACGAGTGTCTCGGCATATGCCTTCCAGACACAGAGTGTCAGCGCATATTTCTTCCAGACGATGAGTGTCAAGGCATGTGGCATTCGGATGACGCCTGCCATGGCATATGCCTTCCGGACGACGAGTGCCGGGGTATATGCATTCCAGACGCAGAGTCTCAAGGCATATTTCTTCCAGACGGCAAGTGTCAAGGCATATTTCTTCCAGACGGCGAGTGTCAAGGGATGTGGTTTCCGAACGATAAGTGTCTGGGCATATGCCTTCTAGACGCAGAGTGTCAGGGCATATTTCTTCCAGACGATGAGTGTCAAGGCATGTGGCATTCAGATGATGCCTGCCATGGCGTATGCCTTCCGGACGACCAGTGCTGGGGCATATGCATTCCAGACGCAGAGTGTCAAGGCATATTTCTTCCAGATGACGAGTGTCAAGGCATGTGGCGTTCGGACGACGTCTGCCCTGGCATGTGCCTTCCAGACACAGAGTGTCAGGGCATATTTCTTCCAGATGACGAGTGTCAAGTCAAATAGTGTCCGAAAGACGCCCGCCATGGCATATGCCTTCCAGACAACGAGTGCCGGGGCATATGCCTTCCAGACACAGAGCGTCAAGGTATATTTCTTCCAGATGACGCCTCTCTCCATGTGGCGTAAACTCTATTTGCAAGTGTTTTTATGCTCCGCATATGTGGAGACTATATTGACACTGGTGGTTCGAATCCAAAAATCGAGTATCCAGTTGAATGTAAGCCCATGACGACCGTCTGACATCCACAACATGTGCCATCATTCGGTCACGTGTTGTTAGAACACCGACAGGGATCTCATGCGTGATGAAGCCGAAGTTTGCTATGTACACGATATTGGCTCGAACAAAAGCCTGCTATTCTGGGACATAATGTCAGCATCTTGAACAAGTCTGAATGAAAGTGCTATTGTATTGTTTGTTCCCTTCCACGCTTCTGGAACATCAAATACACAAACACCAAGATTCTACAACATTCTCTGGCGGCAATACTTACTGATATCTTTGGATACTATATAGCCCCTTCCTGCTACTGTTATAAGCACATCAACCTCAGAACCAATTCAAAGCCTTCTACCGCTACCAGACGCTGCAACCGACTACCAATGCACAAACACTCCAGCAGTGCCTTCCACTCTAAACTGAGTGACCCACAGTCAAACACTAAGATTGGCCCCAAGCTGACCAGCAACGCCAACACTCTGACCAAAACCCACTGGATATTAGAGCAGCTTCACTTCGTCGACACGAGGGCGAGGTCGCTCTATGCAGAGCAGATCCGGGCACTGATCCGCCTCGGTGGATTAACTGGTGTCAAGGATTCGAACAGTCTGTGCCTTCAATACTACATTCTTTTTGTGGATGAGACAACTATGAAGCACTTCACGCAGTTCCAGGGGATGTGGACGCACCGCAATGATCGGCAAGGGGAATACCACGAGGGTGGTCCACCTTCTGAGCGTTCCTACGGGATTGTTTCGACAAGATACGTACACAGCTAAATGCCATCGCTGCGTAGGCACCAGCGACTATTGTCGATGAGGATGGTGACGAACTGCCACCGAAGGAGCCCGTGTACACCATGTGGTGGAGCCGTTGGGGATGGCGGTGAAGGACGGGCGGAGCGGTGTGACCGCGGGAAAGGCGTGGAGAAGGGAGCGGGGAAGGAGGAACCGACAAGATAGTTCCCGCTACAACCGTCTCTCGTCCTCCCACCGGCTGGTGGAGGGAAGGGAAGGCTGCAGTTTCTTGGGCGACAGCCTGGGGAGTCTGGTGGTGTCTCTCGTGTCTGTGTGTTCCAGGCTGTCATCATCGACCCTGACTGCGCGGACAACAGCTCTAGGAGCAGTGTCCATGACGAATATGACGTTTACGGCACCGATGTGCGGAAGCACCTTACCAACATCCCTGCCCTCAGCATCTGGGCTCTCTTCGATGTGATGAAGAGATTCTGCGTGAAGCGTGAGCCGCGCGCCATGTACGGATGCCTTCTGGAACCGTGGCAGTATTCCGCCACAAGAGATGAAATGGCACCGGCTGAAGTGGAGCAGATGGCAAGAATGTCGCGAGGCATGTAGAAGCTGTCACTGCAGGACACGATGCAACTGTGGAGAGACAACTCGGTGCAGACATTCTTCTCGCTGTCGACGTATACGCCGCTCTGGGTCTTGGTGATCCTCCGTCATGATCCGGCAAGTGGTAGGGGTGACACCCCTCCTAGCGAGGAGCAGACAACGTTTGATGTCGTGGGACGTATTATCTGCACCACTCGCTTACCGAACGGCGGCGTCCAGACCAACGCCGATCTCCTCGCGTCCATCAACGTTATCGGCCACCAAAAAGCCCAGCTCGACTGCCGATCCTGCCGCCTCAAGTTATTAGCCAGTGAGCTAGGCTTCCGTGATTTCTGCTACCCGCATGTAGCGGACTACGTCTCTGGAATGTTGGAAGACGCTCACTGGGCGAAGAAGCAGCAGAGAAGTCTCAGCTCAGACCCCATCGCTGACGGAGGCGAGGGCGACGGCAGCGACGGCAGTGACGGCCGCTCCCAGAGGAAGTGCCCAAAGACCTCCGGTAGTGGCGCCAGGGTTGGGGAGCACCCCAGTGTGAAGGTTGGGGATAGCTCTGCGAGCGGTACGGGGGGGTCACATAGAATCTGCAAACTCGGGTAATGAGACTGCGCCACCTCGTACGACTGAGGCTCCCTTGCGGGAGCCATTGACACCGAGAGGTCAAATTCTCATCCCCAATATGTCGTGGTTCACCAGGGCACGTCGCGCCGCTATGATTGACGAAGCTGAGGATGGAGGTTTGGGTGAGAGCAGGTTCACAAAAGGGCAGCCAGAATGATGCAGGCTGCGGTTCGGATTTCATGAGGAGTAGCCAATTGCCGAGAGCGCACGTGAGTGAAGTGAATGACACGTCTAACAGGGCAATTGCACGTTCAGTCACGTTCGGTTGGGCTTTCTGCATTTCAGTTTATATTCTGTATTAATATCATGGTTGGAGGTTTGTAGTATTTTGCTATCGGTGCGTAATACGGAAACCCCTTGTCACATCCCTTCCATCCCTTCACAAATGCCTTTACCCTTCGCCCACTGCTGTATTTACTGCAGGCTCCCTGGGAATCCAATGGCTTGAGTTTGAAGTTGTCAGTATCACCTAGATATTGTTTCCCGCATTACCTTGCATATTTGCTGATATCATATTTATTGTAGGTATCTGTAGTCTCCTATGCCACCTTATCAACCACTCCAGGAAGGTCGTCTGCGTTGCTCTGCACCGCGGTTGTCCCTGGGAATACAATCGCCTGAGTTTGGTTATCAGTACTATCGTCTGGATATTGATTCCCGCATTACCTTGCTTATTATTAACATCTTCGTGTTTACTGGAGGCTCCACAACCACCGTATCAATCTCTCTACGAGGGTCATCCGCTTTCTCTCGCAGCGCGCCCATCAATCCTCATCATGTCCAAGACACTGCAGTGCGAGTCGAAGAAAAGGAGGGTAGACAAGTAACAGAAAACTCCGACGTTGGGACAGACCGAGGCGCAGAAAACTCCGACTTCTTGGCAGACAGAATGCCCTGCATGGCCTGCAGTACCCGCGGCCAAGCGGCTAAGGACTTCTACCTCTAAAAACAACCGGATGAGGAATCCCAGGGTGACAAACAGCAGCCATGGAGCAGTATCAGGGGCCGTACAAGTCAAGGCAACACCGGCCACAGTGACTCTAGATGCCACACCGGATTCTGCAAGCAACCCCAGTATCACCTCCTCCACAATGAGGTGGCGGGCTGCGCAAAGTCCTCACCCCAATTCGCCGGTATCGTACATAGCTCAACACCCTCAGAAGTACTTGCGGCAGTGTCCAGGACATCTAATGGCAGACGAAGTGTCATGCACAAAAATAGTATGTCGCTGGCATATGTGCTCAATGCGGTTAAGAGGCTACTGGAGCGGCATACCTTGAAGTATCAGCCGTTTCTTCCAGAAGACGAACTTCTACGTGTGAATCATGAATGCTATCCCAGACATGGTTTTTACCTTTCTTGCTGACCTTAACACAATTTAGCAAATAGATATATTGTGGCCACAAGTATGCGCAGATACGGGTACGCATGTCGAGTTCAACGTTAACCAAAAATCGAACATTGCGGTGGTAATGACTTCCTTCCCCAAAGTACAGTTTGTAGCTTTTAACGCTATGCTACATATTGTGTATCCAGCTCAAGAATGCTCTGACTAGTATACAATCAGCCATGATTGACAAGGCATGTTCAAACATTAGTGAGCTTTATTGCTTACATGTGCATCAGCAAAAAAATGGAAAGTTGAAGTATATTGCTTTTTTTACAGGTGAGACATAAATTTGAACTAAAGTACTAGGCCAAAAGTTTCCGTACACCCAGGTACAACTGCCCATGATGCCCTCACTCAACCTTCTCGATCCCCACAACCACAATTTAGAAAGTCTCAGTAGTTGGCATACATCATGAATA
>Ga0307508_10002932_pt1 | contig 17643 bp, 17 predicted proteins | sample 9_EM_MG_FD_203089 | JGI IMG/M metagenome (GOLD analysis project Ga0307508, IMG submission 203089) | Populus trichocarpa ectomycorrhiza microbial communities from riparian zone in the Pacific Northwest, United States - 9_EM | ecosystem: Host-associated > Plants > Roots > Unclassified | place... | reverse complement strand
GTCGGCAGGTGCGATTATCGATGGGTAGCGGATTGGCAGAGCGTTCAATCCGGGCTCATAACCTGTTGGAATATAGGGATCGATAGAGACGAAGATAGTGAATTGGTTGATTGATACAAAGTCGAAGGAGGAACATTCTCTCTATATACAACACGCCTGAGGGACTCGCCAGGGGTAAAGGACGGAAGACTGTCTCCCGAGCTGGCGCTCGGAGACTCGGTCATGTCCGGACGCCTCCTCATCTCCGGACGCCACCTCTGGTCTCTCATGTCCGGACGCCTCCGCATCTCCGGACGCCACCATATTCTGACATAACTCACTCTTCCCAACAGTCAATATGGAGCAACGAACGCCACTTCCAGCGGACCTTCTCACCTCCAAGAGGGATATACGCCATCACACACAGCCGGTCACAGCATCCGAAACCCATTTGGCCATCTCACACCTGAAATATGGCACACCAGCTGGACCAGACAATATCACCTACAGCACCCTACGACGCTTCCATGAGGCTGCCCCACATCTTCTCCCCGACCTATTCACCGCATGCCTCAAATATGCTGTGCATTCGCCGGAATGGAAAACTGCCAACTGTGTTGTCATCCCCAAGCCTGGCAAGACGACGTACTCACACCCAAAATCTTATCGTCCAATCTCACTCCAATCATGTTTTGGGAAACTGCTGGAATCGATTGTGGCGAAACGCTTCTCCCATGCAGCCTTGATGTACGGAGCGACACATCCATCACAGATGGGTGCCCAGCAAGAAAATTCTGCAATTGACGTACTACTGCATACGATTTCACTCATTGCCACCTCTATCAGCAAAAGGAAAACCACCAACCAGAACCCGACTCGACCGGCTGTCCTCACGCTCGACATCGAGGGAGCGTTCAACCAGGTCCACCCGTCAACACTCCTAGAAATCATGTCCCAACGCCAAATGCCATCTTATTTGACCAACTGGGTTGCTGCCTTCAATACCGACCGGAAAATCGCCTTCGGGTTTGACCGACAATCCGAGGAGCCACAACCGTACCAGAGTAGTCTCCCCCAGGGATCACCGATCTCACCAATCCTCTTCCTCATCTACAGTAATGCCATGTTGGAGAAACAGCAACACCCTGGCGATGCTGTTGATACGTCCTATGTTGATGACGTCTGCATGATACAGATGTCGCCAACAGTCTCCAGAGCTAATACACTCCTCGAAGAACGAACCGAACGACACTTGAGGAATGGTGCACGCCTCGGACTCAGTTATGCAACACCAAAGACCGAACTGCTCAACTGCCTCCCGCTCACCAGTAAAGACAAAGGCAAGAGCCTGTCATCACACCCACTCCGAATCCTTAACACCAACATCCCAGCCAAACGACTAATCAAGTATTTGGGGGTATTCATTGATGAGTCACTTACCTTCATTCATCACACCACAATGGCAGCCGCAAGAGGACACAAGATTCTGGGCAGCCTGAGCTTCCTACGCCACCGGTCCCGTGGCATTCCAGCTCACATCGCCCACCACCTTGCAATAACAGTGATTCTCCCCGCCATGTTCTGGGCATCTCCAGCATGGTGGACCGACATGCCAGCAGTATCTGCAACGCTCAGCGTAACGTACAATTCTATTGCGCAATGGATTACCGGCCTGCCGCTCAATACGAGAACCACGAACCTCATCACACTCGCCCACCTCCCCCTGATGGCTGCATACCTAGACTACCTATCACTACGGTATGCTATTCGCCTCCATTTTCTCCCCACTTACCATGCCCTTGGTCCTCCGCGCAGCCAGCCGAATACCCATTCCAACCTTCCCGGACTACACCATTTGCACAACCTCAGCAAACACCTCGTACAGGGCAAGCTCGAAGATCGTACAGGAACATCAACGGTGCCAGGAGTAGCGAAGACCACATCTCCAAATCCAGACAAGACGACGCGGCCACAACAACTTCACGAAGAATGGCTACACACGCTCCCTGCCCAAACCATCGTCATATACACCGATGGCTCCAAACTGGAGAATGGTGCTGTCGGCTGTGGATGGGCCATTTACCACTGCAGAAACCAGCAACTCCACCTACTGGAGAACGGACGCTGCAACCTCGGCAATAGGGCCGAAGTGTACGATGCCGAACTTCATGCAGTACAAGAAGCCGTCACCGCAGTCCTCACTACAACAGCTCCACGTGCCTCGGTCTTTGTCTGCATCGACAACCAGGCTGCTGCCAAGACCCTCCAATTCAACGAATCCAACCATGAATACGCGCGGCGCGCCCTCGAAGTCATTGACAACCTCCAGCGTCTCGGCTGGCATGTTACCACCGTTTGGTGCCCCTCCCACTGCAATATTCGTGGTAACGAGAGGGCCGACACTCTTGCCAAGGTAGGGGCGTCCTCCACAATCCCCTGCCGTTTCGCACGTACCACCAAGGCCTGGCTCTTAGCCCAGGCACGGAGGTCATTCCTCAAGCGATGGAAGCAAGAGCTCCCACTTTCAAATCCTTCATTTAAATTCCCTGCCCACCTACACGGTATCGACTGGGCAGATACCCGTGCAATGTGGACGGTGTTTTGCAACAGATCGCCTACAGACCCACCACCCAATATTCCGGCAGACCCGTGCCCATGTGGCCTTGACTTGAATACCTCACACCACCTTTTACGCGACTGTCCACTACTCGTGGCGGAGCGAACGAAGCTCTTCCAGTCCACCACCGGTGACATCCACACGCCAAGCTACATCACAGCGTCCCAGAATGCCCTGGCAATCCGACACTTCCTCCAGGCAACAGGCCTGGGTCACACCACACATCTCTGCTTTGATAAACACCACGACCATGCCGACGATCTCGACGACAGCGCTCAGACTCACCGGAGCCAGACTTTGGTGCCTTCGAACCTTAACCATGTCATGACAACTGGGGAAGTAGGGGTGACGGCGAGCTCCTCCCCCCAGTGTAGTGCTACATTTACTTGCCTCGCTTGTTTGCTTTCTGCATTCTTGTGCAAAATTTCCTTTCTGCGATTACTTTTGTTTCTTCAGTTCTTCTGTTCGGCAGGTTTGGGAAAGATGGGAGCTCCACGGGGGTGGTACGACGGGTGGAGCGCAAATAGCCTGTAGTGTTACACGCAATTGATTGAAGTTGCATATTATCTCTTTCCACAGACCTACTTCTCTCTACCTGTGAACTGGTGCTGCGACCACCACCCCCAAGAAGAACAACGAACCCACGCAAGGCGTGAGGGAAGACCGCGACGAGTGTACGCCAGGCGTGACAGATACCGCAAGAACAACGAGCCCACACAAAGTGTGTGAGAAGACCGCGACGAGACCACACTAGGCGTGATAGATACCGCGAGAACAACGAGCACACGTAAGGCATGTGAGAAGACCGTGACGAGAACACACCCGGCATGACAGATACCGCAAGAACAATGAGCCCACGCAAGGCGTGTGAAAAGACCGTGCCGAGACCACGCTAGGCATGACGGATACCGCGAAACCAACAAGCCCATGCAAGGCATATGAAATGACCGCGACGAGACCACATCCGGCGTGACGGATACCACGAGAACAACGAGCCCATGCAAGGCGTATGAGAAGACCGCGACGAGACCACGCCAGGTGTGACAGATACTGCAAGAACAACGAGCCCACGCGAGGCGTGTGAGAAGACCGCGACGAGACCAGGCCACACGTGACGGATACCGCGAGACTACGAACGGCGCGTGAGTATGCCGGAAGTGTGACTACGAGCTTGCCCTGAAGAAACCGAGCCTACCTTACCTGTCGAGCAACACGGAGTAGTCAAGGCAGGATCTTGACAAGCGAGGCAGGAAACTAGAGGTCAATTCGGTTTGAAGAGTGTGGATCAGATATCATGACGGCAGAAAGTAGGCAACTCTAGTCCATGCAGTACCAACATCTGATAGGAACATTCAATGACTTGTCACCCTTGCAATTTAGGTGGAGGCAGATCTACTGCAGGCTGTCAGTAAAACTTGATGGATTTGTCGGAGCTCCCGTCAATGGAAGGCTTTGAAAAAGGCATTGGTCGTCGCCTTAGCAGAGCATCGACTTATGGTCCGCGTGGTACGCCGCAAATGGTTCGAACGGACAGTAAAGCAGTTACACCATGAACTCTATCCTGATTTCACAGTCAAATTTCGCTTCTGACAGGGCTGGTTTCACCGGTTCCTTATTCGTAACGCGATCACTCTTCATATCATCACCAACAAAGCACAAGAGACTCCCAAGCAATACTTTGAAAATATTATCAACTTCTTGTGCTTCAATCGGAGGAACTCTCAGCTGAGAGATGCTACTGAGGATCTTGTGTGTGGTGTATTGGCAGTTGAGCACTTTTATAACGGCACGCTGCTGCCGTCACCACCAATCCCGAACGACCAGAGTCTGGAACGTTCTGGAAGGCAAGGTGGAAGGAAGGTCTTGGGTTCTTGATTCTGGTTGCGCGGCACAAGGAGGTCGTGGGTTCTGGATTCTGGTTGCGTGGCACGAGGAGGTCTTGGGTTCTGGGTTCTGGTTGCGCCGTACAAGGAGGTCTTGGGTTCTGGATTCTGGTTGCATGGCACAAGGAGGTTTTGGGTTTCTGGCTGTACGGCGGGGAAAGGTTATGCTGGGTCTGTATTACACCTCTAAGGAAACACGGGAAGAGATACTTAGTTAGTTACATAGTCAGGGCACATGAGACTTTACTCAAGCCACTCGAAGGAGAAAGTCAAGTCTAGTTGGCCTCAGAGAGTCTAGGCGGGAGATGGCCTCGGGTTTAGACCTTAAGGCCGTAACGTACCTAAGGGGCTAATCTCCAGACGAACTGCAAACGCAAACTAAATACGAGACACGAGGAGTGAGGTCATAGAACCAATATCTTCCCTTTCTCTGATAGGCCGGTAATTCACTCACCTGCATGGCTTGAGAGAATTACGCGGTGAGGGGAACAGTCGGCTTATCGTTAGACCGACCAGGACTAATGACGTTGTAAGAACCGGGCCCATGGGGTTTCTGGGTCTTGACTAGCAGACAGAATCCCCGGGACAGGATGAGAAGTACGGGTTCTCTAGAAAAACCATGTGACACCGAAAGAATCTATATATACGGAGAAGTTTCCACCCGTTGAGAAAAGAGGAGACAGCATCGAACGCACTCTCAAACGAAAAACCCCCGAAAAAAAGATCTAAGATTATTCCGCTGTGAATTATCGAAAGTAGCCTGATTACCTTTGATTCTCTCCACACTCCGGTTATGATACAACCCCAGTGTCACACTATAATCTTGATCTCAGAAACACCCTACTTTCATAACTTGCTTCGACGACACCTACTTCGAAGATCACCTCTACCTACTCCAACTATCTACCTTCTTGGAACCTAAGTCCCAATACTCCTTTGATTATACCTTTCAGCCGATTGATGAAGAAATCGCAAAACACGAGCAGTGGGAGGATTTCTTCGACGGACCTAAACCTACCCACGAGGCAATCGATTGCGCCCCATACCATTGGTATACCCAGCAGTGGTGGAATTGGGCGCTACTATCCCAACCAGCTGATTTCGACGAGGACGAACTTTTTGACCTCTTCGACTATCATTTCGACTAACATTCAACCATATAGAGCGGAGATTTCCTAGACCAGTACTGAGGAAAATGACGTCGTCGTCCGACTACAACATGCTCCGTTTAGAGGCCCCGCGAGGTCTGCTACAGATCACCAACGATGAAGAAACAACAGAAGAAATCCTGGAAATCGCCAACCCAGTCGGATGGATGCGGGCTATGGCCAACCATCAGCAACAAGCGGAGCAAGACCTGCGCCAGCAACTGGACCTCTGTGGCAACATGATGGACCGAACGGACCGCCATGTCCGACGAATTGAGGCCGCCTACAACCGGTTGGCGCAAGGCGCTCAATACGTCTATGAACAAATGGAGGCCAAGGAACAAATCTCGGGAGATTGGGTAAGGAACGAACTCATGGTAGCCGCTAATGCCTATTAGGCCTTCACCCGATATGTCTGGGAGGCTATCATCGGAGGCTCCAAGACGGAGGAGATATAGAGAATGCACGAGGCAACCCAGGTAGCGCGAATGCACGACGCGGTGGCATTCCTGTCAGAAGCGAACCTGACGAGGAACACGTACCTTATGGAATACCAAGGTAATGTAGAGAAATGGGCCGCTGACCATCAGCAGAAAGTGGAAACGCTCGAGCAGCAACGAAGGGAGGACCAGAGGTGGTTGGCAGGGCTGGAACAGCGTTTGACTCAGGCCCAGGACGAGCTATTGTGGGTAGCAACCGCCGTACCCCTGCCAGCAACGCCGGCGGAACAAGTCCGAACCGAACCCCCCGCAGCCCAGAATCTGGCAGTAGAAACCGTGGGCCAACTAACGTTGGGAAGCCCCTTACTCGGAAGGTACCCATGATGGCAGAGACCCCCAGCAATCGCGGCCAACGACGGAGGAGCAGGAGGGAACGGGCCCCCACCAATGCCCCCATGAAGGACCGCGCCATCACCCTCCCCGCCTCCGAGCGAAGGCCACGGCGACCTTTACGAACGAAACCTCCCTATGGGCAGGCCCCCACCCAACACAGAAGAACCAACCTGCGAACGACTGGCAACCATGCTCACGCCAGAAGAAATAGCCCGGTTGGCAGGAGCTGGAATCGCAGCAGCACAAGTCCCTGCATGACCCACGGAACCCCAAGTAAGGACCTCCAGGTTAAAAATGGAAAACCCGGCGAAGTTCGACAGAAAAAACCCCACCGCCTTCAATCAATGGTGGGAATCGGTCACCATGTACCTTGGATTTTACCCCGAGACCCTAGACAGGCAGAAAATTGCCTGGGTCGGGACACTCCTGACGGACAGGGCCCTGGTCTGGCACCTCCACAGACACCGCGAGCTACGGGACAATGACATTTGGGCGAATTACTCGGCCGCCATTCGGACCGAGTACTGCAACGAGCGAGAAGCAGTGGAAGCCCAGTTAAAACTGGAACAGTTAAAATATCACGGTGACATCCGGTCCAACATGACAGAGCTCAGGGCCCTTAACCTCTACGCACGCGCCACGGGGGAGAGCCTCCAAGAAAAGGTGAACCTTGCAATGCCGGAATGAGTAATGGATATGAGGTTCGCCCATTACCTGGAGGACTTCGCTGACGATGAGGGGTTCCTACAAGCAACGTACCAAGCAGCGCTACAAGTCGAAAAGAAAAAGGCCCTGCGACTAGCCCGGGAACAAGCAAGGACTCTGGCCCCGCCCAGAAAACGGGACGAGAAAAAGAAGGACAGACGGAGCAGAGAAGGCTCGAACGATAACCAGAAAAACAAGGAAGCAGAAAAGGAACCCCATCCCGAAGGTAACAGAGGTAGCAAGTACGGAGGAGCAGGGCGATGGGCCTCAGAGGCCACTGCGTTCCAAGGAGTACCGGACAACGAGCTCAAAGAATACGCGAGCACCCGAGGATGCCATCGTTGCGGGCAACCAAGTCACAGAGCGGCCAAATATTTCGCCGGCACCACAGCAAAAGGCACCGGGCTCCCTGCAGCGCCATGGAAAATAGCTGCCGGAACAAAGTGGCAGCGCGAACCCAAAGAAGAAGCACCACCAGCCCCGGCGCCCAAAGTACAGAAAACAGCAGCCTAGACATTATGGACTCTGAGCCCTTGTGGGCAGAAGAGGAGGATTTTTAAGGGGACTACCGGCCTGGCGAACCGGTGGGACCCAGCACATTATAAGCGGAGCAGGCCAAAAAAGAAAAAATATAGAAGAAGGAAAAGCCACGGTAAAAAAGCCCAGAGGAGGACCTCGATCAGTCATATTAATGCTATTATCAACAAAGACCCAGGACCATCGAGTCCGAATCCTCCTGGACACCGGCTGCTCGATCCCGTTACTCAACCAGAAAACGGCGGAAAGACTGGGAATCACTCTGCAAAAACATAACCAGATAATACCTATCGAAAACTTCATGGGCCAACCTGTGGAAGGAGCAGGGCAATACTACACGGAATCCCTGCTCTTGCAGCACCGGTGGCACGTCACCAGAGAAAGATTCGAAGTCTCCACGATGGAAGAGGGGATAGACATCTTCCTCCCCTTCTGGTGGATCACCAAACACCCCCCTCAGGGAGCATAGCATGACGCGGAAATACGGTTCAACACCGCTGGATGCCTAGAGAAGTGCACCAAATACGAACAAGCTGACTTCTCACTAACCTGGGACGACTCAGTCGTGACCAACCCAAGGGCTCGGGCTATCGGACACGTATCGGCGATCGAAGAAGGGGAACCCTTGGGAAAAGTACCCATGGAGTTCCGACAGTATCTCGGGATAATGGGGAAGGAAGCCGTGGAGGCGTTACCAGACCACTGACCGTACGACTGCCAGATCAACCTCCAGAAAGGAAGCACGCCACCCTGGGGACCAATCTATACACTCTGAGAGGAAGAACTCCAGGTCCTCCGAGAATGGTTGAAAGAAATGGAGCGAACAGGGAAAATTAAACGCTCCACATCCGCTACCGGATCTCCCATTCTCTTCGTACCAAAGCCCCACGGAAGAGGGCTACGCTTGTGCGTCGACTACCAAGCCTTGAACCGCATCACTATTCCCAACAGGTACCCCCTACCGCTAATGCAGGAACTTCAGGATCGGGTCCAGGCAGAGCAGTGGTTCACCAAATTGGATCTAAAAAACGGGTTTCACCTGATCCGTATAAAGGAAGAAGATGAATGGAAAACGGCGTTCAGAACCCGCTACAGCCTGTTTGAATTCCAGGTAATGCCATTCGGTCTAACCAATGCCCCTTCCACCTTTCAGGACATGAACCATGTGCTTTCGGACATGCTGGATGTCGGGGTGCTAGCCTATATGGACGACATACTGGTCTATGCCGACATGGAAGAAGGTCACGACCGAACGGTCTAGGAGGTACTGAAGAGACTGCAGAACAACAGACTGGCAATCTCTCCAGAAAAATGTGTATGGAAGGCTATGGAAGTCGAGTTCCTGAGGTACGTCATCGGAAGAAATGAGATCAGGATGTCGGACGACAAAGTACAAGCGGTACTCGACTGGAAGACTCCGGAATCGCTGACAGAAGTCCAATCCTTCCTGGGTTTCACTAACTTCTACCGACGATTCATCCTGAATTATTCCCGGGTGGCAAGACCACTCATGAAACTGACGAAAAAGGAGTCTGGTATGGAATGGGCATGGAACCGGGAAGCGGAAGCCACCTTCCAGGAACTCAAACACCGATTCACCACAGCACCAATCCTAGCCCACTTCGACCCAAAGAAACCGGTCATCATTGAAATGGACGCATCGGACTTCACGCTAGGAGCGGTACTATCGCAATGAAGCAAAGAAGGACGCCTACATCTGGTAGCTTTCCACTCAAGAAAGTTCCAACCCGCAGAAATCAACTACGAAATCCATGACAAGGAACTTCTGGCAATAGTGGACGCCTTCAAACATTGGCAGCGATACTGCCAAGGAGCGACTCACCAGGTGCAGGTCTTTTCGGACCACCACAATTTGGAATACTTCACTATGACCAAGGTACTAAACCGACGACAAGCAAGGTGGGCGCAAGAACTGGCCTTCATTGACTTCAAAATCTACTACCATCCAGAGACACAGAACAGGAAGCCAGACACGCTGTCAAGGCGTTCGGAGTACCGCCCTGGAAAAGGGGGGGTAGAAAACCAGCTAGTCACGACGGTTTTAGGAAAAAATCACTTCGAGGAGCGGCTAACGCGATCGTTCATCTGTTCATCGGCACGACTGGCATCACTTCCGGAAAGAAGGTGGACCGAGGAATTCCTGGCAAGTGTCAGGGAAGAAGGTAAGAAGGACGAAGCCTATGAACAGGCAAGGAAACAAGAAGCATTGCAAATAACCCCGTCACCGGAGGACCGAAAGGCCAGAGAATGGAGCTACGAAAACGGCCTACTGTACCTACGAAACCTGCTTTGGGTACCAAAGGGATTGGTACAAAGGATCATGGAATCGGAACACAACACGAAGGTGGCCGGGCACATGGGGCAGGATAAAACCATCGAACTGATCCGACGAAACTTCTGGTGGCCATTAAATGAACGAACGAATCATCGACTTCGTCAGAAGCTCCCCCGAGTGCCAGCACAACAAGGCGTCCCAGCACCAACTGTACGGGATGTCCTCCCCACTGGAATTACCATACACCCCATGGCAATCCATAGCAATGGACTTCATCACGAAACTTCCCCTCTCCAACGACTGCGATCAGCTGTGGGTGGTCATCGACCGATTCACCAAGATGGCGCACTTCCTTCCTCTCAGAAGAGAAGAAAAAACGGCGGCAAACCTGGCGGTCATTTTCGCAAGAGAAGTACGGAAACACCACGGGCTTCCCACTGACATCGTCTCAGACCGGGACTCCAGGTTCACATTGGAAGTATGGAAGGAATTACTACGACTTTCCGGTATTCGGTCCCATATGTCCACCGTGTTCCAGCCACAGACTGACGGCCAAACGGAACGACTCAACCGAACAATCGAAGCGTACGTCCGAGGGTTCGTCAGCAAGGAACCGAATGACTGGGTATGACTGCTACCGATGGCCGAGTTCGCCTACAACAACTCGACCACCATGGGGAATGGTATGTCCCCGTTCTACGCTAACTATGGCTTCCACCTGCCAACCATGAACCCTGCGTCGACGGAACCCCTCAACCCAGTGAGCCAAGTCTACGCCGACTGGATGAACACAGTACACGACGAATCCCGGAGAGGACAGGAAAAGCCACAAGAGCGAATGCGCCGATACACCGATCTGGCACGGAAGGAACCCCCGGCTTACCAAGCAGGAGACCTGGTAATACTCAACGGACGCAACATCAAAACGCGCCGCCCCTCGAAGAAGCTGGACCACAAGAATCACGGTCCCTTCCAGATCGGGAAGATCGTTTCCCCCCTGGCTGTCCGCCTCATGCTGCCCCGGAAATGGAAGATCCACAATGTCTTCCAAGTCTCGCTGCTCGAACCCTACCGAACCAGCGAGCACCGAGCACCACCGGACCCAACGAAGGTGCTCCGAGAGGCAGACGACATCGAGCAGTCAGAGGAATACGATGTTGACAAAGTTATGTCCTCAGTCGAACGCGGACGGGGAAATAACAAACGGATCCTTTACCTCGTCAAATGGCTCGACTCTCCGGAACACAAAGACTGGACAGAAGAACCATTCGACAACTTTTCGGTAGGCGGTTTGGAGAAACTCTGAGAATTTCACCAATGGAATCCAGACGCGCCGAGGGACTACTGGCTCGCCGACACCTAGACGGGATGTCCATAGAAGGGCCCCTTGAAGCACGAGTGGTAGTAGGGTTGAAGGGGATGAAGGACTTCATCTCACGCAAACGAAAAGACCTGCTTCTCGGACACCGTTTCTCAGGCACAAAGATCCCATGTACACTCACGACGAAGAAAGACCCACTTCTCGGGCATCGATCCAGCAATGCAACAAAGCCGCCGGACCCAGCGCCCGACGAGGAGTGCACGTGACCAAACCCGCTGAGAGTCAGGAAAACCGTTCAGAACAGACGTATCGACCTCTTGGCGACCGACTCGGACTGGCGGAACCGGCGCAGATGGCATACAAGCGGTGAAGTGTGTCCCCGACAGCGCTGTCACTGCTCCAGCATACTAGTCTCCCCCCGGAAGGACATGGGCGCAGTCACTGCCGAGTATACGGGTTACTAGTACGAAGGACACCATGCCTCTCCCGATTCCCTGTGCCAACTGCGACCCCGGAACCCCACCGAGCCGGCCAAGCCTTGACGCAGCGCGGCGGCGAGTACGACTCAATATGGCATGATAGTAAGAGTACGCAACAGCTTACTCTGAGGGCCCAACCATCCGAGGCTCCCCGGCGTTGACCGGCTGGCCAGCAGTTGGGAGGGAAGCAGGGGCAGAGGACTGCATTCAGTGGGCAAGCATTATGTCCGGCAAAAAATCTATTTCAGAAAGAGGCAGGCTACTCAGATAAAGGAAAAGCACCTCTCTTAAGCTTCGGGACGAAGCTAAGAGAAGGGGGGAGTAGTGTTACACCTCTAAGGAAACATGGGAAGATATACTTAGTTAGTTACATAGTCAGGGCACGTGAGACTTTACTCAAGCCACTCGAAGGAGAAAGTCGAGTCTAGTTGGCCTCAGAGAGTCTAGGTGGGAGATGGCCTCGGGTTTAGACCTTACGGCCATAACAGACCTAAGGGGCTAATCTCCGGACGAACTGCAAATGCAAACTAAATATGAGACACGAGGAGTGAGGTCATAGAACCAATATCTTCCCTTTCTCTGATAGGCCCGTAATTCACTCACCCGCAGGTCTTGAGAGAATTACGCGGTGCAGGGAACAGTCGGCTTATCGTTAGACCAACCAGGACCAATGAGGTTGTGAGAACCGGGCCCGTGGGGTTTCGGGGTCTTGACTAGCGGACAGAATCCCCAGGACAGGATGAGAAGTACGGGTTCTCTAGAAGAACCATGTGATACCGAAAGAAACTATATAGCTGGACAAGTTTCCGCCCGTTGAGAAAAGAGGAGACAGCATCGAACGCACTCTGAAACAAAAAAACCCGAACAAAAGATCTAAGATTACTCCGCTGTGAATTATCGAAAGTAGCCTGATTACCTTTGATTCTCTCCACACTCCAGTTACGATACAACCCCAGTGTCACAGTCTGGCTGTATGGTGTGAAGAAGGATCTGGATGTGGAGGAGCGCACCCATTGTATATAAGGGTGCGCTGTTGTTTGTCTTGCATGTTTCTTCTTCATGCAACAACTTGTTATCGTCAGCCATAGTCGGCCTTGACTATTAGCAACTGTTTTCATCTCAACGCCACTGCCTTACCCTCTCCACGTCCCTGCCTTGCCCACTCCATGTCCCTGCCCCGTTCGTTCATACCTCACCCCTCTTGTCATTGTCCCTATCCGCCCACGCCCCTGCTCTTGTTCTGATCTACAGTCACTATTTGGAGTAAACCGAGCCACGTTCGTTACACTTTGTTGCGTCGACACAAATCTCTCCACCTAGCAAACGCTTACGCCATCTCTGACAATACTCCACCGATCTCGTTGCCCAGCTGGAATCAATCGCATGCAATGACTCTTTTGCCCCTGAGGCTACACTCCAGATGGCTTATGAGCAACTTCACAAGTTGGCTCAAGCCATATTGAATGGAAAAGAGCCTACCACGACCGAAACACCCACCACTACCGATGTGCCTACTGGTACTGGTATGCCCACCACAGTGCCCCCACGCTGTAGTGGCAAGATCCCCGATCCCCCATGTTCGATGGAAACTGCGAGAAGATCGAAGGATTCATTGCTCCGCTTCGGCTTAAGTTGTTCAGTGACCCAACACTGTTCCCGACACCAGCTTGGTGGATGACCTATGCATCTAACCGACTTGAGGGCCATGCGCAGGCCTAGATTCTTCCCTATATCCAAGTCGGCGCCACCATCTCCCTTTCCAATGTTGACGATATTATCTGCGTTCTCAACAATGCTTTCAGTGACCCGGATCCTCTGGCAACTGCAAGATCCAAGCTCCACCAGTTGAAGCAAGGCAAGAAGGAATTCATAAACTACTTTGCAGAATTTCAAACCCTTGTTTCCAAATTGAATTGGAATGATCGTGCAAAGACCAAGGTACTGAAGGAAGGCCTCTCCATCGAATTGCACCGCCAACTGATAGGAAAGTCAAGGGACCTTACCTATGACCAGTTGGTAGCTCACTTTTAGGAGCTGGACTAAGAGATACGTGCCCTGCAGATGACCGAAGGGAAGCAGGCTTACCAGCAACCATGTACCCATCCACCGCAAAACCCACCTTCTACCCAGCCTGCTACATCCATGCCGCCCTCCACTGCTTCAGAGCCAATGGACCTATGCGGGACCCAACAGGTTTCGGTGCAAGAGAGAGCGGCTCGCTAGCGTGAGAATCATTGCTACTACTGTGGTGCGCCAGGCCACAGTGTCGCACAGTGTCCGAATAAGCCTGTTCATACTGCTGCCACCCAGGCTGCTACAGGCACGGGTGGACTTCAGCCTGATATGGGGAACCAGGCGGGAAATGCCTAGACCAGCAGCCACAGGATGGCATTGCTGCTGGTCAGAGAGCGAGCAAGTTTTTTTCGTTTCCTGTACTTTCAAATGTTATCTAGTTGTCAAGTTTGTCAGTGTCGGAGATAGCAATGGAAGGAGAACACCTGGTTGTGTCATGTATTCTCTCTGTTAATGGCCAGACCATTGCTACTCATGCTCTAATTGACAGTGGAGCAACAGGAATTGCATTTATCGATAAAGACTTTGCTCACCATCACCAACTCCCACTCGCACCCCTTTTGAACCCCAGATCCCTTCAAGTCATTGATGGTCGCCCAATATCATCTGGCGATATCACTCACACTACTACTGTAGGAGTGGGATTCGGGTGCCGACGCTAGGCAGGGAGCACTAGTCTAGAGTAGGCTAGTCTCGAGTGATAGGCTCAACGGATCCTTCCTATAAGGATCCGCTGCTGCACCCGCTCCTTCGAATGGACATGCTTCTCGATCCCCCTCAACTGGTAGCAACACTTCCACTACAAGTGAATTCTGCGAAACGAGCAACAAATCCTCGAATTTTCTTCCCACGAGACGAGCGAAGGAGGACAGGAAGAGAAGCAAAGACAGCGATTCGTGCCACAGCGCCGAGCCTGTAACCGACGACGATTCTGCGAGAGAAGCAAAGACAGCGATTCGTGCTACAGAGCCGATCCTGTACGAGAGGGAGAGAAACGAGGCAACTAGTCGACGACTCTCGCGTCAAAAGTAGCTCCTGAGGAGCGAGCGGTAAGCGCGGGGGCTGGCGATATCGGGGCCCGTTTATCTACGTCTCTCTGTGACGAGCATAGTCGAACCAAGTTGACGAAAAAGTAAGGGAAACAAAGGAACGAGCAAATCCGCGGAACGGACGAGCCCGCGGAACGAGCGACGACGCCGAGCAGAGCTCTTTTCACGCCTATTTCTTCCAGAAATCGGCAATTCGAGCGACGGCGCCGAGCTAGTGTCAAGAACAAGCTATTGGAGCAAATTCACGACACGAGAAACGACGCCGAGCACGTGACGCTTTTCTTGCGAAACGGAGAAATTTGCGGAACGAACGCTTTGCGGAACGAGCGACGACGCCGAACAGAGCGTTTTCACGTGGATTTTGGGCGAGTTGCAAAACGGGCACGTGACGCGGTTCTTGCGAAACCGACGATTTGTGGAACGAGCACCGACGCCGAGTAGAGCATTTGTGCGTGGGTTTCTCGTGGAAACGAGCAATTCGAGCGAATTCCCGAGTCAAACGCTTTGCGGAACGAGCTATGACGCCGAGCGGAGCGTTTCGTGTGGAATTCTCAAGGAAACGGTTGTATCCAGCAACAGTGCTGAGTCCGTGACGGTGTTCTGGCGGAACAACGGCGAATTCGCGGAAAGGACGAGCCTTTGGAACGAGCAACGACGACCAGCGGAGTGCTTTCCCGCGGATTTTTTGAGGAAAGGGACGAAGTTGGGGAACGCGCAGACAACGGTGCCGACAGGACGACTCGGGCGATTAGGACAACCTCGCGGAACACACCGGCATTATGGCAGCGGCAACCCCCCCCATTTGGCCAATACCGGCTGAGCTTCTTATCTGGTTTGGCGACGTCAACATATCGCGTGATCCAAGATAGGACTATGGTAACTGCTGTCAATGCCAACGCTGTTGTCCACGGATATTCCCAGTGGTATAGCAGTCATGAGCAAGCGTCAAAACGGATTGTTGAGCTGGAAAAGGAGATAAAGGGTGCAGATGTGGACCGATCGGTTATTTCATCGCTGAAAACAAAGATCAAGCAGCTTGAAAGGGAGGTAAAAGCAGTGCGAACTGCTGAAGAGTTCAAGAATGCAGACCAGCTGGAAGCGAAACTTGTCAAGTCTCAGGAAAAGACACGGGTTTGGAAGGAACGGTACGACAAGCTATTCGATGTTACCCAGTCACTCCGTAATGCTGTCAGCACTGCTGGGAACGGGGGGAACGGACCGACCCAAAACACCTATGTTCACAAGATCAAACCGCACGAGCCAACAAGATTCGACGGATCGCAGAATCTGGAAGTGGTGACGCGGTTTTTGAACGATGTCGAACACTACGTCTGTCAGGGAGGATCAATATGTCCAAAGGCATCCCTCGACAATCAGCATACTGATACTATCTGGCGTTTTCTCACTACCAAGATCTTTGGTTGGTTTGAGAATGAGATGAAACGGCGTGGTGTCGACAGGATTCCACCAGCAGACCATGACTATGGAATCACCTGGGCTGCGGTCAGAACCGCATTCAAGAAGCAATTCGTTCCCGAAGTTGCGATCTTGGTGGTTCGCAACAAGTGGCATGCACTGAAATTCAACAAAGCGCAAGTTCTTAAGTTTAACCGGCGAGCATTAGAACTTGTTGAAGTGCTGGGAGGATCACTGACCATCACTTGTGAGAATCCACTGTGGGACGAATATATGCGGAAGTTGCCAGCACCGGTTGCAAACGATATCTCACAGCAAGCACGTCTCATGTTCCGCCTGAACAATGTCTTGCTGACTCTCGCTGACATGATGGACATTGTTGCTGATCGCACACTGCCATTTGCGACAACATCAGCCACTGAAGTTGTACAAACAATCACGCCAGTTTACCACCCGATGGATCTGAGCAACATTGGCAACGAAGTTAACACCAGCGATGGATCTGTTCAATGTCACCATTGTGTTGGGAGGGGCCACAATGCGTGGCAGTGTGGAACTCCGAGTAACCCAAATCGTGCTGCTCAATTGCGATCCCGTCAGGAAATCCAAGGACGAGATTCCTGGAGGCGTAACTCAACCACTCCTTAAGACCACGAGAAGTCTGCTGTCCAACATCGGGGAAACACCACTCAGGAGAGTCCCAAGAAGAACTCCGACAGATTTCAAAGGGATAGGCGTCAAATCAATACCCTTGATGACAGCAAGGAGATGGGTACGGGTTCCTACTATTCAGGTAGTTGGGCTGAGCCGTCATCTTTAGAAGAAGAACCAGATCAACAAGAGGTACACGATAGCTCAGATGATGATCTGTACACTGGAGGACAACAGACAAGAGATGGAGGATCTGCGAAGGGAGAAGGCAAGGCGGGAAAAGGCAAGAAGTACAGGTGATTGAGCATCCCTCTACTCGAGAGCGAGAAGCAGCAACTTTGTATTTGACGGATCTCAATATGCGCAAGAATATTGATAGCCAAACTGATTTGTTACGTTTCAATGCAAAAGTTCAAACTTCTCACTCCAAACTTAAGTGGTGGTGTTTTATAGGAAATACTAGAAATAAAAGTGCGTTAAAGTATTGCAAAACATGATGGGGGAGATAATTTGGTAACAAACTAAAAACACTCGCTCAGCCTACACCTTAATGGATCCTGGTGCATCTCACTGTTACATCGACTCGAAGTACGCTAAAAATCTTGGTCTGCCAATACGATCTGCAGGACGCATGTCGGTTACCACAGCAGGCATCA
>Ga0307508_10002931_pt1 | contig 17648 bp, 22 predicted proteins | sample 9_EM_MG_FD_203089 | JGI IMG/M metagenome (GOLD analysis project Ga0307508, IMG submission 203089) | Populus trichocarpa ectomycorrhiza microbial communities from riparian zone in the Pacific Northwest, United States - 9_EM | ecosystem: Host-associated > Plants > Roots > Unclassified | place... | reverse complement strand
CTCGCCGATCCAGTTCGCGAATCCCCGGCTACCGACCGTCATCACCAGCGCGCTCGCGAAATCGGGCATCGCCCCCGGTCGGCTCGAGCTCGAGATCACGGAAGGCGTGTTCCTGGACGAAACAGCGTCGTCGGAACATATGTTCAAGATGCTGAAAAGCCTCGGCGTCCGGCTCGCGCTCGACGATTTCGGGACGGGCTATTCGTCGCTCGGCTATCTGAAAAAGGCGCCGTTCGACAAGATCAAGATCGACCAGAGCTTCGTCCGGGGCGCGGCGATCGCCGGCAACCGCAACGCGGCGATCATCAAGGCGATCGTCACGCTGGCCGATACGCTCGGCATGGAGACGACTGCCGAGGGCGTAGAGGTGCAGGATGAAATCCAGCTGATCCGCGAGCTCGGCTGCAGCCACATCCAGGGTTATGTCTATGGCAAACCCATGCGTGCGGCCGAGGTGCTCAGGCAGCTTTCCGCGGCTGGCGGCATAGCGACCGCCTCGGGCTACCGCGTCAGCCGGAGCCCGCGCCACTCGATGATCCGCAACGCGCGCATTGCCGCCGGCAATGTCGAGGGGGAGATCCGGATCCGCAACATGTCCGCCACAGGCGCGATGATCGAGGGAATCGATGCGGACGAGGCGGTCGGCCTCGAAATCCTGATCGAGCTGCTCGAGGACCAGATGTTCCCGGCCAAGATCAAATGGGCGGGAGACGGCAAGGCGGGCCTGGAATTCGCGCAGCATTTCAACATGGAGCGGCTGGCGCCACCGCCTGCCGCCTCCGCGGCGCTATCGAAACGATCGGCCTGAGCTCTCGGCCTTTTCAATCCCGCCCCTCAGGCGCTCCAAGCGGGAACATGTGCCGATACGGCCGCGCCTCGTCCAGCGCGCGGGCATAGGAAGGTCGCGCCAGCAACCGGGCGCGATAGGCGTGGACATTCGTGAACCTCGTCGGGATCGCATGAGTCCAGTCGGCATAGAGCAGCGCCGGCGCGGCCGCACAATCTGCCAGGCTGAACTGCCCCGCCGCGGCCCATTCCCGACCTTCCATCCAGGTGTCGAGCCACGCATAGGCAGTGTCCAGCACGGTCCGCGCATCCTCGACGCCCTGCTCGTCGTGCCTGCCCTCGGGGCGAAAAACATCGGCAACAATCTTCTGCTGCGGCGTCATGACATAATTGTCGAAAAAGCGGTCCAGTTCGCGCACCTCGACCGCGGCCAGGGCATCGTCCGGAATCAGCGCGACATTGCCGGGATATTTCACCCCGAGATATTCGATGATCGTGCTCGCCTCTCGCACGACCCGTTCGCCATCGAGGAGCAGCGGAAACTTTTTCAGCGGCCAGAGCCGGGCGAACTCGCTCGCCACCGGCTCACTACCGTCGAGCATGACGAACTCGAACGCGATGTCATTCTCGTAAAAGGCGACCAGCGCCTTGTGGCAATAAGAGGATAGGGGATGCGCATAGAGCTTCAGTGCCATGATTACCTCTCCCGCTTCGTCAGGACGATATGGGCCGCGTTCTCGCCCTGGGCGTGTTCAGTCACCGCGTAGCCGAGCGCGGGGAGGTCGAGGCCGGCAAACAGAGCTTCGCCCTGCCCCAGAACGACCGGCGAGACGGCGAGGTGCACTTCGTCGAGCGCGCCTGCGACCAGATATTGCCGGATGGTCGCGGCACCGCCGCCGATCCGGATATCGCGGTCGCCCGCCGCCGCTTTGGCCAGCGACAGCGCTTCGTCGATTCCGCCGGTGATGAAGTGAAAGACGGTGCCGCCCTTCATCTCGATCGGCGCGCGCGCATGATGAGTCAGGACGAACACCGGGCAGTGATAAGGCGGCTCCTCGCCCCACCAGCCTTTCCATGCGTCGTCGGGCCACGCGCCGCGAACGGGTCCGAACATGTTGCGACCCATGATCCACGCGCCCATGCCCTCCATCGAACGGGCGGCATAGCTCTCGTCCACGCCGGTCGAACCGCCTTCCTCGCCAAACATGGCGCGGAAGGTCCTGGTGGCAAAGGCCCATTGGTGCAGCTCCTTGCCACGCACCCCGAGCGGGTTGTCGAGGTCCTGATCGGGGCCTGCCCCATAGCCGTCCACCGAAATCGAAAATGCGCCGACACGAACTTTCGCCATCATTTCTCTCCACACCGCTTGCGAATCACAATCAGTTGCTAAATCGCATAACTGATCTTATATTGCAACCAGTCATGACAATCCATATCGACGATCCGCGTTCGGGCTGCCCGATCAACCTCACGATCCAGGCGCTGGGTGATCGCTGGAGCCTGATCGTGATCCGCGACGTGATGTTCGGCAACCGCCGGCATTTTCGCGAACTGCTGAACGGCTCGGAGGAAGGAATCGCCTCAAACATCCTCGCCGATCGCCTGAAGAAGCTGGTCGCGGCGGGCTTCCTCGCGATCACCGACGATCCGAGCCACAAGCAGAAACATATCTACAGCCTGACCGAGCCGGCGATCCAGCTCGTGCCGTTGATCGTCCAGCTCGGCGCCTGGGGGCGGCGCCATTTGCCCGTGACCCCCGACCTTGCGATCCGCGCGCAGCTGCTCGAGGAGGGCGGCCCGGAGATGTGGGCGGATTTCATGGACGAGCTGCGCACCGAACATCTCGGTACCCCGCCGACCGGCCGCCCGAGTGTCGCGGCGCGGCTCCGGGCTGCCTATGAGGCGATGAAGGCGCAGTAGCGCCAATAAGGATGAAGGCGCAGTAGCGCCAATAAGGGAGTGCCAAGCATGCGCCTGAACGAACCTCGCATCCTGCCGGTGTCGGACGATGCCGCCAGCGAAGACCAAAAGGCCGTGCTCGCCCCGTTCGTCGCGCGTGGCACCGACTATAATGTCTTTCGGACCATGGCCCAGCAGCCGGGCTCGCTCGATCGCTTCCTCTCATGGGCGACCTACATTCTTTCGGCGCGCAACAGCCTGGCGCCGCGCACGCGTGAGCTCGCCATCCTGCGTACCGGCTTCAATTGCGGATCTGGCTATGAATGGGCGCAGCATGTCGTGATCGGCAAGGACACCGGCCTGACTGACGACGAGATCGCCCGGATCAAGCTCGGCCCCGACGCGCCCGGCTGGAGCGCGGCCGATGCCGCGGTCCTCGCCGCCTGTGACGGGCTGACCGGGGATTTCTTCGTGCCTGATCCGGTCTGGGCTACGCTCAGCGCGCGTTTCACCACCGAGCAGCGCATGGATCTGGTCTACACCGTCGCGCAATACACCCAGGTCTCGATGTTGCTGAACAGCTTCGGCGTTCAGCTGGATACGGGCCTCAGGCTGGACCCCGATCTGGATCGGCGTCCAGCCTGAGTGCTTTGGTTACCCGGCGCTGTTACCCATCGGCGCGACCGGTGGCACGGCGGCATCACGATCGCCAGGCGGCGGACCAGCGCGATCGTCGCGATCGCCCCGGTCGCGACCATAGCCGCCGCCATGCGGGCCGTGCCGGTCATGCGGCCCGCCGAGTGGCGTGACCTTGCCATCGGCACCGACCAGGAAGGAGGCGTGCACCACGCCATTCCGGTTCCAGCCCTGGATCGTCACCGGGGTGCCGGCCGCGATCAGGCCGGTACTTCGGGGCCCGCCATCGACCAGGGTCCGTCCGCTGCCATCGGCGAGCGTGAACATCGATCCATAGACCTCGCTGACCTTGCCGCGCACTGTGACCAACCCCTCGTCCGACTTGAGCGAGGCGATTGCGACCGGGCTGAGCGGCGCCACCTCGATCGATGGCCCCGCCATCCGCGCACCCGTCGCGCCGATCGCACCGCCCGCGCCGAGCAGGGCGATGGCGGCGAGGAAAATGCGGCCGGATCGCCTGCGCGTTGATATTGTGGCGGGGGGTTGGGATTCGATTTCGTCTGTCATCGGTTTCACTCCATGGTTGGTGATGGAGCCCTGATAGCGGCGCCGCGCCACGCCACGCTGAACCTCGCCGTTCAGTTTCGGTTTAGCGGCGCGGTATAGCCGCAACGGCGAAAGGACGATGATTGCGCATCCTGTTGATCGAGGACGACACGGCATTGGCGGACGGCATCGCCCGCGCGCTGCGCGCCGAGCATTTCGCGGTCGATGTGGCCGCGAATGGCGAGGATGGTGCGCATCTCGGCGACACCGGACACTATGACGCGGCGGTGCTCGATCTCGGCCTGCCGGTGAAGCCGGGCATCGCTGTGCTGCAGGAATGGCGTGCCGCCGGACGCGGGCTGCCCGTGCTGATCCTCACCGCGCGCGACGGCTGGTCGGACAAGGTCGAGGGCTTTCGCGCCGGCGCCGATGACTATCTGACCAAGCCATTCCGGGTCGAGGAGCTGGTGATGCGGCTGCGCGCGCTGGTCCGCCGCGCCACCGGCCATGCCGCCGCGCGCATGACGTGCGGGCCGCTCGCCTTCGATGCGCAGACCGGGCAGTTCGAGCTCGACGGGCTGCCGCTGCGGCTGACCGCGCTCGAATGGCGGGTGCTGTCGGCGCTGATGCTCCGCCGCGAGATCGTGATCGACCGGCTCGACCTGATCGAGCGCGTCTATGAAGGCGATGCCGATCCCGACTCCAACTCGCTCGAGGTGATCGTCGGACGCCTCCGCCGCAAGATCGGCCGCGACCTGATCGAGACGGTGCGCGGCCGCGGTTATCGCCTGACCGAGCAGCCGACATGAGGCTGATCCCGCGCTCGCTCTACGGCCGGCTGCTGGTCGCATCGGCCGTGGTGACCGCGATCGCGCTGGTCTTCGCCGCCTTCGCGATCGGGGCGGTGCTCCAGCGCTTCGTGATGCAGGGCATGGATCAGCGCCTCGACGCGCAGATCGCCGTGCTCGCCGCTGCGGTCCGCCCGGACGGTAGCGTGGACCGGAGCCGGATCATCACCCTGCCCGCCACCGACCGCCACCAGCGGGGCGGCGGCTGGTGGATCGAAACGCGCGGGCAGCTGGTGCTCGGCTCGCTTCCCCAGTCCGCGATTGCTGATCTGGCTGATGCCACCAGCCGTCCGCTGCCCCCTCGCGCCCGGCATGACCGGGACGAGCCGGAGGAGATGGACGCCGCCCGGCCGCTGCCGTTCGACGGGCGGATCGGCAGCCATCTCTATCATGGCAGAAGGCTGTCGATCGCGACGAACGGCGGCGCGGTGACGATCACCGCGGTCGCGCCGCGCGATATTGCCGAACGACCGATCCGTGCAGCCATGACGCCGCTTCTCGGCTCACTGGCCCTGCTTGGCCTGGCGCTGGCGCTGGCGACGCTGGTGCAACTCCGCATCGGCCTGCGCCCGCTCGGCCGGTTGCGCGAATCGCTCGCGGCGGTGCGCGCCGGCGAGGCGACTGCCGTGCCCGCGGATCAGCCGAGCGAGCTGGCGCCGCTCGCCCATGAGCTCAACGCATTGCTCGCCGAGAACGAGGCCGCGCTCGCCAATGCGCGCGGCCATGTCGCGAACCTTGCGCACGGCCTGAAGACGCCGCTCGCCACACTCGCCCTTGGCCTGAGGGAGGAGGGTCGCGATCCCGATGGTGCGCTGGCGGCCGAGGTCGGGCGAATCGACCGCTCGATCCGCCACCATCTCGGCCGGGCCCGCGCCGATGCCTCGGGCGGCGCGGTCCGGCGGCGTACCCTGCTCGCGCCCGCGGTCGACGGCGTTGCCGGGGCGCTTGCCCGAATCCATGCCGATCGCGCCATCGCCTTTGCCAGCGACGTGCCGGCCAATCTCGCCCTCGCGATCGACCCGCAGGATCTCGACGAGCTGCTCGGCAATCTGCTCGACAATGGCTGGCGCTGGGCGACGAGCCGAATCGCCCTGACCGCCCGCGCCGACGCCACGACCGGCCGCGCACGAATCGCGATCGAGGATGACGGCCCGGGCATCCCCGCCGAAGACCGTGCCGAAGCGCTCCGCCCAGGCCGCCGACTCGATGAACGCGGCGCCGGCCATGGCTTCGGCCTCTCGATCGCGCGCGAACTGGTCGAACTCAGCGGCGGCACCCTGGCTCTCGACGCGCCGCCCGGCGGCGGCCTCGCCGCGATCGTGACTCTCCCGCTCGCAGGGGCATCGCGGGAGGGCTGAGGGAAGCACCGATTCTGCACCCAATCCGCGTTAGGTATTTTTACCTAGCCCCCGGTCCGCCACATGCCGGGACAGTCATTAACCCATAAAAATTTTGTCATGTTCCGCGTTCGTTCCCTTGCCTTTCGGCAACCCCGCAGAACTCCACGCGTCGCTGCAGTGCAACGTTTCGTCGATGCTATGAAGCGACTCAAATTAGCGACGAACCGAGTCACGAAACCGTCATTTAGCGTCTTGCTCTCTCCGACGATTAAGCACAATCTGTAGCGGTTGAGTTCGGGGGCGAACCCAAGAACTGGTAGAACAACAACCGGGATCCTATATTGCGGTGAGGTCTTTCCCCGTGTCTTAAGGCACGGGCAGGGAAGATTTTGTTCTCCTTGGTCGCCCCGGAAATGGTAGGAAGGGGGTTCGCCCCCGATTCGAACGGAGCGGGAACGCTAACAGGCGAATCCGGGTCCAACAGGTTCGATGACGAGTGTCTGTGTGAAGTAACTGGGGACGGAAGAAATATGGATTTCAGGGATAGCCAGGAAGCGAGCGTGAACATGGCCACTGACGCGATTGAAGCAGTAGCGGGCGAAGCCGCGGCACCCATCGCCGATACGTCGAGCAAGCATGGCGGCGCCAAGCGCAAGCTCAACACGCGCGGCGATTCGAAGGCGGTGAAGCAGCAGCTTTATCCGGTCGAGGTCGATCATTCGCGCGACGCGTTGCTCACCGATTTCGGCAAGGACACGTTGACCGACCGCTATCTGTTGCCGGGCGAGAAGTTCCAGGACCTGTTCGTGCGAGTCGCCTCGGCCTATGCCGATGATGCCGCGCATGCGCAGCGCATCTATGAATATATCTCGCGGCTGTGGTTCATGCCCGCCACACCGGTTCTCTCGAACGGCGGCACCGGGCGCGGGCTGCCGATCTCCTGCTTCCTCAACTCGGTTCCCGACAGCCTCGACGGCATCGTCGCGACCTGGAACGAGAATGTCTGGCTCGCCTCGCGCGGCGGCGGCATCGGCACCTATTGGGGCAGTGTCCGCGGCATCGGCGAGCCGGTCGGCCTCAACGGCAAGACCAGCGGCATCATCCCGTTCGTGCGGGTGATGGATTCGCTCACGCTTGCGATCAGCCAGGGCTCGCTGCGCCGTGGCTCGGCCGCGGTCTATCTCGACATCTCGCATCCGGAAATCGAGGAGTTCCTCGAGATCCGCAAACCCTCGGGCGATTTCAACCGCAAGGCGCTGAACCTGCACCACGGCGTGCTGATCACCGACGCTTTCATGGAAGCGGTGCGCGAGGGCGGCGAATGGGCGCTGACCAGCCCCAAGGACGGATCGGTCCGCGCCAGTGTCGATGCGCGCTCGCTGTTCCAGAAGCTGGTCGAGACCCGCCTCGCGACCGGCGAGCCCTACATCATCTTCTCGGATCATGTGAACAAGGCGATGCCCAAGCATCACCGCGATCTGGGCCTCAAGGTTTCGACCTCGAACCTGTGCAGCGAGATCACGCTGCCGACCGGCAAGGACCATCTCGGCAATGATCGCACCGCGGTCTGCTGCCTGTCGTCGCTGAACCTCGAGACCTGGGACCAGTGGAAGGACGCCAAGGGCTTTATCGAGGACGTGATGCGCTTCCTCGACAATGTGCTGCAGGATTATATCGACCGCGCCGAGCCCGGCATGGAGCGCGCCGCCTATTCGGCGATGCGCGAGCGGTCGGTCGGCCTCGGCGTGATGGGCTTCCACAGTTTCTTGCAGGCGCGCGGCCTCGCTTTCGAAGGCGCGATGGCCAAGAGCTGGAACCTGAAGATGTTCAAGCACATCAAGGGCCAGGTGGACGAAGCCTCGATGCAGCTCGCGGTCGAGCGCGGCCCCTGCCCCGACGCAGCGGATATGGGCGTGATGGAGCGGTTCAGCTGCAAGATGGCGATCGCGCCGACCGCGTCGATCAGCATCATCTGCGGCGGCACCAGCGCATGCATCGAGCCGATCCCGGCGAACGTCTATACCCACAAGACGCTCAGCGGCTCCTGGTCGATCCGCAACCCCTATCTCGAGAAGATGCTGATCGAGAAATCGAAGAATTCCGATGCGGTGTGGAACTCGATCCTCGAACAGGGCGGCAGCGTCCAGCATCTCGATTTCCTCAGCCAGGACGAGAAGGATTGCTTCAAGACCAGCTTCGAGATCGACCAGCGCTGGCTGATCGAGCTCGCCGCCGATCGTACGCCTTATATCGACCAGTCGGCGTCTTTGAATCTGTTCATCCCGGCGGACGTGGAGAAATGGGACCTGCTGATGCTCCACTTCCGGGCTTGGGAGCTGGGCATCAAGTCGCTTTACTATCTCCGCTCCAAGAGCATCCAGCGCGCCGGCTTTGCGGGCGGGGTGGAAGCCGACAACACCATCGACCTGCGTCAGATCGAGGTCGAGGTGAAGGATTATGACGAGTGTTTGGCGTGTCAGTGAGGTGGCCTCTCTAAATCGCCCTCACCCTCCCATCGCTTACGCGATGGGCCCCTCCCTCTCCCGCTGGGAGAGGTGTATCAAGCGCGCTGCTACTATCCCTCTCCCAGCGGGAGAGGGAGGGAGCGCCGAAGGCGCGGAAGGGTGAGGGCGAATGCGTAATTACCGCACCCTCCCCTCGGGCAGCGTCGATCGCGCCAGGGACCTGCGCCGCAATGCAACCGAGGCGGAAAAACGCCTGTTGCGCGCGCTGCGCGAGGCTTTCCCGACAGCGAAGTTCCGCTACCAGGTTCCGTACAGCCCCTATTTTGTCGATTTCCTGAGCTTCGGCGCGAAGCTGATCGTCGAGGTCGATGGCGGCCAGCACGGCGAGGCCGCCACCTATGACGCGGCCCGCACGTGCTTCCTTGAAGGCGAGGGCTACCGGGTCCTGCGTTTCTGGAACAATGACGTGCTGGCGAATACTGACGGGGTTATAGAGACGATCGGCAAATCCGTCTCCCAGCGGGAGAGGGAAGGAGCCCCGAAGGGGCGGAAGGGTGAGGGTGACGAAACGCCACATCTTACCCAATCACCCTCACCCTCCCATGCTTCGCATGGGCCCCTCCCTCTCCCGCTGGGAGAGGGAAAGTGAGGTCAGGCCTCTTCCTCGAACGTCACGGCGACATCGGCGTTAGCCGAGAGCCGCACCGTGTCGCCCTCGACCTCGGCGACCAGGCCGAGCGAGATATAGTGATGGTGCCCTTCATGGCTGCCGGTGCCGCTGTCGGCCTTGGTCAGCTTGATGCGGTCTCCGTCGATATGGTCTACAGTGCCGACATGGACACCATCAGCGCCGATGACATCCATATGGTCCTTGATTGCGCTTGCGTCGGCCATGAGCAGTCCTCCTTCGTTACGGGTGCGTCCCCCCAACGCACGCGGACGCATTTCGATGCAGGGAGCGTGTCGTGATGACCAGCAGAACGATCCGGCTTTCCACCCTGTTCGCCCTGATGCTCGCTTTGGCCGCCTGCGCGGCGCATCAGGCGAGCACGGCGGTGCAGCCTCAGGCGCCGGGTTTCCTGCTCGGGGTGTGGCACGGCTTCATCTTCCCCGTAGCCTGGATCCTGTCGCTCTTCCTGTCCGATGTCTCGATCTATGCCGTGCCGAACAATGGCGGCTGGTATGATTTCGGCTATTTCATCGGCATCGTCTTTCTCGGCGTAGGCTCGCACGGATCGCGCAAGGCCGTGACCAACCGAGGCGGCGCATGATGCTGCGAGCGCCCCTCATCATGGCTTCGGTCGCGACCATGAGCGGCGTGGCAGCGCTTGTCGTGGCCACCCGCCCAGGGGTGAGCGAAGAGGCGGTCTATGGCCGCCGCATTGCCGGCACCATGTTCGGCGCGCTGGCCATCATCCTTGGCGGCTTTGCCTATGCGCTGAGCTCGTGGAGCGTGGCGTCGTGAGCTATTGGTGGTTCCTCCTGGTGCCCGCCATACTGGCGGTGGTTCCCCAACTCGCCACACGCAGCACCAGCGGGGACCCGATGTTCGGCAACGACGCGTGGGTCAACCGCGGCATTCGTATCGCGGCGCTTTGCACACTGACCGCTCTTGCCGCTTATCTCTATTTCAATCCGGGGAGCGCGCGGTCATGATCGCGAGGCCCTATGCCAATCTCGCGCCCGACGGGTTTCGTCGGCCGTTCGCAGCGATTCTTTTGGCGATGATTTTGTGCTGCATCGCTACCCTCGCGCTGCGCGACCTGGCCAATATCCCAACTCCTTGGGCGGACGGTGTGCGGAACCTGGTCTTCTTCATGCTGGGCCTGAATTACCTGGTCTGGCCGAACGACAACGGCGTGTCCCCTCTCGCTTCCCGAGCGATCGGCGGCGGGGTCGTTGCCGTTCTCCTTTTCTCCTTCGCTACCTATATTATTCGTCATCTCTGAAAGGCGTCCCGATGTCCCTCACCGAAGCCCGCAAGCAGTATAAGCCATTCGAATATCCCTGGGCGTTCGATTTCTGGAAGCGCCAGCAGCAGATCCACTGGATGCCGGAGGAAGTGCCGCTCGGCGAGGATTGCCGCGACTGGGCGCAGAAGCTCAGCGACCATGAGCGCAACCTGCTGACGCAGATCTTCCGCTTCTTCACCCAGGCCGATGTCGAGGTGCAGGATTGCTATCACGAGAAATATGGCCGCATCTTCAAGCCGACCGAGATCAAGATGATGCTCGCCGCCTTCTCCAACATGGAGACGGTGCATATCGCCGCGTACAGCCATCTGCTCGACACGATCGGCATGCCCGAGAGCGAATATGGCGCCTTCCTCGAATACTCCGAGATGAAGGACAAGCACGACTATCTGCAGACCTTCGGCGTCGACACCGACGAGGATATCGCCAAGACGCTCGCGATGTTCGGCGGCTTCACCGAGGGGCTTCAGCTCTTCGCCAGCTTTGCGATGCTGATGAACTTCCCGCGCTTCAACAAGATGAAGGGCATGGGCCAGATCGTCACCTGGTCGATCCGCGACGAGAGCCTGCACTGCGAGGGGATCATCAAGCTGTTCCACGCCTTCTGCAAGGAGCGGGACTGCATGACCAAATCGGTCCGTTCCGACATCATGGACATGTGCCAGACGACGGTGCGGCTCGAGGATAATTTCATCGATCTCGCCTTCGAGATGGGCCCGGTCAACGGCATGACGCCCAAGGAGATCAAGAAGTACATTCGCTACATCGCAGACTGGCGGCTGGGGCAGCTCGGCATGAAGCCGATCTACATGATCGACGAACACCCCCTCCCCTGGCTCGCGCCGATGCTGAACGGGGTGGAGCACGCCAATTTCTTCGAACAGCGCGCGACGGAATATTCCAAGGCGGCGACACGGGGGAATTGGAACGAGGTTTGGGACGGGTTCGACAAGCGGCAGAAGGCCAAGGCCGGGCCGGCGGCTAATGAGGATGCGGGCAGCGGTGAGGCTGGTGGGGATATGTTCTCGGCGGCTGGTGTGGCGGCGGAGTAGGTCCCGAATTTCGGGGCTGTCAGCTTGCAGCTGACAGTCCCGAACTACCGAAACGATCGCGCCGATTGCCGAGCACAGCGTAATGTGTCTCTATCGGAGCATTGCCGTCCATTGGAAACTATCCTCCACCCCTTCCTTAGCGGGAGATAATTAGTAATCTGAGGGGCGGATTTGGGTCCGCCCTCTCTAATCCGTAGTTACAGCGATCGGCGTAACTGTCCTAAACTCTTAGGCAGGAGGCGGCGATTGGGGCACGAGTGGCTTTTTGGGAGCCCGAGCAATAGAACAAACATTAGCGCATGGCGTTAGGGCAACCAACCCGGAACGAGCACGATAAATAGCTTCTTGAGTAGGCTACCGGCCCATCCGTACTTTTCGTAAAGCACCTTGGCGGCTTCGGCTACGGAACCCCATCGTGTTGGCTTGTTGGCTTGGGCAGCAGTTTGCAGCGCCGCGATATCGGCTTTCAGCGCATCGATTTCCTCGGCATGTTGTGGCTCCTGCATTCGATGCGCATCGAGTTCTCGAAATAGCGCGAGAAATGCTTCATTGATCGGGGTGCTGATCGATTGGGCGCCCGCAGTCGCGCTGTTGTTGTTCCCCTGCACAATGTTACCGAAATTGGCATTGCCGCCGGTCACAGTGATTCCTATTCCGCTTTTGTTCATTTTGCACTCCCGCCTGAGGATGTCATAACCTTATTGGCAACGCCCTGCATGACATTGCCGATATTGTTGGTGCCTCCTGAAATGTTGATGTTCATAAGCTGCATCCGCTGAACCTTTATGGCGCTAGTATCGACCCCGTTCCTTTCCAATTCATCGATTAGAGCGCAAAACACCGCCTCATGGGCGCATCGAACCTGCGTATCAACGTCGAAATGATTGTAGGTGGAAGAGTACACCGTTCTGATCGCTGGAAGAAGGTCGTAGCTTCTACGAAGATACGGCAATAGCCAGAACCACATCAGAAATGGTGAGTAGGCAACAAAATTGAATCTCTTGTCCCGATCGACGTATCCTCCACCCAATACCCACCACTGGATGATTTGCAAGCTGCCAAAGGAGGCAAATCGAAGCAGCAGTGTTACGGTCGTACCGCGCTTTGTCGGAGGAGAATTGGCAATCTGGAAAGTACGACTTTCACGCTGCCTAAGATCGTTATCAATGTCGATAATGGCAATTTCTTGCAAGTCAGACATTGGTGTTTTAGTCCGCAACTCGGTGTTGATAGTCTCTGATATCTCTCGTTCTAGATTTTCAGTGTGATGAAATACATGAGTGAAATCTCCATATGAAAGACCGAAATACCGAAACGGATAACTTTTTTTAAACTCCGTAGAGTTCTCGCTAACCGCCCTTATTTCCTTGTTCGCGATCAAGTGAGCGGCTATCCACATAATTACGCAAGGAATAAGCAATATTCCTGCCGAAAATGCAGCTATAAATAGAAATACTATGATGACAATCAATATTGAACGCAACTTTATGTGATTAGAGACACTCATCGAATCGTAAATATTCATCACACACGCCCCCAGCCGAAAGCTTATCACGCTATGAGTGAATTAGTAAAAGTCAATGGATGAACGAGTGGGTTATAACCCATTACGGCTATAGTTTGATTTTGGCATTGGAGCGATTGAGTTCTACTTCGAACGCGACTGGTTGCTGGCTTGCTGCGGGATCGTAGTGACGGAACGTTCCTGACCAAGAAGCGCGCATGATCCGATGACTGGGGTCGACACACAGTAGAGCGGTGCTACGATACCCCCACGACGTGGAAATGATCGATTGCGCCTGGCTGGCATGCGGCACGCTTGGCCGCCTTGCCGTTCTCATCACCGCAGGCCGCGGGCCGGTCCCGGCGGCGGTGTTCGAAGGCCAAATCGACATATTCGACATCGAAGAGCAGCTTGGGGCGTTGCCCTATAACGGCGCCGTCCGATTGAGGCTCTCAGCCAAGGATGTGCCGAGCTTCACCGCCCTCGCCGAGCGTGGCCTGTTCGCGTTCGACTGGTCCGACATCCATAAAGTCGGCGCCAACCAGACAAATGCATATGAGCTTATGGCGGTGCCGTCCGCCTCTCGCCATCTGCTGGACCTCCCGGACGATCTCCACCGCACCGCCGAATGGGTCAGGCTGGATGTCGATCTGGCGCGAACGGCGTGGCTGACGATCGAGACATAATGAAAGCCACAGTGTCCGACTCGATTGGCCAGATCTTCAGGCCGATCCGACACCGATTGCCGGCGCCCGAAAGATCGCCACTCCCCCTGTTCCTCCCTGTTAATTGGCGCGGAACAGGGGGAAACTTATTTTTTCGCCCTGTTTTGCCGCTTTTCGGGCGTTTTTCTTGAAAATTTACGAGGCTTTTTCAGAATGTTACTACCCCCTCTCCCTGTTATTTTCATAACAGGGAGGATGTTGGAAATAACAGGGAAGCGCCGCACCCGTAACAGGGAACGCGTTGGAAATAACAGGGACAGAGGAAGCACCGAGCTTTCGACCGTCATGTGAAAGAGCAAGCCGGGCGGCTTTCACCCGTCCGGTTTGCACAATGCGATGTTTCGAACTGCGGTTGAATCAAGCGCCACCGATTGTCCCCTGATCCCCGCGATGCTAGCCTTGATCAGGATTGAGCCCCGCATCATCATGGCCGGATTCGATGTGATCGAACGCACGCAGCAGCCCATATCCGACAGTGCGCGCGGCCTGGCGCAATGCCATCAAGCCGCGACCATAGGGGGCAAGCGGCGCCCCCATCATGGGGCGCAGTAGCTTCCGGTGGCGATCAAGGCGAAAAGCGCCCCCAGCGCGGCCGGTAACACTTCACCCGATGCGACCGTCGGCGCGGTCCTGACGGCGCTCGAGGCACAAGCTTCGCAGAAAATTCGCGACGAGATGGCGCCCCGCTATGGCATCGTCACCGAACGGGCCTTTGGCATGCCGATGGCGAAGATGCTCGCAATGGCCAAGGGCCTGGGCCCCAATCACGACCTCGCGGCCGCCTTGTGGGATAGTGGCTGGTACGAGGCGCGCATGGTCGCCTGCATGATCGAAGACCCCGCATGCGTTACGCCCGCGCAGATGGATGCGTGGCGGCGCGACTTCGACAATTGGGGCATCTGCGACACGGTCTGCTTCAAATTGTTCGACCGCACGCCTTATGTGTTCGCCAAGGTCGCTGAATGGTCCGGACTGAACGACGAGTTGGGCAAGCGGGCCGCGTTCGCCCTCCTGGCCAGCGCCGCGCTGCACGGCAAAGGGGGCGAGGCGGATTATCTCGGCGCTCTGCCACTGGTCGAGCGTGCGGCGAGCGATGATCGCAATTTCGTCAAGAAGGGCGTGAGCTGGGCGTTGCGGGCGATGGGCGAAAAGGGGAGCCCTACAACCAAAGCGGCGGCGCTCGCCCTGGCGCGGAAACTGGCGGCATCCAGCCACGCGACCGAAAGGTGGATCGGCAAGGACGCGCTCAAATCATTTGAGCGAAAACGCGCTTCACAGGCGCGGGCGCAGGTCTCGCCCGGGCTTCACGACACAAGGTGATGATATGAACAGGCGTACCATGCTCGGCGGGCTGACGCAGGCGCTGGCCTTCGTTGCTACCATGCTTGTCGGCCGCCCCGCGCGCGCAGTGCAAAAGGCTCCGGCCGATCCCGAATTCGCTGCCAGAGTTGCCGAGGCCCGCCGCCAGCAGCTGGCCGCGATTCCCTTCGAGCGTATCGAAACCACGGGTGCGCAGGCGCTTGCCACCTGGGAACGCCTCAAGGCGAGCAAGCGGGGATGGCCGGTCGTCATCGGCGGCGATGAGGATCTTTACCAGATCGGCGAGCAGCTGACCGTTATGGCCGATCAGGGCGATGCCGCGGGTATCCTGGATCGCGCGTCGAAACTCGTCCATCCGCGCGACCTGCAAATCCTCCGGGATAAGGATTCAGCTGAGGGTGAGGCGCTTACCCGCGCGACGCTGAATGGACCTGACGACAAGCTGCCGGAGATTCATGAGATTGGAGCGAACGGCAACGGTCACCGCCTGACTCCCGCCGAAGTTCGCAAACAGCTTGAAGAGGAAATCGCGCGGAAGGGACCGCCGATCGGCGAATGGCCCGATACGCCTCTGCCAGCGGGACCGGGCCTCACAATTGCCTTTGATCTGAAGGGCAAGCCTCTCGACAAGGTCCATATCCTGCTGATCCCGACCGACGAAAGCGCCGCCGTGCCGGCCTATCTTCGCTGGGGCGGATGGAATGCGTGCCCGGCACCGGAATATCAGGTTGCGGCGCTTCGCTCCTGGCACGAGCGCTATGGCGCGGAGCTGATCGGTATCAGCCGCGACGTGATCAACCTGCGCGTGGCCCGCCGCCCAGCGACGCGCGATGCCGCGCTGGCCCTGGCGCGTGAACAATATCTCTACTGCGAAGACATTGTCGATCAGGGCGTCGAGGCGCTCGCCCCACTGGCTGCCATGCTGATGCAGGAGGATTGGTGGTTCTTCTGGTGGGACTGAAAAGGGTCGCCGCGCCTGGCCAAAGTCGCGCCTACGCTAACCACCGGGGTTACGACGCCGGTCTACCGCACCAAATCTCCCACCTTACCCGCCCGCAATCTGCCGCGCATAATCCTCGCCATCGAACCACCCGCGCGACAGCGTGACGAGGCCGTTCGCATCCAGGTCCCACTCCTCCCACCCGCTGACGCGCACCGCGTTGCCAGTCCGCACATGGGTGCCCGTGAAGGTCCAGAGATAGGCGATGTGGTTCCCAGCGCTCCGCAGCCCGTCAAAGGTCAGGTGCAGATCGGGCATGTCGGCATAGAAGCCGGCCGCCATCTGCGCGACGCCGTCTCGCCCATGCCACGGGTTCCCCTGATTGATGATGATGACCCCGTCCGGCGCGAAGAATGCCGCGACTGCTTCCGGCCGCCCCGTGTTCCAGGCGGCTGTGTAGGCCGCCGCCACTTCAGTCATATTCACGGTGCTGCCTTTGCTCGGTTCCCGTCGGGTCGTCATGCTCGGGCAGCGCGGCAGCATATGCAAGTCGCCGCTGGCTGAACGGCAACGACGTTTCCAATTGCAATTGAATCAGTCCCCAAACTCGGAGCGGCTGAAATCGGCGCCGCTCTGTCGTGTCCGGCCCGGTTATTGGCCCAGTTTGACCCGGATTGCCTGCGAACCGTACCGAAATGATGTAGATGACGGCATGCCAAGCCGGATCCGCTGACAGGACCGGCCCTCCCCGGGGGAAGATCATTGCGCCGTGCCGCTCGTCCTCTCCTTGTGTGCCTGCTTGCCGTGACGATCGGCGGGTGCGTCGCCACCGGCCGGCACCGCCCGATCGCCGCCGTCGAGGTGCCCGACGATCCCGGCCGGGCGTGGAAGGAGCGGATCGACACAGAAGATGCCGCCCGGCTGGACGCACTCCCCGCCCGCTGGGCGACCGCGCTGGCCGCCGCCAGGCCGCGCTTCGCCGCGACGCTGGCGCGGGAGGGTGCGCTGCTCGATCCCGCCCGCGCGCTGCGTTATCCTGCCTTGCCGCCCGGCTCGTATCGCTGCCGCGCGGTGAAGCTCGGCGCATCCGGGCCGCACCAGCCCGCCTGGCGCAGCTTCCCGCCCGCCTTCTGCTTCGTCGGCAGCGAAGGCGATGCGCAGTCCTTCACCAAGCAGACCGGCACCGAGCGCCCCGCGGGCTGGCTCTACCCGGATAGCGGCGCGCGCATGGTGTTTCTCGGCGCCTTTGCCGCAGGGAGTGCGAGCGCGCCGGTCTATGGCGCAGCCCATGGCCGCAATGCCGTGGGCGTGGTGGAGCGCATCGGCCATTTCCACTGGCGGCTAACGCTGGTGCCCGCCGAGGGATCGGCGCAGCTTACCATCTATGATCTCAGCCCGGTGCCGGTCGAGGGGCAGCTGCCCGAGATTGAATAGGGCGCTGTGGGAAAATCTGATCACAGACGAGCGTAAAGTCCCCTCCTTCCCCGGCGAAGGAGCGTGTGAAGGATTCGGGATTTTGGAGCTGCGTGGTTTTGTCGGCGCGCCGGCTTCGATGGGATGTCAAAAAACAGGGCGCGGGCTTCCCAGTCGGGATCATGGGCGCTGTTTTGTCGG
>Ga0307508_10002930_pt1 | contig 17650 bp, 7 predicted proteins | sample 9_EM_MG_FD_203089 | JGI IMG/M metagenome (GOLD analysis project Ga0307508, IMG submission 203089) | Populus trichocarpa ectomycorrhiza microbial communities from riparian zone in the Pacific Northwest, United States - 9_EM | ecosystem: Host-associated > Plants > Roots > Unclassified | place... | reverse complement strand
TTAATGTTCCAAAATCCTTTTCTTATAAGGATTCCTTATTCATTCTAGTTACACAAGGAAATGAGGGTTGGTGGTATTTAATGACAGATTAATTATTTTATTATTATTTTCTTTCATGTTTGGGCTTAATTAAAACTTTGTTTCAAGTTAGGATCCAAGACTTGTTTGGATTAGAGTTTGGGCTTATTAGTATAGGTTTTTGAGTCAGTTTTGTAAGTGGGCTAAATCAGTCCACTAGGGTAGATCCATTAGAGTTAATTTTTCAAGAACTATTTAAACTCATATAACCTAAATTTCAGCAGCCATTGGTGAATATTACTTCTGAATTTTTCAGTTTCAACATGTGAGAGTGATTCTTGCATTATTTAGTTCTTGAACGAATTGAATTTGACTTATCAAAGATTAACTGGCTTCGTGGCGTCATTCTACTTCATTCGAATAGTGTTGGTGCCTTAAAACAGGTTTCCATTGTATCATACTCATATCAGACCTATTTTGGCTGTCCAAGATCAGATCTTAATCTTCATTGTGGATTGCGTGGCCACGTGATCACGAGATTCGCATCAGAAAGATTTGAAAAGAAACCTTTAGGGATGAAATTGTGTGATGATTATGTTACTTGAACGTGTAAGATTTTATCTTAAAAGAAAAACTTATGATTTCAAGGATTGAAGAATTCGGCCAAATGATGGAATTTTTTAATGATGTATATTGATGAAGTCTTGAAAATCCTTGAATTGTGTTGATGAAGTTCTTGAATTGAGTTGAAGAAGTTTCCTGAAATTCTTGAATTATGTTGATGAAGTTTTTTGAAGTTCTTGAATGATTTAATGATATGGATTAGCTCATGAACACCAAAGACCCATTACATATACCCACATACCAAATGAGCCCATCACAAGGTCCAAAGCAAAGATATTGAAATAAGTATTGAATGGAATGACTGTTCAAGTTTCAGCCAAGGTTGAACTTGGGGATTTTTGGAGCATTAAGATGAGGCTTTCATACATTTAATCCATATGTAAGAAAGGCCCAATCCACCCTTATTTGGGCCATGAAGTTTCGACAACAAGGCTATATCAGTTTTGGCCAGCCTTGTTATGTGATGTTTCCATGTGTTCTATGGAGTCCTAATTAGTATTGGATTTCTTATTATATATGGAAACACTGATTATTTTCTTTTAAATATTAGAATTTTTTATTTTTATTTTTATTTCCTTGTCAGGTGAGGAGAAAACATAGTAGAGAAAAGAAAGGAATTTAAGTTGACTTAGGAAACACATAGCCAACGCAGTCTCGTTTTTTTTTTTTTTATTAAGTATATTAACCAAAAAGGAAACAAAACCACAACAAAGGGCAAGACCTACCAAAATAAGGTAAAGAGGACAATCCCTCAAAGCCTAGTCATCGAACCTAACTAAAACTAAGTTAAAGAAACAAACACAAAGAAATCAAGGCATACCCCAAGGAAATGCTCGGACTTGCCCTCAACACCAAAACAAGAGAAATCATTTAGAGTTGAAAATGTTTTCAGCAAACCTCCACGCAATATAAAGCCTTCTATTAGTAGCCGAAAAGGCCATATTACAACAGAGGTTAACTTTTGTAACTATACACTGAACAATATCAATATAAACAACTGAGTCATTACAAGGATCCTCTCTATGTGGCTTAACATTCCTTTCCCTCCAGATGTGGTAAACTACAGTAGGTGACATTAATCTAATGACCAAAGATTAAAGAGAATTACCTCTACCTAGGATAGAAAGCCATACAACGATACTAGCCCAAGGATCATGATTGAAAGGAATGGGGCATTTAGAGCACATGTCATACCAAATGCATTGAGAGAAGGGGCAATCAAAAAAATAAGTGATCAACATCTTCAGCACCACCCCTACATAGGAGACAGTTATTGGTCTAAATGAGACCATAAGACATGAGCTTATCCTAAGTCGAAAGGACCTCCCGAACTACTAGCCATAATATGAAGGAGACATACGGAACAACATGTTTATGCCATACAAGTCTCCACCGCTCCACTTTGCTTAAAACAAGGCAGAAAGCATTCCAAGCATAACGAATGGAGAAAATACATGTAGGAGCATCCTTCCAGCAAACAATATCACACCTCCTATCATCTAGAAGAAAAGAATATAGGCCTAGCAAGCTCAATCCACCCAGGAGATTTAGAAGAAGGCCACCTCCACTCTTGATTGTCTATAATACAGCTCACCCTAGCATCTCTACCCAAACCAAAAACAATAATAATCCTTCTCCCAAAAGCTCCACCAAAGAACCCACAGGATGCCAGTTATCAAACCTAAGAGAAGTAGAACGGCCATCACCTACACGGTGATATAGTCTCCTTGTTGTGCAAGGATAATAATTCAACTTAATTGTGTTTAAGATTGGAAAGATACCAAGAGGTGGCAAAGAGGAGCACCCTTTTCCTTTCAAAAGAAAAATAAATACAAGGCTGAGATGAGAATCCTATTCTAACTTGGAAACCATAGGGGCAAAACTTCTCCTTTAGTTCCTAAGATTATAGGGCAGTATTATAGGCTATAAATAAATCTTGTATTAGACCGACAATGTTTTCTTTTCTTCTTCTCTTCTCACGACAGATAAAGACTTAGGACTTATGATGCTTTATTTTTATTTTTAATGTGGACCAGCCTAGAAACACCAGCAAGGACCCATTACATGTTCTAAATGGTCCAATGACTCGGTCCAAGACAAAGGCATTGAATGCATTGGTTTTGAAGGTTTTGACCAAGTCAGATTTGAAGGGTCCATTGGAGTATCAAGAGAAGGCCTTAAGTACATCTTATCCATATGCAAGAGGAGCCTAATCCAACCTTATTTGGGCTATGAGGTGAGGACAACAAAGGAAACAAATGAATCTTACTACAACTTGGAAACAACATGGGTGACTACCTTTTCCTTTTGTTTCTAGGATTAATGGACTACATGGAAAGCTATAAAATACGCCTTGAATCAGTTCTGTAATATTTTATTTCCTTCTCTTCTTCTCACGGCATAACATGAATTTAATATTATAAGCTTTATTTTATTTTGTTAGCTATAGCCCAAGGCTTGTTTGGCCCTACTTAACACTTTATTTTCAGCTAGGATCCAAGACTTGTTAGGATCAGGTTATGGGTTTGTTAGTTTAAGGTTTTTGTTCAGTTTTGTAAGTGGGTCAAATCAGTCCACTAGGGTAGATCCATGCAACCTAAATTTTTCAGGGCCATTTGTTAGGTATCATGATACGACATACTTAATTTGAGGTTATTCCGATATTGTTAGGTCTTGTTTCAATTCTGGTGCTTTAAAATTATGTAATAGGTTAAATAATTTGCAACAAGTTTCAAAACGTGTTTGTCTACTAATTCTTTTGACCAAATCAATATGTTTTTGTTATATTGAGTGTTTTGACCAAATCAGTTTGTTTCTGTTATATTGAGGTATTTAGGAGTGAAATAAGTGTCTTCATTAGTTTTCATTTCTGTTTTATTTCGCGTCTTCATTTCGTCCACAATTCATATGAATTTGCATTGCTACCCGCAAAATCGTTGTAAAAAAAGCATTCTGAAACATTTATGAATCCTTATCATACTTGGAAACTATGTTGCCGCCCATTAAAGATCTTTATAGAACTAGGAGATTCCCAAAACAAACTGCAACATCCTTTTAGAAAAAGTGATGCGAACCTCGTGGTCACGTGGTCACGTAACCCACAATCAAGATTGAGATTTGATCCCGGAAAGCCGAAATAGGTCTGATAGGAGTGTGACACAATGGAAACCTATCCCAATGCACCAACACTATTGGAATGAGTAGAATGATGCCACGAAGCCGGTTAATCTTTGATAAGTCACATTCAATTCGTTCAAGAACTGAAGAATGCAAGAATCACTCTCACACGTTAAAACTAAAAAATTCAGAAGTAATAATCATCAAAGGCTCCTGAAATTTTGATTACATGAGTTTAAATAGTTCTTGAAAAATTAACCCTAATGGACCCCTTATGTGGACTTATATAAGGTCCCCTCAAAACTGACCCAAAACCCTATACTGAAAAGCCTATAACTTAATCCAAACAAGCTTTGGATCCTAGCTGAAAACAAAGTATTAATTAAGCCTAAACAAGCCTTGGGTTATAGCTAACAAAATGAATAAAGCCGCTAATATTAAATCCATGTTCTGCCATGAGAAGAAGAGAAGGAAGTAAAATATAACAAAACTAATTCAAGGCTTATTTATAGCCTTCCATGCAGCCCCTTAATCCTAGAAACAAAAGGAAAAGGTAGCCACCCATGTTGTTTCCAAGTTGTAGTAGGATTCTTTTGTTTCCTTTGGTGTCCTCACCTCATGGCCCAAATAAGGTTTTATTGGACCCCTTTTGCACATGGATAAGATGTACTAGGGTCTCCTCTTGATACTCCAATGGACCTTTCAATTCTAACTTGGTTGAGACCTTTAAAACCAATGCATTCAATGCCTCTTTCAATGCCTTTGTCTTAGACCGAGTCATTAGACCATTTGGAACATGTAATGGGTCGTTGCTGGTGTTCTGGGCTGGTCCACATAAAAAAGAATCCTAGCCAAATAGGAAGTCCACAAGTCAAAAGGAAGTAAATAACTAAATTTGTACAGCCTCTATTGACCAGTATTGTGGTACTTTCCTGAACTTTGATTAACCTGAAATTATAACTTGAGGTAAGACAACATGTCAGGAGACTCCACGTAAAATTTTAGCCCGATCTAACGGTCCGATTGAGAATTATGATTGTTGCTGTAAAACTGCATAGTTGCATATTTTACATCAAAATCCGAATTTGACCTTACATAGATCGTATCAATGCGATTGGTAGGAGGAGGAATGAAGAAAGGCCAATAGCATCACGAGAGGAGATGAAAGTGTTGATGAGGAGGCACTTTATGCCTAACCATTATTATAAAGATTTATATCTAAAATTGCAAAGTTTGCATCAGGGTTCTAAGTTAGTGGATGAGTATTATAAAGAAATGGAGATCACAATAATTCAGGCCAATATAATTGAGGATAGGGGGCCGTGATGGCTAGATTTCTTAATGGACTGAATAAGGAGATTGCGAATGTAGTGGAATTACAACATTACATGGAGTTGAAGGATTCATATGGCAACGAATGTGGAGAGACAAATAACGAGAATGAGAATCAAATGTTTTTAGACCAATTTGGATTCATCTTTATCAGCATGGAGGCTAAATTAGAGGGGAGAAAGGCTGCCCAAACAAAGCTTTTTGTCCTTACTAACGCCGAACCACCTAAAGCAAAGGATGAAACCTTTACGGGTTTCAAAGGTAAATTTGACTCTAAACCAAAATGTACTCAGGATGTTAAATGTTTCAGTTGTCAGGGGCGTGGACAATGTGCTTTAGAGTGTCCAAATAAGAGGATAATGGTGATGTGGAATTCAAGAGTGACAAATCAGATTGTGAAGACATCCACCATTGGAGGATTGTATTGAGGATGAATTGACGTTACCTGTTGAAGAGTTCTTGGTTATAAGGCGCACATGTTAGGTTGAGGTCAAGGAAGATGAAAATGATCAGCGAAGGGAAAACATATTCCATAAGCGATGCTATGTATAAAACAAAGTGTGTAGTTTGATTATTAATAGTGGAAGTTGTACTAATATGGCTAGCACTACTCTTGTTAGTAAACTGAATTTGTGTACTGTTAAGCATACTAGACCATATAGATTGTAATGGTTGAATGATAGTGGTGAAGTGAAAGTAACTAAACAGGTTGTGGTTCTGTTTTTGATTGGGAAGTATGTTGATGAATTTCTGTGTGATATGGTACCAATGTAAGCAAGTCACATCTTATTTGGAAGACTGAGACGGTATGATAGGAAGGCAAGTCATGATGCGATTAAAAGAAGGTATACCATTGTAAAAGATAGCATAACATCACTTGATGCAAACCTCGTAATCACGTGGTCACGCAACCCACAATCAAGATTAAGATCTGATCCTAGAGAGCCAAAATAGGTCTGATAGGAGTGTGACACAATGGAAACTTGCCCCAAGGCACCAACACTATTGGAATGAGTAGAATAAAGCCACAAAGCCAGTTAATCTTCGATAAGTCAGATTCAGTTCGTTCAAGAACCGAAGAATGCAAGAATCACTCTCACACGTTAAAACTGAAAAATCCAGAAGTAATAATCATCAAAGCTGCTAAAATTTAGGTTACATGTGTTTAAATAGTTCTTAAAAGTAACCCTAATGGATCTACCCTTGTGGGCTGAACTGACCCACATAAAAAACTGACCCAAAAACCCTAAACTGTAAAGCCCATAACCTGATCCAAACAAGCCTTGGATCCTAGCTCAAAACAAAGTTCTAATTAAGCCAAAACATGAAAGAAAATAATAAAAATAACTGATTTGTCATTAAATACCACCAGCCCTTCTTTCCTTGTGTAGCTAGGATGAATAAGGAATCCTTATAAGAAAAGGATTCTAAAACATTGATGAATCCTTGCCACACTTAGAGATTATATTGCAACTCATTAAAGATCCTTGTGGAACTAGGAAATTCCCAAAACAACCTCCCACATCCTTGTAGGAAAAGGATTCTTGACAAATAGGAAGTCTACAAGTCAAAAGGAAGTAAATAACAGAATTCGTATAGCATGTTCTGACCTATATCGCAAGTCCTTTCCGAACATGGATTCACTTGAAAATGTACCCCAACATAGACAAATACCTCTGGAATCTTATGGTAAAGTGTCAGCTCGATCCAACGGTTGGATTTGAAGTTATGCTCAATAGCGTAAAAGGTTATCTTGTATAATTCACGATTACATCTCTTTCCTGGGAAGTTTAGGACAAAATGGATTGGTCCATTTGTGATTAAATCCATCTCTGAGCATGGTGCATTTGAGGTACAAAATCCTAAGAATGGAAATGTTTTCAAAGTAAATGGTCATCGATTGAAACCTTATCTTGAAAACTTTGTGGCTGAAGTTGAGACATTGGATCTTGAAGATCCAATACCATTGTAGTGTCAGAAGTAATGAGTTTTTATTTTTTTTATTTTTTTTCATATTTATTTTTTTTTCATTTTTTTTCTTTCTTCCATCTCTTATATTTTCTTGTTCATGCATTAGGGACAATGCATTATTTTAAGTTGGGGGGGTGTGAGGTTCTTTATTTTCCAAAAAAAAAAATCAATGTTTTCTTTTAGTTGTGATATGCAGGTTTTAAAAAAAAATCAAGCAAGAAGTCAGCTCATGTCCAATTCAATCAGACATTCATCCTTGAAAACAAAAGGGGAGTAACAGTTTTTCTAATCTTTATACTTTTCTTCTCTTTCTTTTTTACATTGAGGATAATGTAAAACTTAATTTTAGATATTTGATTATGTTGAATGCTTGAGATGACCATGCTTGTTTGAAAAAAAAAAATTGCATTCGTATGTGAATGAGACGTGTTTAGGATCAACATTACATTTTTGGATTCATTATTGTGTTGAACATTGCATGCTTTAATTTGGGATAGATAATATCTTATAAAGCAAGATATAGCATACTTTTTTAAAAGATTATTGAAGTACATCTTTCCTTGTAAAAGTTGTGTGAGTTGTGTGATTATGCATAAAAGATGAGTGTGATTCTTTACTTGTGATCATCCCTTTTGATCTAGTCCTAAACAAGGTTTAAGTAAATAGAGTAATAATTATTAGACAATTAAATAAATAAATGTGTACAAAGTTCTATCTACTCCAATGTTCTGAGTTGCTCAGTAACTAAGGAGTATTCATCACAAATGTTTATCTTTACATCAAATGGCAGCTTAAAATATGAGTATGCAAAAGCACTTTAAGTTTGTGACTTTGTGAGTAACCGACCATTCATCACAAATGTTTGTATTCGCGTCAAAAGGAAAGTGACCACTTAAAGACAAAGAATAAATAATATCTTCAAAAAAAAAGAGAAAAAAAGGAATATATATTCTAGTTTGCTACTTTGTTTGTAGTGGTGAGAAGGGAATATTACAAGTTGAGTTTTCGTGTGAATCAATTATCTTGGTTGCATGATAAAAAAGATTGAATTTGGAATTTTGTATGGATGTTTGATTTAGAGAATGTGAGTATGCTTATTTTTTTTTTATTCGCTATTGTGTATACTAAGTTAAAGATAACAATGTTTGCATGATAGGTTTTTCAAGCGTGATGAGTCGAGCCTAATTATGGTTATTATTATTCCTTTTATTTCAAAGGTTTTATGTTTTGTTTTGCTTGAGGACTAGCAAAATCTAAGTTAGGGGGTGTGATTGTGCATCAAAAGTATCATTAAGTCTCTTATTTTACATATGTATTTATTGTTTTTATTTGGGTTTTTTATAATAATTGATGTGCTTTTTAGTAATGAAGTTTCTTTTATTGTTTCGATAGGTTTTTGAAGCTTAAATGAATTATTTCAGAAAATTCAACATCGGAATTCGAAATAAAGAAATGAAGAGAAATTTAATTGAAGATTGAAGCAAATCTTGGTTCAAATAAGTGCTTCAAATTTGCCCCAAAAATCAATTCTATTCCAATTCTAGAAAGGATTATCATATGATCTATTTCAAGCCCAAACTTGCCTTATGTCATGTGCAAACTTCAACCATCAAACACTCAAGGTTTCAATGTCAATCTTAGCCCAAATAATAGGTACATTTGTATCATTATTTGATACTTAAATTCAGCTCCAAATCAGCCCCAAATCAGCCTCCAAATCAGCCCAAGCGCAATCCATGATCTTACATGCCCACATAACAAACAACATTTTTATTTATTTTGGGTAATTCATTGATCCAAGAGGGCAAGCACATGGATGGAAAGCTGGAGGGAACATTGTCACATTATTTTGGGTCAAAAAAAGGAAAGAGACAGCTCATAAAGGAGGAAGAAAAACATGCACCAACGTGTTCTCCAAGCTGTCTTGATTTGATTTTCCAGAACACCTTTCGGTGTTATGTCCATAACTTTTGACTCAGATGTCCAAATGAGTTGTTCTTTAATGATCTGGAAAGCTAATAGAATGACCTATAAATATGTCTCAATAGCCATCACCAGGGGTTCTTCTAAGAGGGTCGAATTGCTGTCCAACGTTAGAGTCATATTTGTGTTAGAAATTTTACTGTTGTGATCTTCTTTGTAGATTTCAGTTCTTTAGTTTGTAAAACTTATTATTTCAGTTTGATTCAAGTTATTTCATGTTTACTGAAGTGTTCTTATATATAATCATGGTTGGCTAATCTCTTTCTTTGATCCAAATCAAAGATGATGGTGGTTGAGGTGAGTTCTTTAAGATATGAATGAATCTTAATGTTTATCTTCTCATTTTCTTCATGAATGTTTTATTATTGCAATGAAATTTTAGAAATCATTTAGGTAATGTTATGATCTTGAATTTTTATTCACAAACCTTAGTTTTGGTATAGAGATTGCTTGATTCAATGTCTTACTTAATATGAAAGTACTTGTTTATTCTTAAGCAATAATCAATCTTCATCTTCGTAACTTCATTGTAATATCTTCCGATCTAATATCACCATTGTTGATATTAGGTTGAGTTATCTTATATATGTTGAAGGAATCACCAATACATTACCATTAAAATTGATTTGGACCAAGACTTACTTTTTCTTGTCATTTAAAATCTAGTTACACTTTTTCATCTTTGAAAACAAATCCATAAATTATTTTCAACCAAGTTATTGTAAATTTAATTTCTTTTGAGTTTTTTTTGTTACCTAGCTTAATTTCCAGATCTAGCTCTCCGTGGATATGACTTCGATCTTACCGAGTTAATTGCTACATCGCACACTCGTGCACTTGTGACTTAAAACAAGCCGATCATAAAAAGCGGTCAAGCAATAAGATGCCCTCAAACACCAAGGACTCATTACTTATTCCAAACGGGCCCATCACAAGGTCCAAAATGAAGGCATTGAAATAAGCATTAAATGTGTTGGTAGTGCAAGTTTCAACCAAGGCTTCAACTTGAGGATCATTTGGAGCATCAAAAAGAGGCCTTCATACATTTAACCAATGTGCAAGAGGGGCCCAATCCACCCTTATTCGGGTTATAAAGTTTCAGCAACAAGGCTACCCATTAGTATTAGTTTCGGTCGGCCTTGTTATGTGATGTTTCCATGTGTTTTGTGGATTCTTAACTAGTTTTGGATTTCCTATTATGTGTGGGAACATTGATTATTTCCTTTAAATATTAGGATATATTATTTTATTTTATTTCTTTGTCAGGAAGGAGAAAACACAGCAAAGGAAACAAAGGAATCCAAAGCTGACTTAGGAAACACATGCGGTAGTAAAGTTTCCTTCTTGTGCAAGGAGAATAATTTAGCAACTTAATTGTTTTCTAGTATTGAAAGGATATCAAGATGTGACAAAGAGAAGCTTTAAATGCAACATCCTTTTTTTTTTCTCTAAAAGAAGGATAAATACAAGACTAAAAGTATAATCATATTCTAACTTGAAACCAAAGGGTTTGTTGGGTCAAATGGCTAGACATTCTGATTTTAGGTTTCATTGGCGTTATGAGAGGGAAGAAATTACTCATTTATGCATCATTGATGATTTGATGATGTTTTGTAAAGCGGAGGTGGCCTCGAATTCTTTGGTTAGGAATTGTCTTGATCAATTCTGGGTTGCTTCAGGTTCATCACCAAACCCTAATAAGAGTAATATATGTTCTTGTGTGGTATTGCTCCTAATACAAAAGTATAGCTTCTCGGTGTTCTCGGATACAGGGAAGGAAAATTATCGGTTAGGTATCTTTTTTATACGGGTAGACTTCAACTTCTCAAGTCCATCCTCTTCTCTATTCAGGTGTATTGGTCTTGTCTCTTTATTCTTCCTAAGGCTGCTATGGTGAAAAAAACCTCTTTACTGAGGTCTTTCTTGTGGAAAGGTAGTGATCTTTCTTATGGTAATGTAAAAGTTCTTGGGATACTATTTGTTTGCCTAAGAAGGAAGGGGGTTTGAGTGTAAAAAATCTTGAAGTATGGAACCGGGCAGCAATAGTTAAGCATTTATGGTCTATTTGTAATCTAATCAAATCTATTTAATCTTCATGGATATCTTCTTATTTGTTGCGAGGTAGGAGTATTTGGGAGATTCCTTACTCCGGAAATGGTTCTTGGAGCTGGAGAAAGATTCTCAATCTGCGTTGTGTGGTTCAAAAATTTATATACTTCCATGTTGGAGATGGGCGTTATATTTCTCTATGGTTTGATAATTGACATCTGTTAGGCCCCTTAGTGGAGTTTTTTATGGATAGGATTATTATTGATTTTAACTTAAGAAGGGATGCGCAGCTGAGTTATATTATTGCTGGTAAGGAGTGGGTTTGGCCATCTTCTAGATCCCTCGAATAGATTGCTGGTAAGGAGTGGGTTTGGCCATCTTCTAGATCCCTCGAATAGATTGCTGGTAAGGAGTGGGTTTGGCCATCTTCTAGATCCCTCGAATAGATTGAGCTTGTTCAATGTACTCCCACTTCCTTTCTCCCGAATGATGGTAGGAATGACCTATTATGTTGGAAGGACGCTTCGAAGGGTATGTTCTTTATTTGTTGCACTTGGAACTCTATTCATCATGTTCGGGACAAAGTTGAGTGGTGGAAACTAGTTTTATTATAAACATGTTATTCCACGATTTTCATTTATCTTGTGGATTGCTATTCATGATGCTCTCTCTACTCAGAATAAGCTAAGGTGCTATGTTAATCACCTATTCTTTGATTGCCCATTCTCTCATCGCATTTGGTTTGATTTATGCTTTAGATGTCTCATTCCATTTCGCCCTGTTCTTAGATTAACACCATTTTTTGGCTTTCAGATTTGAGTGGAGATTGCTCTTTTAATTTGATGTTTACAAGATTAATGTTCGTTGTTGTCGTGATGCGAACCTCGTGATCACGTGGTCACGCAACCCACAATCAAGTTGAGATCTGATCCCAAAAAACCGAAATAGGTCTGATAGGAGTGTGACATGGAAACCTTCCCCAAAGCACTAACACTATTGGAATGAGTAGAATGACGTCACGAAGCCAGTTAATCTTCTATAAGTCAGATTCAGTTCGTTCAAGAACTGAAAAATGCAAGAATCACTCTCACACGTTAAAACTGAAAAATCCAGAAGTAATAATCAAAAAAGCTGCCGAAATTTTGGTTACATGAGTTTAAATAGTTCTTGAAAAATTAACCCTATTTGACCACTTATGTGGACTTATATGAGGTCCACTCAAAACTGACCCAAAACCCTAAACTGAAAAGCCTATAACTTAATCAAAACAAGCCTTGGATCGTAGCATGCACGATAAGAGTAGATTCTAGCTTAGGTTCACTTTTTGTAATTTAGGTTCTAGGGAGTGTACCCCTGCATTTGGTAATATTACAACTTTTATTTAACTCAATTTGTATAATTGATGTTTAAAGTTGAGTATATGAATTTAATTTTGTAGTTTGTATAACTATATTCCACATATGCATGTTTATATCTTTATCCATCCATAATGATAATTGTTGTACAATGTATATCATAAACATTGTGGTTGATATGAATGATGATGTTTGTGGGATTGAGACCTAGGATGATTGGGTTAAATTGAGTTAGGAGATGTGGTATATTAAAAGTGTAAACAGGTCGTATGTCGATAACTTGGGACCTCCCCATATAGGGGAGACTCCGTCGAAATTTTGGTAGACCTTAATACAAATACCATGAATATATATATAGTCACTCTGTTTATCAGTTAACATGAGATTGTTGCTTTATCTCGGATACGGGGATGTAACATCTGATGCCGCATGATCATTCATATTACAATCAGACATATGTATACCAGATGTTGAACAACCATTCTCATTACAATTACACACTTTACATGCCAAACGTCCATTCTCACCACTCACAGAACCCTTATTTCGTTTAACAACTACCTGCCATTGAAACTTATTCTGCTTGTTATCCGCAGATTTAGAGTTCACAGCTCCTACTTTCCTCTTACCCTCTGCCACCACTGTAAGATTATCAACTTTATTAGTAATTTTTGGATTCTTTTTATTATTTTCTTCTTAGTCTTTGGGTTATTATTATTTATTTGAGTCAATTGTAAGTGGGCCTCATATAAGTCCACTTAAGGGGGGGGGTCCATTAGGGTTTATTTAAGTCTAGAGTTAGTATAAATAAAGGCATAACAAGACATGTAAGTTAGACAATTCAGATTAATAAAAGTTCTTGTTTACCGCATTTTGTGTGTGTGTGTGTGTGTGTTGGTAAGATAATCTCCCTTCCATGGTTCTCTAAAGAACTGAAAACATCTTATCGAAGAACAACTGGCTTCGTGGCGTCATCCTTATACCTCTCGTTCGCAAATCAATATTCGTTGGGTGGGGGTTTTCCATTTCCAATAGTGATGGTGCCTGGGTACAAGTTATCTTTGTGTCACATTCCTATCAAACCTGATTTACTTGGCTTTCCAGGAATTGATGTCTTTGCGTGTGGGTTGCGTGACCACGTGATCACGAGGTTCACATCAATAGGGATGCTCATTCAATGAGCTCAAATGATACCCATTATCTGGGCACTTAATGTTATTGATTGTGACATTTCAAAGCTCCTAAATTTATCACTATAATTATATGACCGCCAGTCAGTATTTAAACAACTCACTTCCCATTTTGTTCTCTTAAAAAAGGAATTATTAGCCAGCCTTGTTGGGTTTCTTAAATTGCCCCAGCCTAATCATGCCTGCAAGTATTTTATCTTGTTTTTTTTTGTTTGGTCTTTCTCAAGGATGATATTATGCAAAAGATCGATATCATAAAAAAATATTTGGAATTTCAAAATTATCTCCAAGTGCAAAAACCATTTCGATGCAAGTTTAAAACATATATGTTTTGAAAAATTCAAGCAACTCCTATGAATAGGGTTTCATGAAGGCTGAATTTTAGATTTTGGTGCAAGTTTTTCACTTAGCAAAACCATAAGGTGACCTTTCGTTTTCCTAATTTATTGGTTAAAAGGCTCGAGTTTCAGAGAAAACAAAATCTTTGAAGAATTCATTTTACTTATATGAATAATTAAATATAACCATAATCTTTTAAAGATCTCATTTTGCATAGGAGAGCAGTGCCTACCAACCCAGATTGCTTGCTTTTGATTAAAAAGGACTTTATCATGCATATAATGTGGGCTTTGACTATTGGTTATGAAAGAAAAGTATATTTATAAGTCCAAAAGGTGTTTGAGGTTCTAAAGACTTCATATCACTATAGTTGTGTCTTTATTTTCTTTCATTGTGTTTCCATGATTCACCCTTTTTTATTGCTTTAACAGGGCAACCTCAATCTATTTTGAGTTTAACATGGTCATTTTTGTCTTTCACTTGGGCATGCACCTATCATTTGGATTTCTCATGCTTTTTTGTTTTTTGTTTTTTTTATTTGGTTTTGAGCATCATCATTTTTCTTTACATGAGATGCCCAACCTTTTTTAATATTGGAATTTCTACATGCCCTCTTGCTTTTATTTGGTTACTTCTGATCTTTCCATTGATTATTAAGCATTGTATAATTTTAAGGTCAACTTGCTATCATAATTCCCGTACTTGCTTTTAGTGTGGGGTGTGATCCAAGTCATGGTTTTTTTATAAGAAAATTTTTTATTAGGCTCAGAGTGGGACCTACAAAGGATATTTTTCAAGTATTGTGAAAGGAATATCAAAAATAGCCTTTTATCATCTCAAACACATGCATTAGGACCAATAAGCTTCACTCTCATCCATTGTGATTAGTTGGACATACAAAATAGTTTTTATCAAATTAAATTATGCATCATTATTCAGCCAACTAAAACACAGCTTCAAAGTTAGTATGAATGGTCTTTATAGTTCATTTTTTAGGTTTATAAGCGTTTGATCACTTGAATTTTCAAAACTTATTTGTTAAAATGAGCACCAATTTAACCTCTGAATTTGTACTAATATCTTTGATTTTCCAAAAACTTTTGAAATTCGTTTTATATTTTGCAAAAGCAGTGTTTTTTTAAGCCTATGAGATCACACGAAATGCTATTCATAATTTTCTCTGAGTTTATGATACACCAAATAATTGCTGGCCAAACTTTGATATTTATTGATTCCACGACAAAGTACATTACATATGGTATTTCCTTACAACATTAAAGTTTACAGGCATAGGTAAATCATCTTCGTCCATTTTGGTCAAAATCAAAGCCCATCTAGAAAAGGCTTTCTTCACCATGTCTTCATAGTTTTGGGCCCATTTACTCCAATCTTTTCTTGGTTTTAGCAAGAATTTTTTTCTAATAAAGGTCTCTTTCTCTAAATACCCTTGGTCTACAAAAATTCGATGAAGTCTCCCCTATACCAGGAGGTTCCAAGTTGTCGACAAAATCATATTACACTTCAAAATTCATTTCACAACCCGATCCAATCATCTTAGATCTCAACCCAACTTATCATCATCAACACAACACATCTTATTCAATATCATTATACAATTCAAGTTCATAAAATAACAATGCATAATTCAATTATTACATAATATCATCATATAAACTATATCTTGCATAATAACATCATATAATGTGAATCAAGTGTAGGATTCCATTTCAACGATAAACATGCATGGTTAAAATAGATACTTAGAATTACAAACATTAGATTTAAGTCATACATCCAAATTTACGGATTAATATTACATTTCAAGTTTTAGGAGATAAGTCTCTTGATTTACAAATAATTATATGGCCAAAAGCAAAAGATAACTAAACTAAAATCACTCTTGACACTACCCTGATGGACCTGAAAATAGAAATTAACATGTACATATAATGATATAAATATAAAAAGGTAGTAACAAACAATAACAATAACATGTAATAATTTCCATGAAATTTCCTTTAATGCATAAAATTAGGCATAGACCTCTTTTACAACATACATTTTCCATCTATTACCAATATCTTATCCCATTTGATGAGAATAATTTCATCTAGGAAATCTCAACACAACTCAATGATTTCGAACACTATCTTCTTATGAATTAATTCTCACTTTATACCAAGATATTCCTCTCTTGGTATCATTACCTTATCTCATTCTTTCGGAATAACTAATCAACTTATCTTCTTCCCTTAACCAAGAGTAACCTTCTTCCCTTAACTAGGAGTAACTATGTCGAAGTTAGTAATCTTTACTAACATCATTAGTCCCCAAATTACTTGGGATCAGCTATTCAATTTAAGGAATGCCGACACCAATAGAACCCTATCGATACCATTAGCTATCCAAACTCGAGTAACTATTCAATGTCATTTGAAATGTCGGTACCCATAGAACCACATCGATATCATTAGCTATCCAAACCCAGATAGCTAACCAATATCTTCTCAACCTTCCATTCATACCGATCCCCTTTCATTTTTTTTCTTATTAACATCATATACATTGTAACCATGATTGCCAAGTATCATTCACACACAACCTTAGTTACTGACACTACGGTCACTAAGCATCATTCATATAACCTTGGTCACCCTCAACACGGTGTTAAGTATCAATTTATGCCATTAGCTACCCTTATCATGGTTTTAAGTATCATCGTAACATATCCTTAGCCACCGACACTAGGTGATCAATTATCTATCATTTCTCATCCAATCTCCAAATCATTGTGTATATCCAATCCATACCGAGATAATCATGTCTATTCCAAAGTTAGGCTAATCCAATACCTATCAATATATGAAAGGTACTTGTGTCCATTCTAATAATAACATAATTAATTTGATACATAACAATACACGCAAGGTACTCATGTTCATTCAAATATTATCCTAACTAACTTGATCCATACCATTGGATGCAAGGTACATTTGTTCATTCAAATATCCTAATTAATATTGAACTATACCAAGTACGCAAGGTACTCCTATTCATTCCAATAATATCATCACAAGTTTGATACATATCAATGTACATAAGGTACTCGTATTCATTCCAATTATATCATATTCTGAAATTTATCAATAAGTTTACACAAATTGAAAAGACAAGGTGCAATGCACCTGCCTGGAGTATGTGCACATGTTGTCACTCCATGTCGTTGTCCAGTACCTACAGCCTCCCCTGTATCACCAGAGATTTAGTTTTTTTTATCAATAATACAACCAATATCACAATTTCATTTAATTCTTATTCAACTATTATTCTCAAACCAGTCACAAGGAAGTTCCTTAAAATCATTCAACTCTTACCCATTTTCATGTTCATATTCATTCTTATAATTTTGTTGTTAAAACTATTATTCAACAGTAATTCCAAGAAAAGATTAAAAATTATCTAATTCTGATCGATTTAGCTTAACCAACCCAAAACACTATCTAGTGTTTTAATCATAACTGAAGTTGTAAAACTCAGTTTTGGGCGTGATTTGTCTCTATAAAAGGATAAAACATAGAAATACAACTTTCATAAAGAAATCAACTTTAAATTATATCATTTTAAGACTTAAAATCAACAATAACAATAGCCCCTCTTTTACAACTAAAATTT
>Ga0307508_10002929_pt1 | contig 17651 bp, 27 predicted proteins | sample 9_EM_MG_FD_203089 | JGI IMG/M metagenome (GOLD analysis project Ga0307508, IMG submission 203089) | Populus trichocarpa ectomycorrhiza microbial communities from riparian zone in the Pacific Northwest, United States - 9_EM | ecosystem: Host-associated > Plants > Roots > Unclassified | place... | reverse complement strand
CTCTGCAACTGTTTGTTGCTATACTGGCGGTTTCGTTTTCTCCTCTCCTGCGTTCCTTTGCATCTTCCGTACGAGGGGAAGTGTCAGAATAATGGGCGTCCGGAGATGACGGACCAGAGGCAACATGACTGGAGATGACAGCAGCCTTAGTCTCCGAGCACCGGTTCGGGAGACAGTCTTCCATCCTTTCCCCTTGGCGAGTCCCTCAGACGCGTTGTATATAGAGAGAATGTTCCTCCTTCAACTTTGTATCAATCAACCAATTCACTATCTTCGTCTTTATTGATCCATATATTCCAACAATATCCATGCAATGTAGAAGGTGTTTTGCAACAGATCACCCACAGACTCACCACCCAATATTCCGGCAGACCAGTGTCCAAACAGCTTCGACTTGAATACCTCACACCACCTTTTACACGACTGTCCACTACTCGTAACGGAGCAAATAAAGCTCCTCCAGTTCACCACCGGCGACATCCATATGTCAAGCTACATCACAGCACCCCAGAATGCCTCGGCAATCCAACGCTTCCTCCTGGCAACAGGCCTGAGTCAGACCCCATATCACTGCATCGACAAACACTATGACCCTGCCAATGGTCTCAACAGCAGCGACTGAGACTGACCGGAGCCAGACTTCAGTGCATTTGAACCTTAACCAGGCCACAACAACTGGGGAAGAAGGGCTGAGGGTGAGCTTCTCCCCTCCCCAGTGTAGTACTACATTTACTTGCCTCGCTTGCTTGCTTTCTGCTTTCTTGTGGAAAATTTCCTCACTTCGATTAGAGAGGGTGTACCCAAGTCGAGCACGTACGTAAGTCGAGCGCTAACACACTAAGTAGGCGCTAGTGCACTAGCGTACTCTAGACCGCCAGCAGGGTTTTTTTTGTCTGGGGCCGCGCATCATCGTCACGACGCCTGAAGGTTCAGCGCCACGACGCCTGAAGGTTCAGTGCCGCAGCATGCAACGGAAAAAAAAATTATCGTTGCTTATATACCTACAATTTTCTCCAATCGATTCAAAAAAAAAAGACTTAAAATAATCCAGAACCTGAGCTATCTACCTAATACCAAGTACAAACACCTCCTGGTCATCTTCTTCTTCAGCATCGCCGCCATCATCGCTATCAGAACCACTCTCTCCAAGTTCAGCGCACTCTGCCTCCAGTAATTCTATCTCCTCCTTCAACTTTTGGAACTGGTCCAGTTCATTCTTCACCTCCTCCTCCAGTCTAGCTACAGACTTCCAGGTTGCTGGTAGCTTTTTGCCCTCTTGTTCCATGGTCCAGTATTTCTCCTTTTTTGCAGCCAACTCCTGCACCCGAAGATCCAACTTGGCAGCTTTTTCCTTCCATCTCTGTAGCTTGCCCAACTGTGCAAGTTGTGAGCCAGCCTCAACCTTATTGATATGCTTGTTCAAGCTTTTCTTGTCTTTGAAAATGACACCTTCTTCTGGAATCCTCCGTCGGCGTTTGGGCTTTGCTTCTCGATTGTTCTGCTGCTGGGTTATAGCTTCAAGTCGCTCTTGTATCAAATCCCACTCGTGGCCAAAAGTAACTCCCGTATTTTTGAACTTTTCAATAACATGTTTCATCCTCCAAGTCCCCGGCGAGTTACTACCTGGTAGATCGAGAGACACTGATTGGAAGAGGTGTTCCAAGGAATGCTGATCACGGGGTGTAGTAATCACATAGATCTCAGTAGGGGACATCGACGACAGCGCGCGTAGGGGTGGGGTTGAGGGTCGTGGTGGTGCTGGGTTGCTGACGGCTGCACAGGTAGGTGTATTGAGGACTCGACATAGGGCTTTAAAGTCCAAGAGAACCAGGCCTGTATTCCAGAAACCGCTTCGAATATTTTCCGGTGTAAAGGCAATCTCTTGTACCTCGACATATAGCTTGTAGAAGTTACCCTTTCAAACTCCTTTTTCTCCAGCCTGCGTACGTTGGTGAAGAACATCCAAATATGCTGCCTTCAGAGGTGAAAAAATGGAAACATCGAGAGGTTGTGAGAAGTGGGTTGTATGAGGAGGAAGGCAAACAGGCAATACCATGTAGTCAAGACAGGTAGATAAAAATTCTGCATTCATATGGGAGACATGACCATCGAAGATAAGCATCCGCCATTCGCCAGCAGCCTTGACTTCAGAGATGCTCCCGGGCCCGAAGTGATGTTTTAGCCATACCATAGCCTTACTGTTGTCTGTCCAGCCGTTGGGTGATACCCCGAAAAGGATGTTGCTAGGTACATCGACCATATTCTGGAACCACGAGTCCTGCATCCCGTTTTTTGCCTTCATGATAACCGTGGAGTTGAGGTAGGATCCATCCGCACAGATACAACAAATGACTGTAGCAAACTCGCGGGACCCATCTTGAACACGTGTGCCAGGTGGGAGTTGTAAGTCCTTCATGTCCGCTGGAAAAAGTCGCCCATTCACACTTCGAGGATGTCAAATAACCTCTAAAACTCGTGGTGATTGCGTATTTCCCATCACAAATCCAGTCTCATCGACATCATAGGTGTTTCGAGGCTTGACTTCGTACTCAATCACTACCTCATATAGATTTATCCATGTCAGTAAATTCCTGTATAGTTTGTTATTTAGTACGTACCATTTCAAAGAACAGCTCAAGCGCTGCAAAATTATTTCCGTGCACTGCTCTAATCCTGTCTAGCTGCTGACTCCATCGTTCTTTCACTTCTGGATGTCGTTTATAGAAACTGTGATCGATCCATCGAGGGCCAACGGTTGTATTCGGCTTTTGCTTTCTCAGTATCTTTCTGGCTAGGGCAGTAACGTCCTTCACGCTCAGAGGAAATCCAGTCCTCTGTAGAATATCGCAGTACCACACTAGGACTCCCTCCTCTACGGTGTTCAACAGCTGACGTCCCTTGTTGTAGTCTTCTGCTGACCGTCTTCCATGGACTCGGTGTAAGAAGGTTGATCGTGGCATTTCGGCAACTGTTGCAGTATCGGTATGGGTTGAGATGGCTCCTGAGTTGTACATATCAAGTGCTTCCTGAAATCAAACGCTTTCCGGAAGACTCTCCTCGTTTGTGTTCGACATGGTTATATGCTGTAGTTGCAAGAAAGAAGATCACTGTCAGCTCATTTCGTGTTGATTTTACCCCTGAAGAAAAAGAAAATATTTGTATCTAAATAGCACTCGCGCCAAGAGTACGCTAGTGCACTAGCGCCTACTTAGTGCGTTAGCGCTCGACTTACGTACGTGCTCGACTTGGGTACACCCTCTCTACTTTTGTGTTTTTCTGTTCGGTGGCTTTGGGAAAGATGGAAGCTCTATGGGGGTGATACGGTGGGTGGAGTGCAAATAGCCTGTAGTGTTACACACAATTGATTGAAGTTGCATATTATCCTCACAGCACCCCCCAAAACTTCACTGTTTTCGTAACACCAAAAATCTTCTTTTCCAATTGAGTTTTCAACAACCCCAGAAAGCCACCTCAGGAGTCAGTCAATAGTTTATTAACTAGAGGTCGCACCCCTCCAGAACATTCCTGGGAATTTTCCCCCCTATTACGGGCTGCTTTTTGTGGTTTTGGCTCGCATCACCAAACTATCACCACCTCGCTAAAAGGCTTCGGGTCCACCAACAATCCCGGCCAAGGATCCCTTGCTGCCTTTCTCCACCCCAACACCCCTGCCACCACAGAGACCTCTACGCACAACACCCCCAGAGCCCGCTCCCAGCAGCACCCCTCCCGACACAACCTCCAACCTCCTACAGTTGCAACCTCATGGTCACCCTCCACTGTAAAGCAAGCATATAAGGAGGATGACAGTGACTCCGACTCTGATTCTGACTCTGACTCTGATTCTGACTCCGGTGACTCTGGAGATGAAGGAGGGGAAGACAACGATGACAACGCTATGGACTTTCAACAGACTGAATTTGTCACCATAATGCAAGTGATTGGTGGAGACACAGACGAGCTCAGCAGCACTACCCCCCATATGGCAGTCCCACTCAGCCCAGAGCATGCTGCACTCTGTGCCGACATCGAAATCATCACCAGCAACCTCCTAGACCAATTTGCCAGAACCATCTACACCGAGATCTCTGAGCTCTTCGCCAAAAACAACACCGTCTTTCAGAACTCCACAAACAGCCTAACCAAGCAAATCGCCATGCTGGGCACCTGAGTCACCAAGATGCAACAACAACTCCTCTCAGCCATACAGAGCCCAGCCACCATCGCCAAGCTGGCTGGGGGCCCAAGCACCACCAGCTCCAACCCAAAGAAAGAGAAAATGAGAAAGGGGGAAAGGAGCTACCGAGAACAACCACAACATCAACAACCCACCCACCAACACCAGTACCAGCACCTGCACGTATGCCAACACTGCCAAAACGCCAACCACCCAACCACACCTGCCATCCGAATACGCCATACATACCACCAACGTCGAGGGATGAGAGAACCTGAGAAAGAAGAATCAGGGGAGGAAGCCTGCTACATCTAAGCTTATTCTGACCATGTACCCCCAAGCTGAACATGAAGTCAGGTGCCACTTGCCAAGTGCCTCCCCTGCCGAAACAGCCCTCCACTTCGAACGAGACTACATCACCCGTCAGACCATCACCGATGCCGTACTCCACCAAGTTAATGAAGCCCTGGTCACCAACCAGGATGTAACCATCTCCCCCTTTGTCCGCACCCAGGTAACCATGCATGGATCCATTATCTTCACCACCACCAACACCCAAAACAATAATATCTACAAAGACTACACTACAATCATCGCTGACACCCTCTCCTACTACAGCCCACAAAACCAAAGACCACCCATGCACCATTCCGACTGGTAAGAGAAGCCCCACCTGCACCCACCCACCAATCTGCTGTGCTAACTGCAACACACCTCAGAAGGCTAGCGACCTTAACTGCCCTACACGTAATAAGATCCAATCCTTCAACAACAACATGAATACGATGGCTATGACCACCTCGGAAGACACCCCCATGGTTGGAATGACTATATAAAATGCCCTCATACACTGTTGGGTCCATACAGCTGCTGAACTGTGCGAGGGGCCAAGCAAGTACGATTTCAGCAATGCAATAGTTCGTCAGAAAACCCGAAAACATTATCTGCCTCCTCCAAGAACCATGGTGGGATAGATATGGAAACTCTCCCACTATTCCAAACTTCGACATGTTCACCTCAATACCAACACAGTCCAGATGCGCATCATACGTACACCACACACCTCAGCTAAGCGCCACTATCACTTTCACGGCCCAGGACACCTTCCTAAGCACCACCATTACATCCCAACAGCAATAACACATCACCTCATTCACCCTATACAACCTATACTCCCCTGGATAACTGGACCCATTAGCAGCCATCCTCCCCACTATTGACCTACCGGCAGACTGCCTCCTGATGGAGGACCTCAATGCTCACCATATGTGGTGGCAGGGCCCACTGCCCCCATCAGCACGTATCTGCCTGGCTAGCCACACCATCACCAATTGGCTTCTGGGAAATAACTTCCACCTTCACAACAAAATAGCAACCCCTACCTAGCACCCCCGAAATGGGGGAAAACCCTCCACTATCGACCTATGCCTCTCCAGGGGCAGGACAACACAGCTGATCCTCACCCTAGTGACCGAACACGACACCACCTCAGACCATAGCTCCCTCACCGCCACCCTCTCCCTACCATCAAACGTAGCACCATGGAAGGCCCAGCGCTGCTGGTGCAAGGCCAACTGGGAAAGCTTTGCCTCCCACATACAGGCTGTCCGGATGGACCTCTCAAACCTCTAAGGAACTGAGGACTCCCTCCATGCCATCACCGACATCACCCACCTCATCTACGAAGCAACCAACCACGCAGTCTCCATGAAGGACCCACGGAAACAGGAAGCACCATGGTGGAACCAAAACCTTCCACTGGCAAAAAGAGCAGGCAAATGGGCAGAGAGACGAGCTCGCTGTGAACCCAACGACGTCAATTGGAAAGATAGCCAACATAAACAGCACAAATGGTCGACAATGGTATGCAAAGCCTAAACAGTATACCAGACCCAACAGCTCCAAGGTGCATCATCTAAAACCCTCTGGAAAACAATCTACCACCACGACACACACCACAAGTGTTACACCTAGAATATCTCGGGTACGTAGCTACGCTAGAAATAGGCACGGAAGGATGACGGAACACACCCAAAGAGTCTAGGAGGGAGAGACGGACCGGAGATGAGCTTACAGCTGAGACGGACCTAAGACACGTATCTCTGGAGATGAGGGGAAGATTGCAAAATGGAGAGGCGCTTGGGCTAGGACGTCTCCCCTGAAAGGAGAGGATGCCACGATGCCTGCTGATGGCGTACGGACCGCCGGACTTGGGCAAGGACCCCTCCCCTGAAAGGAGGGGATGCCACGTCGCCTGCTGATGGCGTACGGAAGAGAGTCCGGTAGGGATAGCACCCCGCCAGCTTGCATGAAACCTCATCTCCTCTTATCTACACCCTGCCAGGATCAATGGGTCGCCCACGAGGTCCATGCACCTCAGGGGAATCCAAATCCGAGTCACCATCTCTCACGCTAGCTACACTCAGATAAAAAGGAAGGGGTTTTCGCCCGACGAGAGAAAACCCAGCACGAAACATCCTCACCAACACTATCACCGAAAACCCACACACAAGATATAAGATTATTCCGTTGTGAATTATTGAAAGTAGCCTGATTACCTTTGATTCTCTCCACACTCCAGTTACGATACAACCCCAGTGTCACACTATAATCTTGATCTTAAATCACCCTACTTTCACGTCCTACCAAGAGGATCCTCACAACGAATGAATCACCCTTACGGAATTCACTTCGAAGATCACCTCTACCTATGCGAATTATCCAACTTACTGGAACCAAAGTCGCAATATTCTACCGACTACACCTTTCAGTCAATTGACAGCAAACTTGCCAACTACGAAAAGTCGGAAGAAGCGATCGACAGACCTAAGCCAATTCGCGAAACAATCAAGTACGCCCCATACCAGTGGTATACCCAGCAGTGGTAGAACGGTACACTATTATCCCAACATGCCGATTTCGACGAAGACGAACTCTTCGACCTGTTCGATTACCACTTCGACTACGACTCGACCATCTACAGCAGAGACTTCCTCAACCTGTATTGAGCAATGACGACCTCGTCAGACTTCAACATGCTTCAGCTCGAGGCCCCACGCAACTTACTCCAAATCACTGACGGAACACCAAGACAGGAACAAATGGTGGAAATAGCCAACCCCACAGTCTGGGTTAGAACCCTGGTGCGCCAGCAACAGCAGGGCAAAAACGACTTAGAGTGGCTTATCGAGCTGTGCGGCGATGCCTACGATAGAACCGACTGACCGACGCGCAAAATCGAACAAGCCTATCAAACCCTGGCAGAAGGCACTAGGTACGTATATGACCGAGTCAGTGCTAATGAGAAAATAGCGGAGGAATGGATACGCAGTGAGCTGTCGAATGCAGCAAACGCATACCAATCTCTTGCCAGAAACGTCTGGCCGGCCATCATTGAGCGCACCAATGAGGCCAACGAGTGACAAATATGTCAGGCCACTCAGCTGGCCTGGGTAAACGATGCCCTGTCCTTCCTGGCGGAAGCTAACATGGCTCGAAATCAACACCTGGCCAACTTTCAGGGAAACGTGGAACTATGAGCAGCTGCATACCAGGCCCGGCGGGTGTCCACCCTGGAAGCCCAACTCCAAGAAGCAAGAACGGAAATACAACGCATTGCGACCAGGATTCCGCTACCCACAACACCACCAGCGCCAGTAGGACCACCCGCATGGAGAAGCCCTGTCCGGCAGACCAGCACCAGCACTCCATCGGCCCACTCACAACCAGCTTTGGGAAGCCCACTATGCCGAAACCCGGGTCCGATGTTCTGACGACAGACCCCCGCCAGTACCCACAACGCCAGAAATGAGGCAGAGGCTGGAACAACTCAGACGCCAAGTGTCCCCGAGGCCACCAGCACCCGAACCCACAGCGGGTCAAGGAGGACCCCCCCCCTCAACGCCACCCTAATCATCCACGGGACCCCCCTCGGGCCCACCATCCGAACCACTCCGACCGCCTTTCCGGCACCCCGGTTCTCCTTCGCCGCCAAAAAACCCTGGGCCTACAATCACCACGCAGGACCTCGTACGATTGGTAGCGGAAGTAGTAGAATGGGCCCGCCAAGACCGACCGGTGCGATCTGAACAGGTCAATATTGCGCAACTAAAAATGAAGAACCCGGAAGCGTTCGACGGTAAAAGTTCGACCGCCTTCAATCAGTTGTGGGAAGCCGTCACCATGTTCCTTGGGTTCTATCCAGAAACAGGGGATCAACAGAAAATTGCCTGGATCGGAAGAATACTTTCGGACACAGCCCTAGTATGGCACCTACAGCACTTCCGTGAGCTAAAAGGAAACAACACCTGGGTCAATTACGCGGCAGCAATTCAAGCAGAGTATCGCAACGAAAGGGAAGCAGCCGATGCCCAGCTCAAACCAGGACAACAAAAATACCAAGGATCAATCCGCACTTACCTCACGGAGTTCCGAGCACTGAACAATTTCGCGAAAGCAACCGGGGAAGGTCTACGAGAAAAAATCGATCTTGCGATGCCAGACAGCATCCTGGACATACGATTCAACCAGAATCCGGACAAGCCTATGGATGATGAAGGGTTCATGAGCGCCACCTACCGGGTGGGAATCCAGGTGGAAAAGAAAAAGGCCCTCAAGGCCGCAAGGGAAGCGGGCAGAACAACGCAGCTCCCCAAGAACGACGGAAAAAAGGACGGTCAGGGGAAGGGGAACACTGACAATGCCTGAAGGGGCAAGGAAACCGACAAAACCCCGCAGCAGGACAGATCGGAGCGCTCGGGGGAAAAAATCCGGAACTGGTGGGGAGGAAAGGACCATTGGGGCACAAAGGATGAAGCCTTGAAAGGAGTCCCCACCAAGCAACAAGAAGAATACAGCCAGAATTGGGAGGACTGTTGGAGGTGCGGATGCCCTGGACACCGGACATTCGAGTGTTTTTCCTTCAACACGAGAAAAGGAACTCTCCTACCCACTGCGCCATGGAAAACCGCAGCAGTGACAGACAGGAAACGAAAAAGGTCTGAAGAACCGGAGGACTGGCCTGCCACAAAACAGCAAAAAATAGCAGCGGTAGAGACCATGGACACCAACGCTGTTGCACCCCTGTGGGAAGACTCCGAATCGGATTTTTAAGAGGCCAGACGATGCCGCCATCTAAGGCCTCGATGATGATATGCGAAATATCCCGGAAAAGAAAAAATGAAGAATCAAGTGCTGAAACCTCGTTTAAGAAACCCCGGAACCCCGCAAGCGGCACCCGACCGATAATCACGATTGTACTACACCACGAAGGAGAAAACCACCAAGTACAAGCCCTACTGGACACTGGATGCTCAGTAGCACTAATCAATGAATGTACCATGGAACGGCTTGGCCTGGAAAAAAAGGAGCACAAGCAGAAGCACAGCATCAAGAGCTATACAGGAAAACCCGTCCCGGGAGCAGGCAGATTTTATACAAAGCCTATGCTCCTGCAGCACCGAAAGTATTACTCTGTAGAGAAATTCGAAGTCTCCCCCATGGACGCAGAAATAGATATCTTCCTCCCATTTGAATGGCTAGTCGCATATCCACCCCAAGGCACCTGGACGAACCAGGAAATAAGATTCAATAATGCCCAGTACCTGGCCAGCTGCACCTGGTTTGAGACTGACAAGTTCTCAGTAACATGGACGACTCAGTAGCCACCGACCCAACCGCACACCTACTAGGATACGCCCATGCAGTATCAGATGAAGATGCCCTAGACTCAGGAGTCCCACCAGAATTCCGCCAATACCTAGGAGTCATGGGACAGGAAGCAGCAGACGCACTCCCCAAGTATCGCCCCTACGATTGCAAGATTGAACTCCAAGAAAACAGCATGGTGCCATGGGGGCCTATATACCCACTTTCGGAGACAGAGCTCCAGACACTAAGCGAGTGGCTAAAGGAAATGGAACGAACAGGCAAGATCTGACACTCTACTTCGCCAGCCGAATCACCCATTCTCTTCGTACCAAAACTGCATGGATGGGGACTGTGTCTGTACGTGGACTATCGAGCCCTCAACCGAATCACGATCCCAAACAGATACCCACTGCCGTTAATGCAGGAACTACAAGACAGGGTCAGAGGAGCAAAATAGTTCACCAAGATGGACCTAAAAAACGGTTTCCACCTCATCAGGGTCAAGGAAGGAGATGAATGGAAAACCGCCTTTCGAACACGCTATGGGTTGTTCGAATTCCAGGTTATGCCTTTTGGGCTAACAAACGCGCCCTCTACTTTCCAAGACATGATGAATCACGTCTTTTCGGACATGCTGGATGTTGGGGTGCTAGCCTACGTGGACGACATACTGGTCTACGCCGATACCGAGAAAAAACACGACAACACGGTTAGAGAAGTCCTCAAACGGCTGCAAACCAATGGCCTAGCGGTCTCCCCCAAAAAATGCGTCTGGAAAACCCAAGAGGTGGAATTCTTGGGCTACGTTATCGGATGAGACGGCATCAAAATGTCAACAGAGAAAGTCAACGCCATACTGGAATGGAGAATCCCCCAGAACCTGACGGAGGTCCAATTCTTCCTCGGATTTGCCAACTTCTACAGGCGATTAATCAAAGACTACTCACGGGTAGCAAAGCTGCTCACGGAATTGACGAAAAAATCGGGAAAAGAATGGGCATGGGGCCAAGAAGCAGAACAAGCCTTCCAGGAGTTAAAAAAACAATTCACCATGGCCCCGATCCTGGCGCACTTCGACCCAGCCAGAGCAGTCATCATCGAAACTGACACCTCAGACTTTGCGATAGGGGCAGTCCTCTCGCAGCGTGATGATGAAAAACTGTTGCACCCAGTAGCATTCCACTCCAGAAAATTTCAGCCCGTGGAAATCAACTACGAAATCCACGATAAGGAACTCCTGGCAGTAGTGGATGCGTTCAAACACTGGAGATGATATTGCAAAGGAGCAGTCCACCAAGTAGAAGTCTGGACGGACCACCAAAACCTCGAGTACTTTACCACAACCAAAGTACTAAACCGGCGACAAGCGCGCTGGGCATAGGAGCTAGCCGGTATTAACTTCAGAATCTACTACCGACCTGGCACTCAAAATGGGAAGCCAGATGCATTGTCAAGGCGTTTGGAGTATCGCCCTGAAAAGGGGGGGATAGAAAACCAGCCGATAATGACGGTTTTGGGAGAAAACCACTTCGAAGAACGACTAGGACGCTCCTTCATTTGCTCATCGGCCAGAATGACAATGCTCCCCATGAGAAGGTGGGCAGAGGAATTTCTGACAGACGTCAGAAAGGAAGGAAAGGAGGACGAAGCCTACGAATAGACCAAGAAACAGGAAGCGGCGACGGATGAACTGCCATCGAAAGACCGAAAGGTCAAGGAACTAGGAAACGAAAACGGGGTGCTATACCGAAAAAACCTGCTCTGGGTTCCGAAAGGGCTGGTACAAAGGATTCTGGAATCAGAGCACGACACGAAGGTGGCAGGACACATGTGCCAGGACAAAACCATCGAGCTCATCCGGCGGAACTTCTGGGGGCCAAAAATGAACGAACGAATCATCGACTTGGTCAGAAGTTGCCCCGAGTGCCAGCACAACAAAGCATCCCAACACCAACCATACGGACTGTCCTCCCCGCTGGAATTGCCTTTCGCCCCATGGCAGTCCATAGCAATAGACTTCATCACGGAACTCCCGACCTCGGACGACTGTGACCAGCTATGGGTGGTCATTGACCGATTCACCAAAATGGCGCACTTCCTCCCCCTGAGAAAGGAGGGGAAAACAGCGGCAGAACTGGCTGTCATTTTCGCCCGGGAAATATGGAAGTATCATGGCCTCCCCACTGACATTGTGTCAGACCGAGATTCCAGGTTTATGTCGGAAACTTGGAAGGAATTCTTGCGGCTCTTGGAGATTCGACCACGTATGTCAACAGCATTTCACCTGCAGACGGATGGGCAAATGGAGCGACTCACCCAAACGATCGAGGCCTACCTCCGAGCATTCGTCGACAAGGAACAAGATGACTGGGTACGCCTGCTACCCATGGCCGAGTTCACTTACAACAACTCAGTCACAGTGGGAAATGGTATGACTCCGTTCTACGCTAACTATGGCTTTCACCCCATGGCCATAGACCCAGCGTCAACAGCGCCCCTGAATCCAGCCAGCAAGGTATACGCCCATTGGATGCACACCGTGCACGACGAATTCAAAAAAGGACTCGAAGAGGCATAGGAGCAAATGCACCGATATACCGACCCGACCTGAAAAGAACCCCCGGCATATCAGGTGGGCGACCTGGTGATGCTCAGCGGCTGCAATATCAAAACGCGCCGACCTTCAAGGAAGCTGGATCACAAGAATCATGGCCCCTTCTAGATCGAGAAAATCGTTTCCCCCCTGGCTGTCCGCCTCACGTTACCGCGAAAATGGAAAATCCACAACGTCTTCCATGTCTCGCTACCCAAATCCTATCGAACGAACGAACACTGAGCGCCTCCCGACCCTTCGAAGGTGCTGCACGAGGCGGACGACATTGAACAATCGGAGGAATACGATGTCGAGGACGTTATGTCCTCGGTCGAGCGCGGCCGGGGAAATATCAAATGAATCCTATACCTCGTCAAATGGCTTGACTACCCGGAACGCAAGGACTGGACGGAAGAACCATTTGACAACTTTTCGGTAGGCAGTCTAGAGAAACTCCGGGAATTTCATCGGCAAAACCCAGACGCGCCGAGAGACTACCGGCTGACCGACACGGAAGCAAGAGGACCATAAAAAGACCCGCCTCTCGGGCAAGAGACATCTGAGCACGAAACCGAATACGACAGAAAAGCCGCCGACCCGGCGCCCGGCGAGGAGTGCACGCGATCGGGACACGTTCTGAGTCGGGAAAACCGTTCAGAATAGATGCCTTGACCTCTTGGCGACGGGCTGGGACTGGCAGAACCGGCGCATATGGTGGCACAGAAGGCAAAGCGAGTCCCCGACAGCGTGGTCACTGCTCCAGCAAACTAGTCTCCCCCCGGAAGGACCTGGGTGCGGTCACTGCCGAATACACTGGATTCTAGCACCAAGGACACCATGCCTCTCCCTTTTCCCTGCTGCCATTGCAACCCCGGAACTCCACCCAGTTCGCCAAAGCGTTGACGCAGCACGGCGGCGAGTACGACTCAATATGACACGACAGTAAGGGTACGCACTGGCCTACTCTGAGGGCCCAACCGTACTGGGTTCCCGGGACACTCAAGGGAGAGTGCCCGCTGACCAGCAGTTGGGAGGGCTGTAGGGGAGGAGGACTACAGTCACGGTAACTTCAAAAGAAGTCACCCCACGAAAGATACACATCCAGAAAAAGAGGTGGGCTACCTAGATAGAAAGAAAAAAATGTTAGTGCTCGGGACGAGGCTAAGCGAGAGGGGAGGTAGTGTTACACCAAGAATATTTCGGGTACATAGCTATGCTAGAAATAGGCACGGAAGGATGACGGAACACACCCAAAGAGTCTAGGAGGTAGATAAGGACCGGAGATGAGCTTATGGCCGAGACGGACGTAAGACACATATCTCCAGAGATGAGGGGAAGATTACAAAACGGAGAGGTGCTTGGGCAAGGACCTCTCCCCCGAAAGGAGAGGATGCCACAACGCCTGCTGATGGCGCACAGACCGCTGGACTTGGGCTAGGACCCCTGCCCCGTAAGGAGAGGATGCCACTTCGCATGCTCATAGCGCACGGAAGAGAGTCCGGTAGGGATAGCACCCCGCCTGCTTGCATGAAACCTCATCTCCCCTTATCTACACCCTGCCAGGACCAATGGGTCACCCACGAGGTCCATGCACCTCAGCGGAATCCAAATCTGAGTCACCATCTCTCACGCTAGCTACACTCAGATAAAAAGGAAGGGGTTTTCGCCCGACGAGAGAAAACCCAGGACGAAAGATCCTCACCAACACTACCACCGAAAACCCACACACAAGATCTAAGATTATTCCGTTGTGAATTATCGAAAGTAGCCTGATTACCTTTGATTCTCACCACACTCCAGTTACGATACAACCCCAGTGTCACAACAAATCAATCCATCCCCTCAATGGACGAACAACCTTTCAAGGCAAGTGCAATGCACTACGTGATGCACTCTTCCCCTCAGTTAACACAAACCCATGAACATGACTTCCCCTGGGCTTCCTCACCTCCACAAAGGACATCCGCCACCACACAAGGCCGGTTGCACTACAGAAGACACATCTGGTGATCACCCACCTGAAATATGGAACCTCAGTCAGCCCAGATGACATCTCATACACTATCCTACGCCACTTCAATGCTGCGGCCCCCCACCTCCTCCCACAACTGTTCACAGCCTACCTCACCTGGGGCACCCACCCACCAGAATGGAAAACAGCAAACTGTGTGATCATCCCCAAATCAGGTAAGAAAACATACTCCGACCCCAAATCCTCCCACCCCATCTCTCTCCAATCATGCTTCGGAAAACTCCTGGAATCTATTGTCACCAAGTGGCTCTCCCAGGCTGCCCTCACCTGTGGGACCACACACTCCTGACAGATGGGAGCCCAGGTGGAGAACTCTGCAGTCGATGCCCTACTCAGAACAATTACTCCTATCGCCAGGGCAATCAGCCAGAAGTATGCCGCTAACAAAATCCCACTACGGCCAGCTGTTCTCACCTATGACATCGAGGGCATCTTCAACCAGGTCCATCCAGCAAAACTCCGAGAGGTCATGCAAGAGTGATGTACGCCCCAGTACCTCACAGAATGGGTCACTGCATTTAATGCTGACCGAAAAATCACCTTTTGCTTTGACCAACAATCAGAGGAGCCCTAACCATACAGATGTGGGCTGCCCCAAGGATCCCCAGTCTCCACAGCCCTGTTCCTCATCTACAGCAATGCCATCATACTCGAAAAGAACTATCAACCCCACGATGCAGTCAATACATCCTAGGTAGAATACGGCTGTATGGTCCAAATGTCGACAACAATTGCCAGAGCCAACAGACTCCTCGAAGAAAGAACTGAAGAACACCTCTGCAGGAGAGTCCACCTTGGACTAATCTTTGCACCACCCAAGACTGAACTGCTCTACTGTCTCCCCCTTTGTCAAGATCCTGACTTCTTCGCACTGTCTGGGGCTCGACAGGCAACGTAGTTCCTCGGCGTGCCTACACGGTAGGTCTTTCCTTTCGTTCGGCTCTCGGGCTGTGTTTGTTCAGCTCACTGTCATGAGCAAGTACTTCCCTCTCTGGTTAGGTGAAGTCTGAGGATGTCCCTCGGCGTAGCCCTGTCTATGCTGGCGAGACTCTAACTCCCAGTCTTTCGTTGTCATTGTCTACTACCACTCGATGGTCTTTACTGTAGCACAGTCGTTCGGTTCGGGGTTTCGATCGCAGCACCGGTTTCACGGCAAGCTAGAAGTAGGAGTGGTGGAGAGAGATAATAGATTGCGTGGAGAAGAATCTCCAGACTAGCTACCGCGCCCTTTCCTTTATACTTTTCCCTCCCTCTGTGGAATCACAGCTTGCCCGCAAGACTGACACAGTTTCTCCATACTTCATCATGACTCAATCACTATGCCCAAGGAAAATACATGATTGCACTCAGCCGCCTTGCGGCCAACACTCTACTCGCGGCAACAGGAGAAAGGACGCGCAAGCAGTAACAGTAAGGGAAAAGGAAGAATGACGTACCACTTAATCACGGGGAAACAATACTCGGAACGATAAAGGAGAAGGACGCGCAAGCTCAAGCAACGGGAGACGACAGAGGTAGCGGACAGGAGAAAGGACGTGCAAGCAATATCAATCGGAAACGGCAAAGACGAGAAAGACGCATAGGCAACATAGAAGAACAAAGGACAGAGATCTAGACCGGCCAGTGGTAGGGGAGTATCGCTGCCAGAGCGATGTGATCGGGTGAGGCGCCTACGCACGGAGGATGACCGTAACTGCGACAGCCGTGATGAGGCCCAACCACGGGGTGGCAAGGGTGATGGCGGCCCCGGCCGCGGCGCTTAGGAGCCTGTCGCGCGAGGTTCGTGACAGTACGTCCCCTGTCCAGACCGAAGCTCCAGCGAGGTCATGTCAGGTTGTCAGGGTCCGGTGGCGGATGGGCGTGCGGTGGAGGCGGCCGGGCCGGCTAGCCTGCTGCTGGGCTTGGAATTGTTCGTTCATTCGCTGCTGTTCGGTGATGATGGCCCCCAGGGTGTTGGCCATCTGCTGGAGTTGCTGTTGGTCCGCGTCGTGGAATTCGTTCATCCGTTGGGCGAGTGTCCGGTATAGGACGTGGTTGCGGCGTGCGTCTCTGGTAGTAGTGTGGTGAAGCATGGTTGCGATGTCGTGTAGCAAAGATATCTGTTCGTCTCGGAGGGCTGCTGGGGTAGCGGCGCAAGCCTCGTCATTGGCGGCGGCCTCCTCCGGGGGTGCGGTGTTTTCTTGATCTTCTTGAGTGGTCGTGATGTCGGCCAGGGGTTCCCGCAGGGTGGCGGCACTACAGCGGAGGTGGTGGTTTTCCATGTTGACCAGGAACCGGCAGTCGGGGCAGACCCGCTTTCCCTGATGCCAGTCCGCGCATGCCTTGAGGGGGTCGAGATGTCATTCGCGTGTTATTTCGAGTAGTTCCGCGGGGTGGGGCATCGGGCAGTCGCATGCCCAGCGGACACGACGGCGGCGCCGGCTGGTGCTTCGTTGAGGGTAGTAGTTGTCGTTCTTCATTTGGCGGTGGACCCCGCAGTAGTCGTCATAGCAGGCGGTCCAGTGTAGGGAGGCGTGATCGTTGGTACGGGGTTGTCCTACGGCGGACATTGGTGGTGAGGGTGCGGTTGGCGGGGCGCCCCATCCATTGGTCGTGGTGGCGGCGATGCCCCAGTCGGTGGGGTGTTCGTTTGATTCGTGGTCGGGCTCGGTCGTGGTGGGAAACTCGGAGGTGTGGTTGTCAGCGAAGGTCCAGCCTTCGTTCGTGTCGACAGTGGCGGCGGCAGACATATTGCTAATTGGCGGGTGCTGGTTTTTCGGGGTATTCCTCGTGGAATTTGCGTATAATATCTGGGGAGTTTTCGAAGTTTTCGGCCGGGTACCAGGTCTTGTCCGGGTCGTGGAAACCGGTCCACTTAACCCGATACTGGATCTTGTTCCGGTGTCGTCGTGAGTCGAGAATCTGTTTCACTTCCCACTCTTGTTGTTCTTCTATGATAACGGGAGGTGGTGGTGGTTGGTGGTGTCCTGGTATGGGCTCGGTGCTGGCTGTGGGTTCCAAGAGGCTGATGTGGAAGACCGGGTGCAGTTTAACAGAGGCGGGCAGGTCCAGTTTATATGCGCGCGAGCCAACCTTCTCTAGTATGGTGTAGGGTCCAATTTGTTTGTGGTCCAGCTTATTCGATGGTCGTGTTGTTCGGATGTTCTTTCTCTTCAGCCAGACTCTGTCGCCCGGTTTCATGACTGGGTCCGGGTGTCTTG
>Ga0307508_10002928_pt1 | contig 17652 bp, 20 predicted proteins | sample 9_EM_MG_FD_203089 | JGI IMG/M metagenome (GOLD analysis project Ga0307508, IMG submission 203089) | Populus trichocarpa ectomycorrhiza microbial communities from riparian zone in the Pacific Northwest, United States - 9_EM | ecosystem: Host-associated > Plants > Roots > Unclassified | place... | reverse complement strand
GGCCCCCCCCCCCCCCCCCCCCCCCCCCCCCCCCCCCCCCCCCCCCCCCCCCCCCCCCCCGCGCCCCCCCCCCCCTAATACCTCCCGATCCGGAAGAATTAGCGGCATTGCTGTCGTTATTGGCCGCAAAGTCCACCACGAGCGGGGCAAGTGGCCAACCGATCACGTCCGTGGTGTGGCATCCGTGCCGCGTCCGAAGTGCGTTGGCAAGTGGCGGTGCGAAGGGGGAATGGCGGTGCGGACGGTGCTCAGTTCAAGATGTACGAAGGCAAAGAGCAAGACGGACATCGTGCTTACATGAGCGCATTCGACGGTGGCTCTCTCCGTCCAGCCTCGCTGGGGCGAGGGGAGCGGGCGCATCGGCGTCAATGGCGGCGACCTCGAGGCGGCGGCGCTCTCTCGACGACCCGCGCGAGGCCGCCCCGAGTCTGCGGGCCAGCAGTGGGGCGGGCGCTCTCTCGGCGGGACGGCTGTTCGAGCGGCCAGTCCCCGCCCTGTCTTTCTCGCGCCGAGCCGGCCGAACCAATCGCGACGTCCAGCTGGGCCCGTCGGTTGACCGTGAGAACGCCCCGCTGCTGCTCGCACTTGCCGTGGACGCAGCTGCTCCCCACATGCCGCATTCCGCATTCCGCAGACCGCATCTCGAACGAGAATATGCGTCGCTCGTTGCTTTCCTTTGCGGTTTGCCGTCTGTTCCTCCGCAGTGTGTGTAGTAGTTATCTGGCTGCGCTGGGTCGGCAGATAGAGGGGACGGACGGGCGGACGAATGTGGGCGAATGGCGGGCGGCGGTGCGCTGCCTTCCCCGCCATCGTGCCAGTCCGGTCCGCGCCCGGCTGGAGATATCGACACGCCCCCAACCCCCCGGCCGCATCGCCAGCATCACAACCCTCCTTCCGCCGGTCCGGCCTGCCAAACCAAACAAGCGGAAACGCGTGAGACGGGGCTACGGTTGAAGAGCACACCACCCCCCATCCCCACATCTGCTCCCCCGCAGTGCCCCCACCGCAGCCCAGTCCCGTGCGGCGTTCCCTCACGCATTCTCTCGCCCTTCTCTCCTCCTCCTCCTCCTCCTCCTCCTCCTCTTCCTCCTCCTCCTCCTCCTCCTCTTCCTCCGTCCAGCACCGACCGTGCTCCAAAAGGAGTGACCTTGCGACCGCTACCACCCCCCCCAGTATAATCCCCACACGCGCATCCAAACACTCACGATCCGCACACACCTGCAGACATAGATTGTCTGCGTAAAAGTCGTCGACGTCGACAACGACGGTTGCATTCACTTGCGAAACCGCTCCGCCACCACCGGGCCCGACGGCAACATCCCCCGGACCGTCCGAACGGAAGCCGAATCCCCCAGCCCGGAGGAGGGATCGACTCGCCACCATCCGGCCAGCTGATTCCCCGGCCGGACCGACCAGACCGACAGCCGTTTCTCGTGCTCGAGTCCCTCCGCGAACGCCTCCGAACTATCCGGCTTCCGGGCCTTGCGTCGAACCGCTGCTCCCTCTCGTCCGTAGTCTGCTGCTTCTTCTCCTCCCCTCGTCTCGTCTCCCGTCGGGGCTTGTCCGTCAGCTCGGGAATCATCCACGATCCCCTCCAGGGTTCGGACTGCGAGCCACTCACAAGCCACCCTTCCGCTTCTCCACATCGTCCGGCAAACGCAACCCCGCCCCCCGTCCACGCGCGCTACAACCACAACCACTTCGCTCCTCCGCAGCGGAATCCCAGCGATCCAGCCTTCTTGCCCCGCTCTCCACTGGCTGCACCGGTGGCTTCGAATTCGACCGGCGAATCGACTGCCCCGTAGATCCTGCCGTCGTTCCCAGCTCACGCACCTCGAAGTACCCGTCGCCATTCCGCCAGCCAACCAAACCGTCCTACTTCCAGCCGCCGGCCCCACCAACCAGCGCCCTTCCTTTCGCTTTCTCGCTGCACCGTATCCTCCAGCGATATATTCGATTCATCTGTGTGGTTCGCCCTGTCCCGCCCTCCTCTCCTCCTCCTCCCTCGCCCTCCTCCACCGAGCCCGTCTCCTTCATTCGGTCCCAACAACATCCAAAGCACACAGCCAAATTCTTGCGTCTCGTACTCGCCGTCTTTCTCTCCTTCTTGCGGCTCTCGCCTCTTTCGTGGACGCTCTCCTTCTTTTAACTTCTTTTCAATTCGTTTCATTTCTTTTCATTTCTTTCCATTTCTTTTCGTTGCTTTTCTTCCTCTTTTCTTTCCTCGTGCGCATCGTCAACACCGTGGTCGCCGTCGCCGTTGTTCGCTGTCCAACCCCCGTCGGTCTCGCATATCCCATTGTCAGCAGTTGCTTTTTGCTACTTTCACTGCGCCCCCCACTCGCTCCGTGGCCAGTCTTCGTCCTTCCGCCCCCGTCAGCCAAAATCGTGTCGATTAGCAACCCGGCTGCTCTCTCGTCGCCCGCAGGTCTGTTTTGCCTCCAACCCGCCCGTCTGTAAAAACATCACTTCGGAAAAAAAAATAGAATAATTGTTTTTTTTAATAAGAAAAAAACCGACAAATCTCTCTCTCTTACTCCTCCGTAGGTGATCATTCTCTCTTTTTTTTCCCCCTTCTTCTCTGACACTATCGCTGACCGTAATACAGTCCATCTGGCGCTATCGCAGACGGTAATAATCATCCAACCGACGCTACATCGCCACGCTGGCCTACGATCCTTCCACAACAACACTGAACCATCCTCCATCGACAGCCCGAGCGAACTCCATCCCCACATAATCCCCCACCCATCATGGCGGTCGGCTCTACTCTCGATCCCTATGCCGCCCTCGGCGTCCCGCACGACGCGGCGCCCGCCGCACTCCGGTCCGCCTACAAGAAGCTGATGCTGCAGTGTCATCCCGACAAGGTCCGCGACGAGGACCAGCGCGCCGAGAAGGCCCAGCAGTTCCAGAAGGTACAGGAGGCCTACGAACTGTTGATCGATCCCCGCCGGAGACGGAAGTACGACGAGGAGTTGACGCGGAAGGGGCCCGCCGCAGCGCAGGCGGCGGCGGCGAGCGGAGGCCCCAACGGCGCGAAACCGACACCCTCGGCGAACCCCGCTTCCGGAGGCGACGACGGTGTCAAGAAGGAGCGGAAGAGACGCCAAGACGACAAGCACCGACGGCCACGAGAGGATGCGAGCTTCGAAACCAAGGATCGCGACGAGAGGCAGTATCAGCGGCGGCACAGAAAGGGCGAGGATGTGGTCGAGGAGGCGATGCGGGCGTCGGAGCGGGCTCAGTACGAACGGGAACAGCGGTACAAGGAGCAGCACCAGCACCAGCAGCACCAGCAGAAGCACTCGTCGTCGAGACACGCTCACGTCTCGAGCACCACGAATCGATACGCTTCCGCCGATGAGCCTCCGCCGATGAGAAAGGCGTCGTACGAACGCGCGCCACCACCACAACAGCAGCAGCAGCAGCAACACGTGCCGCGTCCGCCCCCCCCTCCGCCACCATCGTCGCGTCCGCCGCACCCGCAGCCGGAACCGAGGGGCCCGCCGTCGGAAACCGACACCGAAAAGCCGGCGGTGCGGCCAGGCTACGAGGAGACCAGGGCAGCCGAGGACGCTAAGCTCGAAGCCGTCCGGAGGCGACTACGCGAGGCCCAGGCCGGACCAGGAGCGCCGCGGACCCATCGCAGCAACAGTCACGAGGAGGACCCGTACACCAAGGCCCAGTTCCGCCAGCAGCAGGCGGACCGCATCGCCCGGGAGAAGGCCGAGGCTCGGAAAGCGCGCCAGGCGGCGAAGGAGCAGCTGTCGGACCATTCGGAACGGCTCGGCCGGCCGACCGAGATCCCCACTGCCCGGCCGCGGAAGGGGTCGGCATCGCCCATGGGCCGCCGCCGCGGATCGTCGTCCGTGTCGCGCGACGATTTCGCTGCGACGCCTCCGTTCGCGGCGAAGCCGCCCATGTTCGGCGGATCGGTGCCAACCCCGTCCGCCTTCTACGCGACGCCCCCGCACCTCAGCACCGGACATCCCCAGGTCAGACGCCGCCACAGCGTGTCGAGCCCCAGTCTGGAAAAACAGAATTCACGCCTGCAGAGGGACCAGCAGCAGCAGGCCCCGTGCGATTCAGGGTATTCCAGTCCCTCCTCCCCTAACCACCACGACACCACTCCATCATTCACCTTCGAGAAGAACGTCTCATCAAACCTGAGCCCAAGCCCCAGCCCAGCGGTCCCGAAAGCGGACGGGTGAGCACTTACCGTTACTTGCATCTCCCTCTTTCTGTTTCCCCTCCGTCGCCGCGCCGACTCTCATTCTTTTACACTTTTTTTTTTTTGAATTTGGATAGGGAAAGGCTGACATCGTTCTCGCTCTCCGTCCAGGTCTACCATCCACCCGCGTGACTCGTCGGCGCAGAGCACTCCTGGATGGAAGAAGTTCATCGTGTACGTGCAGGAAGACGGCGAGGCCCCGGCGGTGCCGATCGACGGCCGACGAAAGGCCTCGTCCTCCGGCACTGGCGGCTCGCCCGACCTGCCGCACGCCGAGCCGGTGTTGGGCCCCGAGGGCCCCCCGCTGCCACCCGACTTCTTCGTCAAAGCAGCCGGCTCTGGCCTCGCGGGCGGCAGCACGTTCTTCGTCACCTCGACCGGCTTGCCGCCGCCCGGCGCCTACGGCCCGCCCCTGAACTACGCCGGCAGCCATGCCGGGAGCCAGTCCAGCCACTCGAGTCCGCGACAGCCGATCAGACACCACAGCGTCCACTACCACCCGCACCCGTCGCCGAAGATGGCGGAGCCGACGTTCCCGATGCCGAGTCCGCAGCTCAGCCGCGCCAGCACGACGGCTGGGCCGACACGCCGCACGGCCGCCTCCGAAATGCCGTACGGGAGCTTCCAAGCGCCGGTGTTCACGCGGGGCGGCACCTGGGGTCCGTGATCCGTCGGTCGTCCCACCTTTAACTACAGTATGCTACTCGTGCCATTTACGCATTCCGCTCTGATCTTGGGGCCTGGGTTTCCTTTTGCCTTCCTTTTTTTTCTTCTTTTTTTTTTCCCTCTAAGTGTTCACATTTGGGTTTTTGGAGTTTTCGAGGGGTGTTGATGAGGTTGACGCGTTGCGAAGCTGTCTCTGCTTGTCCGCTTGATTTTTGTTTTCTCTTTCCTCATTTTCCCGCTCTCGACGACACGACCACACGACCGTACTGCTGACGAACCGAAGATGACGATCGGGATAGGGTTTTAGCGATCTTTCTCTTTTCCGATGCTATCTCTCTTATCTCTACGATTTCCTTTCTCTTTTTCCTCCTGCGTACCGCGTTCGAGTTCCCTATATACTGTGGCCGCGCACCGGCATGGTCCTGAACGTTCGCTTGCGTCTGCTCTGTTTCCTTGGCCTCTTTTGTTTGCACTCTTCCCCGCCGGGGGGATACACTGTACGAGAATCTATACGTATGATATTGCCGCGATCTGTCCAGCGGAGGGGAGTCTGAATCAAAGAGAATTACATATGACCTGCGCTGCGTTTTCCGTCGTCGCCCGCAGCGGCGTTGTGATGACGTGACCGCGACCGGAGCGGGGGGGAGCACGTGGGCCCGTCACCGTCGCCCTAACCCAGAATCCGAATCCGAACCGAGCCGAGCGGTCACGCACGCAGATGTGAGCTTTGTAGGTATCATGTAGGCTGGCCCGATGGGGCGGCATTTGTGGAAGGTGGGGGGTGAGACAGGGGTAATGGGAGTGTCTTACCATGTATCTACCCCGCGCTCTGGAGCAAAGTAACTTATGTACCAGTTTCCTCTTGCTGACATTTCTTTTTTTCTTCTTTTTTTTTTCTTTTTTTTTCTTCTTTTTTTCTTCGCTTTAATCGCTTTAGCTTGCAGGATGCATCGACAGCTTGCACTGTCGCGCGCGTCAGGGGTTTTGGCGGTTGTTTTTTTTTTTTTTTTTTTTTTTGTTGGTTAGAGGTGGTTGGGGTTCGATATTGCATGAACATGCTTGAACGTTACATACCAGCGGGATACTTACCGTCCCCCGCCAGCCAACGACGCGCAGGCCCGTCCACCGCCGCGGCCCGCGACAGCCGCCCCTGTATGCGTCCATCCTGCCGGGGAGCTGGCAAGAACGCAAGCGCCGCGGCACTGGTGCTCGCTCAAGCTGCCGAGGGGGGGGGGATGGCGGCAGTGGAGCACCGACGTGGGAGTAGACGGAGATGCCACGGAGGATATCGTGGCAGCGCACGCGACGGAAGGCGACGGGAGAAGGAGATCCGCGAGCGGGAGCAGCCGCCGGGTCGGCCCGAGTCCGGACGCCGTATATATCTATGTAGTTGCGAGCTCGTACATACCGCGTGAGCTGAGTCTGTGCGAGTCCAAATGGGGGGGGGGTATGGTATGCAGCTCGTTGTTTCGGCTCCACCTCTTTAGTAAGACAATTGTTTCGGATTGTAACAACACATATATACGTGCGATCGGATGGAAGGGAGATGAAAGACGCAAAATAGCGAGGCTGAGACGGCACAATAGTACACAGTGGGAAAGAAAAAGAAAAAGAAAACTTCATCATCGAGTATGCTCTCCGCTATGTGCCTTCGAGACGGGCTGCAAGCAGTGCGGTATGTACCGCGTTGCCGGCTGCCCCCCGCCCTCGAGGATGTACGGGACAAAGCTTGATAACCCGCGTTTTTGTGAAGGTCCACCAGCACGTCCGGGGTTACTCGGACCTTACCAACTACCTGTGGCTCCCCGCAAAGACGAGGGAGAGGCTGCGCCCAAGCAGTCCGAGGCTCTGTGGAGACCCGTGCCCGGCCGTGCCACGCAGGCACCCGCTGAGCGAAAGGCTGGCACGCACGTTACCAGCCACCGGACGGCAGGAGACTTTATATCTGTTCTTGTCGGTATCTCTGTTCGGTATGCTGCATCCAGGTTGAGGCTTCTTTCCTGTGAGGCGGTATCGGAGTGCATTCCCGGTTGGTGCGGCTGCTCTGAGGCATGTTTTGGCCGGTCATGGAGACTTTCCGTCCAAGCCGGCGATGGCTGCTGATGTACTAGAACCTCCCCCACCCCCCGTCAGACAGTTATGTCGGTGCAGGTCAGTTGCCACCATCCATCGCCACAGTGCCCTCTTACTGACAGCCCGTAGAAACCCGCGATGACCTTACCGTTACTGCGCCCCTACGGCCGCCACCATTGCTCCAGCGATTACCCGCTATCAGCTATGTGAGCCCACAGAGCAACATGAGCTCGATGTGACCATACCCCCCCCCTGTATAAAGTGTGGTGAGCGCCTCTCCATCGCTCCTTATAGCGTCTACTACGCGTCTATTTTCTCAGGCCGGATATATGCCCGCCAAAAAGCGGAGGCGGAAGTGGATACTAGCATCACGTAGCATTTCACTTGCGTTGTTAGGGGGTCGGTTGCGGCAGCCGAACTTGGAAGTGTGGGAGTAGGGAAACCCCCAGACACCGGTGGCCCTAGAGGTACAGAGTAAGTCACACATGACGTCGGACAGCAGGAGTGGAGGAGCTGTGGGATTTCGGTGGAGAAGTTGGGGTGGGCCGGGGGGCCTTCTATTGATCCTTTAGGCTGTTGATGGTGATGATAAAGTGCGAGCTTGTACTTGCGCCTGTTGGCCTGGCTTGGGCGTGGCCCCCGTGAGTAACTAGCGGTGGGGGGTGTGATGAAGTTTTTTTTTTTTTTTTTTTTTTTTGTTTATTCAGTACTCGTGTGCGACATGGCGCGGTGGCGCGTAGAGAAGGTTCACAGTCCGATTTCCTACGTTCACAACCACCACGACGAGTGCTGTTCCATGATTACAGGTGCGCCAAGTGCACTCGCAAACAAGAAAATGCCAGCACCGTCGATTCACGCCCACTTTACAGACAAAATACCAGTCCTCACCCATAAAGCAGCCAGCTCTCTACCTTCGCCGCCCAGCCGGCGCCCTCCGGATGGTCTTGCCGCTGCGCTTCTCGCCCTTCACGCGCTCGCTGCATCCGGCACCGACAGTGCTGTCGACAGCGTTCCTGCGAGCCTCCTCGCGCTCCCTCTCGCGGAGCTCGCGTTTTTCGGCGCCCCAAGCGGCGGCCTGCTCCCGCTCGCGCGCGTATGTCTCTCCCGAGAACCCGCGCTCGCACAGGCTGCGCGCGTGGTCGATCCAGAAGTCGCAAGTTCTCCAGCGCGGGTTGTCGTCCTCGGCGTCGTCGTCGGCGTCGTCAGGGACGAGGAACGCACCCAGACGCGGCGACGGCGGCGGCTGCTCGAGTGCAGACGCATAGCCCCAGTCCGGTGCGTGCTGCGTCGCCGCGCCGTCGTAGTAGTGGATGTCCCACGCGCCGAGGTCGGGCGACGCTGGGTTTTGGTCGTGTGTGCTCGCTGCCATCGTGTGTGTGTGTGTGTGTGTGTGTGTGCTGAGTTGCCGGTGAGGTGCTGGGGGCGGAGGGGAAGGCGGACCGTCGGAGCGGGGTGGGATATATCTCGCTGTTTGCCCTTCTACGTCGTCATTGGACGCGCGCATTGAATGGGCTGCGCCACGTCGCAATCGAATGGGTGCTCCCAGGGACGGCGTTCGGACGGAAGCAGCAGCACACACTCCCCCGCAAGCACGTCGTCCGTCCGCCGACCCCGAGGCGCGCGGAAGGAGTGCTCGATCGGCAGGCTTGACTCCCCAAGCTCGAGAAAGCGGAGCCATACGTAGTCGAGAGCCGTCCGAAGTTCGCCGAGCCATTGCCAGTGCTAGGGCCAGAGCGCTGACGAGCGGTGGCTTGGCCATGCCCTTCTTGAGAGGGGAGTGCGGAGAGTCATGTTGCCGGTTGGCCGCGGATGAGAGCAGCGTTGAACCGTAGTCGCACACATATCGGAGAGGTCAAGTTGACCGGACATGTCGCTGGGGCTTGTGCAGAGTCATGCTGTCCGGACGACTCCCCAGCACAGCCAGCGACTTGGCCCCGCCGGTCGAATGGATCGGAACAGGACAATCCGCCTCCTTGCCTCGAGTAGAACGTCCGCAAGGAGTACCTTAATCCGAATGATATCCCATGAGCCCTTCATCTGGTTCGGTAGTATACTGGTACTGGTACCAAAGACTGATAACGCCGAGCGTGCGAACAATGGATAAAAAAACAATACGGCAATTGACTCCCATACCACCCGTTTTTGCGGAATGGACTCCGATACCACCCAAAATTTAGGGGGTCTCCGGTATCACCCTTTTTGGCGAGTGATAGAATTTCGGATTAGCAACAGCTCACTACAGTCGCAACGGCACGAATGAGAAACACAGTAGTGGTTGAAAAACAGGGTAGGAGGTAAGACAGATTGGTAGTGCTATCGATTCTACTCTAAGTGTGCCCCTGAGTGCAATTGGGAGCGTAGTGGCCGGGCTTTCTACATGTCGAGCAACACGCCTTCGTTCTACCTTCAGGGCTGGAACAGTGCATTCCACTACGAAGCTCTCCCTTCCGCTTGCGCTTTTTTTTTTCGTAGGGCGGCCCTGTAGGACAACAGTATTCGGAGGTCCAACGCGCGCGACTTCCATTTCTGGAACCACTGGGTGGGGCCAGCTGCACCTCGGGAGCTTCCGCAAAGGGAACCAATGGCGTTCTAGGAAGGGCAGCCCGTTGCTGTCCAAGCTCTGCCACCGCTTTATCATAGTCTCGCTTCAAACTAAAGGCTAATGATGCCCTCCGTATCCAAGGGTTTGAGATTGACTGAATAGGTGTGCTGATCCGAACAGCCCAAGTGCTCTGGATTCATTCGTGTGATCTCAGTGCCCTTGGGCTTGGCTTTTTTCTGGGCTCGGACCCGAAAAGAATAGGTAGGCGTCCGGCAGACCTAAGATCATCATCCACCTAGCTTGTCAGTCCATTGTTTATAGTGGATGGGTGATACTACTACTGACGAACATACCACAACGTTCGTATTGCGGTCGGATATCTGATACCGGACATCAAACTGGGCAGTGGCACACCAGCACAATATGGCAGCTTTGAAAGCAGCAAAATCTGTAAATTGCTGTCCTAAATGGAGTGTGCTTTGATCCTCTTCCGCCTTATCTGCTTACTCGCTGATGAGATCGCTCGGGCCTATGGTTGCTGGAGGGTAGGTATGAAGGTAATGATACTGGAGGGAGAGAGGTTGTTGTTGGTAGTATGGAGGTGGCGATACTGGAAGGAGGAGGGGGATCTGGTGGTGTGGTGTAGAGACGCAGAACTCGACGCCGTCACGACGATTGGGTTTTCTATCACTCGTCAAAAAGGGTGGTACCGGAGACACCCTAAATTTTTGGTGGTATGGGAGTCTATTGCTGTAAAAAAATAAATAGACAGATAATACCGCTAAATGGGTTGAGCGGTTGAGAGATGACATAGCTAGCGGACACCTTGCCTCCTTGAGGTGACGGGTGCATTTCGCCGTGCACACTGATTGCGCGGCGCGTGGCTGATGCGTCGTCACGTCGGCTACATATGCTCTCTTATTTATTTATTTATTTATTTATTTATTATTTATTTATTTGCTATATACTGCGAACCGCGGCGGTGGCTGTGTCATTGCGGTGGCCGCCGGTGATTGGTACGCATGGGAAACGATCCGGCCAATGGCTGCTGTCTATGTAAGCTGCACCCCAGCTCGACAATTCCTCGCACATAAGTTCGCAAGTGTGTTCGCACAAGCTGCGCACGGCGTACATAATCGCCCCGCACCCCCCAACCCCGCCCCCGCGCTTACTCCTAACGGCTAGCCTGCAGAAACCCCGTTACTCTAGCTCCAGGGGTGCCTCTCCGACTGGTTATCCCATCCGAACGACATGCGTCGGTAGCCAATTATCCGCTTAGGCACCTTCCGTCCTTACGCGGCGCTCGGCGCGGCGACTGCGTGTGTTGGCGTCCTGCATTGCGATATCCGATTCGTCGTCGATAAACCGGCACGTTCGGGTGGGTCTCAAAGGGCGACCGAAATGTGATGGGAGCGACTTTACACTATGTACTGCCACAGAGTGGGTTTTATCTTTTTTTCTTTCATCGGAGTGTCAACTAACCGGCTTGTTCACGGAAAGCTGGTCGGAGAAAGGGACGGTAATTGTATCGCTGTAGGCCGCCCTACGATTGCGAACCGAAGTCGAGGGACATCATGGATAGTATTTACATACTGGGGTAAATGGCTAGCCATTTTCTGAGTCCCCTGGCCTTGGCTGAAAGTGAGGGAATGCCCTAAATACACGCGGCCGTCTGCGCTATCCTCACGAGTCTCGGGAGGTAGGATATGCTAAGCGAGGCATCGAGCGGCGACATATCTAGTGACCAACCTGTGGGGAAGTGACTATCTCGTGCACGGACAGTATGTTATCTCCACCTCTCGTCGCTAAGTAGTTCGTGTGCCAGTGGTGTTGGCCCATTGTGGCATTCGTGGTGGCGTTCGTGGTGTATGGTTAAGGCGTGAGGCAGCGAACTTGGTCATTCGGTTGGTTATCTGCACATACCGTTCAACAAGTTTACACCCGTAACCCCCGACGGAAAATCAGTCTCAAAAAACGCATATTGACTTAATGGGCAGGAACAGTGTCACCGCAGTGGGTTTTAGAGGAAATTGCTGCCGAGGGTTGCGGGCTGGAGGATCCAACAGTGGGGGGGATACATGCTCTTCTTTAATTCGTTTTCTCCACCGCGGTCAAACGGACTGATTCTCCCCTGGCTAGCTGCCCACTTGCGCCCCCAGTCGAAGTAGCAGCGCGCCAGGTTCTCCCGGCGTCCCAGACGTAACTGTGGAATCGATCACTCTCCCAGTCGGCCTCGAAGGGCGGCAGAGGGGTGCCACTAGAGCATCCACACCGTCCTGTGCAGTGGGATCGTGCGCTTCGATGTGTTGGGCGTGTAAGCCTGAATGGTGGGGAGAGAGTGCGACGCAGGGCTGATATGTGACGATTCTGATGGTGTGCGGATTCGTGGGAATCACCGGCCGACTCCAGGAACGAAATGGCATGTCGGCGATGGGAGGCGGGCTGCCAGGAAAAGCGCTGTGGTCGAATACGCCGGCTTGATATTGCGCTCGTGATTTTCCCGACATCCGGTGAAACCGGTCGACGAGCACCGACAGGCTGGGCCGCTACCACTGGAGACCTGGCAGCGGAATGGCCGGTTCGTCGAAGGAGATGGCATCGCATTTGCAGCGAAGGGGTGAACGGTGCGGAGAGGAAAGCATCAAAGACCTCTCGCCATAGTCCGAGCAGACTGCGCACCGAACAGAGTGATGTGCAGACTCCTCGTCGGAAACGCTGTGGGTATTCGGCCATTGGTCTAGAAGATGTGGCAGCTTCAAGCAGTGCCGAGTATCTGCGCGGCACCTTTAACTGTCTCCCGAAGGTATCATCCTCGACGTCAATAATAAAAGGTGCTCACCGGAGGGGCTGTGAGCGGACACGTCGTTCATCCTGTGTCGGGGGTAATCCCAAAAGTGCTGGTTGCTCTTCCAGCAAAAATGGTGGTGAAAGCGGCAATGGTGGCGATTCTGGGCTGGCGAAATTTGGCAACGAGGGGACTGCAAGTCGTATATAACTGCTGATCGCACTTTGCAGGAAGGCTGCGGAGCATAGAGACCAAATCTCAGGGGCTCAGACACACACCAGTTACGGAAAGACCGTCAAGGCTGTGGCCTTCCTGCTGCCCGATAAGGGGCCCTGAATTGGTTGGGGGAATTATCATATCCTCACGCCCGTTACCAAGCAGACTAGACCACACAATACGAAACGATGGAGACAACCGTCTACAGAAAAAGCACTGCGTTGTGCTTCTACTAGGCAGTCACTAGTCACGGCGCTTATGTTCGCAGCAGAATGCTGTGGGCTTAACTTCCCCGCTTCTTGCCCAGACCGGAAGGAACCAAGTGTTCAGCCGACCGTCGAATGACGATTTTGGAATAAAATCCGCAGCTGGAAGAGCTGAGGGTGCGTGGCCGGGGTCACTGACGGCACGTGGTAGCTTCCTCAACCTGGATCTCGGGCACCACTTAAGCCCACAGCCGGCACGGCACAAATCTGTGCGGTCGACGAAAACCTGTGCGGAGGGCGAAATCTGCGCTGCAAACACAAATATTTGCCCAGCGCACGAAACTGCGCGCGAATGCCGTGTCGGCACTCCCACCCAGTTCCTCCCTTAAGTCAGACCGCTGGGGGAGGGAGGAAGCCCGAGGTTTTTCCTTCCACCTTCGAACACCGACAGTACGTCCATCGCCCTCATCAGCTCGCGATCGCCAGAACATCCGCCCAGTTCTTACGACTTGACGTCTACCTCTATCTCCAGTACACATATTCCTTCGTCTAAGCCTATTTATTTTCTTAGCTGCCGGAAACATGATCAACGTATGATCCCCCCACTTCCTGCGCTCAGCCGGGCGCCGCTGTTGCCAGCCTACCTCCGTTGTTGACTGACACCGTGGATCGAGCGTATAGAATTGCAGCGACCCTACATTCGCCTTCAATGATGGCTCGAAGCTGCACGTTATTCCTGCCTTCGACAAGCGGCTTCAGCCTCTGAGCAACCTACATCAATACTACCTTCTCGGCCTGGGAGTGGGCGGACGGATACTCGCAGTGTTGGGAATCTGGCAATACAGCATCACCCTCAGGCTCGATCCCGACTCCACACATATGCGTGCGGGTAAAAACAACGGTTGCGTAAAAGACGCCGCCGGAACGAAACCGAGAGCGCCTAGTCCCTTCCGTGCGGCGCGCACTCCTCGCAACAAGGAATCGACGAGGTCCATCTCGATGGAGACGTGGAACAGCGACTCGGCAGATGGAGATCCTTACACCCATGAAAGCGTATGTCTAGCTGCTTGTGTGGGGGATGAATTTCTTGTGCTGCTGAATCCTATTACTGATCCACTGGCGATAGTTGAGCACCTTTGACGCACGCAGCTCATCGGGGAGCGACACCTCCGATTCGACCATATTGATGGGGTCCCGGCCCAATCTTCTCCAAGATCTCAAGATGCTACCCGACTGCGATAACTCCGAGCGCACGTGGGTATGGGTCAACTACGGAACTGCCAGTGTGAGTTTGTCGGCAAATGCCAAACGATAGGTCGCGAGAGGATGTGGGGCTGACTGTTGCCTACAGATCTTGGCCAACCACAGCGAAGACATCACTTCCTGGCTGCTCCTCAAGTATCGCCCGCACCGTAACCGAACCAAGCACGACGAAGAGCTCGCGCGTGTGATCAACTCCTTCAATAAGGTGTTCCTCTCGCAGCCCACCACTACGGGTGCGCGGGGCCATACCCGGGGATACGGCGGCCGATGCAAGGGCGACACCGGGACAGGGTCGGGGACAGGCGATAGGGCCAAGGGATCGCAACGCGACGGCATGACGTCCGGTGACGGCGAGCGCCGGCCGAAGCGCCACAAACCGTCCAACGACGGAGGCCCGAACCAGGGAGGCGGACCACCCCAAGGCAATGCATCCAGTGGCAGTAACGTGCCATCCAGCGGCCTTCCAGGTGGCGATTGCACATGGTGCAACGAAAGTTTCGCGACGACGGACGACCTACTGTGAGTTCCCCCCACAGGCTCTGTCGCTACTGGAGATCCGCCCCTAACCTCCCAGGCAGACAGCACCGGATCAACCGCCACTGTTGTCCGATTTGCGAGGAGAAGTTTCGGATCGATGAGAACGGTCGTTGGGTTCTGCCGTCGCACATCACATCGGTCGACAAATTCGTGTTCCGTGACCCTGCGGACATGAAGTAATCTCCTGACCCTCGTAGTGTGCGGGAGCCAATGGCGCTAATCCCAGCCACAGGCAGCACATTACGCGGATCCACCTGAGGCCGTTCGAGTGCCTAGTTGAGACTTGCAAAGAGCGGTTCGGAGGCAGCTCGTTCAAGAGGCACCTGCGCGAGCAACATCGTGATCGTTACAGCGAACAGGATGTCGAGCGTGAATTTTGCAGCCTGGGATCCTCCAACCTGGGGTACCCAGAGCTTACGACACTTGTCAACCAATTTCGAAACACCTGCCCCACGAAGGAGAAGCTGAAAGAGATGTTGTATCGCAACGGGGTGAAGCTCTACGACTGTGAAAACCAAAGGACAATCGTTGACAGTGAGTGCCCGAGTGACCGTCGCGACGAGCTTGGGAGATTCCCGCTGACTGGCGGGCGAAGACCTTCGGACACACTCGGACATCCCCTTCGAGCCACCTACCCGGCCACGGAAGCCACGGGGGCCGCGGGTTCCTGGGCGCGGGGCTGGCGGTCGGCCCCGACCTGCCTCTGTTTCACCGCCGGACCCGGTTCCCCCCGTCCCGACGATGTCGTCCGGCGGTACGACATCAGTGCCGAACCCCACGATGCCTTGGACAGGTGTATGCCAAACCGGATTTGATCCTGGGACTGGTATCCACAGTGTGCTGCAACCAAACCAACAGGTCCAGCAAATCTACCAAAACTTGCACTTTAGCAGCCTACCCCAGCAGCGAGTTGACGTGTGCCCCCCTGCACCCACGCCTACCGTTCGGCAGTACACCAGCGCGCCACCCCAAATGCGGCAACATAACACGAGGCTGCTTTCGCAAAACCTGGATCTGGTGCCGCCCGATGCGGTTGGCTCAGGCACCACTACATCCGCTTTCGAACCGGCGCATGCTCCACCGCCACCACCACCACCACCAGCGGTCCCTACAGTGAGCACCTCCCCTCCTGGATGGCCGCTGATGGCACCCATCCCAATCACATTGCCCACAGAGCCGCCAGTGCCGGCACACTCCGCCATGCCCTGCAACTTCGAACTTGGTGACCACCATTTATGGGGTGATTTTGACTTTGTCAACTTTTCCAGGAGTACCAGTGTAGCGACTGACAGAGCCCCATCTTCCGACCTTCCCGCTCGTGAGCAACCTGCGCCTTCGTCTGACCCGGTGAGCCTAGGCACTCACCAGGCCCCAGTGGGCGACGAGGGAGAGGGCGAGTATGAAGACGTGGAGGAGACGAATCTGGCCCTGTTGGACCGGTGGATTCTGGTGGACCTCGACGAGTTTCGTGCGCTGTTCGCCGTTATATCCACCGGCGTCGCGAAGTCGGGAAACGGCGCCCTCGTGGCCGGAATGTTGTACACATGGGATTCGCAGAATCTGATCCTGGCGATCCTGGCGCACGGCACGACCGCGCATATGCTGTTTACAGCATGGCCTCCGAAGGCCGTCTCCGAGTTCGGCATCTCCGAGAAAGAGTTCCAAACGCTCGACTGCACTATTGCGATCAAGCTGAGGGCGTTCAAGAAGATATGGGAGTCCATGTCCGCGAGAGCCATCGGCAGACACGGCTCGATCCTGGCGGGACTCCTCTGCGCCGACGAGAACTGTCCGCTCATCCTCGCGATCCGTAAATACGCCCAGCAGGCCACGGAATCCTTACCCCTTTGTCCTCCCCAAGGTCAGTTGTGGCCCCTCCCGTTTCCGTTCAAGAAAGTGGCCTGTTGACTGAAACTACTAGAACCATCAACGCCCGCCGACAGTGGGGTGTGCGATGGCAAGACCACCGTGGTGGGCACACACGTTACGAACTGCTGAGTCTTCGCCCACGCCATCAATTTGCTATACTTATATCCACTCGATCGGTTCTTACCGCTTGCTGAGGAAGTCTATTTTTTTCTTTTTACATCTTTTTTTTTGGCATCTCTTCGATTTCTTGGCTTTGCATAATAGTTTATTTTGTCGGGCGTTTTGAGTTTCGATGATTTTTGACGATTGGCATGTTTGGGACGGGCAAGGCAAGATGGTTATGTTTCCTGTAGATACCTGGAATTTGGGTACGGATTTGGGAGTCATAGCGGGTGCTTTGTAAATGGGGTTCTTTGAAGGTTGGCGTTCTTGAAAAAAGAGAGCGACAATCTCGCGACGCCACTCAGCCTACTATAGCAAAAAATCGGGGATTATCGACGCCAGAACGTGACCGGAAATGTGATTTGACTGGTGGTGCGGCAGCGCTAGGAACTAAGTAATTAGAAGACTTTTTGAGCGATGTTTTACGTAATTCTCGAGGTGCCTTAATGGTATCGTAATTCAATAAATGCTCAGCTAAATTGCATTGCACAAACCCTTTCGAAAGCTAAAATGTGCAGTGTTGACAGCATTCAGGGAGTACCAGCAATGAATACCGTATCATTGACAATTCCTCTATAACTGTGAAAGTTCCCATATGGTTTTAAATGCCATAGCGAACTGACAGCAATCCATCACCTAGAGACCCCACTAACCAGTGGTTGTAGCTAATGGCAGGCCATTGCAGTAGTAGAGTACATGAGCGAGCATGAGTATAATAATATCTGAATATAAATTAAGACCGAAGCAAGGAGAAGAAATAACAAGAATTTTGCATGAAAATAAGATTATACTACAGGAAGTGAGTCATATAGTGGTTCAATCACCAACAGTATTCAGACTTTTGTACAAAGTAGACATTCATCAGCTCCAGCTCAGATACTGCCAACACTTCTGTATCTTCTTTCTAGATTGTATTGAAGGTAAACACATCATATGGAGCAGTTACACACAGTATACTAGTAATATCCCTAGGTATGTAAAGTACTAGGCCAAAAGTTTCCGTACACCCAGGTACAACTGCCCATGATGCCCTCACTCAACCTTCTCGATCCCCACAACCACAATTTAGAAAGTCTCAGTAGTTGGCATACATCATGAA
>Ga0307508_10002927_pt1 | contig 17662 bp, 17 predicted proteins | sample 9_EM_MG_FD_203089 | JGI IMG/M metagenome (GOLD analysis project Ga0307508, IMG submission 203089) | Populus trichocarpa ectomycorrhiza microbial communities from riparian zone in the Pacific Northwest, United States - 9_EM | ecosystem: Host-associated > Plants > Roots > Unclassified | place... | reverse complement strand
GTCCATAATACTACGAAAATCTGGAGAATTTGGGATTTCAAATCGGGAAGAACCGGACGAGCAGTGGAATGCTCAAATGTGGTGTTTGACGAAGAAGAAAATGCACACACAGAAGAGCAGACGGAAGTCATTGAGTTTCCAGAAAATGCGGACGAATCGCAGGACGAAATCAAAGAGGCGAACATGAATGAAATAAGTGACGGGCCGACAACTTGTCAAGAAAGTAAGTCAAGAAATCTTGTTTCCCTGTCAGTGAATTGTCGGAAGCCGGCCAGGTTTGGGCAGAAGCCTGTCGATTTGGACAGATGCCTGCTGGTTTGGGCAGAAGCCTGCCGGTTTGGGCAGATGCCTGCCGGTTTGGGCAGAAGCCTGCCGGTTTGGGCAGATGCCTGCCGGTTTGGGCAGATACCTGTTGAGCGAATCAACGGATGACTGCCGAATTGAGCGAAAAGCGAGAACGGGTGATGTGGATTCCATATGAGTGACATCAAGACTGATTGAAATGGCAGACAAGAACGAATATATCTCTGCCCGGACGCGTAGCAAGGTACGCCTTGAAATCAATAAGGCGATTATGAACAAGACTTACGAAGAAGGGGGTGATGTGACGTCTTCGGAACACCTTGCCTCTGCCTTCCTGCTACTTGGGATCACCGAGACATCAGAAGACGATGCCGTTGAGCCTACTTCCGTCGAGTGCGAGAACAAGAGCGAACCGCTCACCTACAAAGCTGCGATACGAAGTCCGCAGGCAAGACAATGGAAGGAAGCCATGCGCCAGGAATGGCAGGCGTTGGTTGATAATCATACCTTTGATATCATGGCAAAAGGTAATACCGTTCATACGCCCACAACTGACAGGACAGTAGAGGAGCCTATCGGTTGTAAGTGGGTACTATACAAGAGGAAAATTAATCCAGACGGATTCACTCGGTATAAAGCACGACTGGTTATCAAGGGCTACGAACAAAAGAAAGGAATCAACTACGACAAAACTTACGCACTGGTGTCCAAGATGGCAACGTTTCGATTGATACTGGCACTAGCCGCTCAGTATGGCTGGGACGTCGATCACATGGACGTAGTGACGGCTTTCCTAAATCCAAAGATCGACCGCGACAATATCTACATGGAAATGCCACTTGGAATTGACTGGCTCGTGTCGGATGAAAGTACGCCGGATGGAAGCGTATTAATCCTTCGGAAGGCACTCTACAGACTGAAACAGGTGCCCAGACTCTGGTATGAGGATATCGACGGATACTTGCAATCCATAGGATTTCGACAATCAGCTGAAGATCCGAATCTGTACCTTCAACAAGGAGTTCTCCTAGTTCTATACGTGGATGACCTGCTCATTGCGCATAATGGTAAGAAAGGACGAGGACATCGGATCAAGCAGCTACTTCAAAAGAAGTACAAAATGTGCGACTTGGGTGCGGCAAAGCGCTTCCTAGGAATCGAGATCGAGAAGACCAAGGATGGAGGATTCAGCATCTGCCAACGAGATTATATCAACACGATCATACGACGATTCCGGCTAATGGACGCAAAACCGGCTAAGTCTCCACTTGATCCTCAGACAGATCTGGCTAACACCCATTGTGAGGACAAACCGGCAAACTGCAAAGAATATCTCTTGATGGTTGGATCACTTATGTATGTGGCACTCTGAAGTCGACCGGATATCGCCTTCAGCGTAACCGCCCTGAGCCGATACAATGTCCAACCTCTCGAAATGCATGCAACGGCAGCAAAGAGAGTACTCCGATACCTGAAAAGGACTGCCGGATTTCGAATTCATTACCGACGGCTCCAATCCAACTCGCGATCAGACACGTCCTTTACCAATATCATCGGATATACCGATTCGGACTGGGCAGGAAACCTTACAACTCGCAAATCGGTCGGAGGATGTGTGTTCGGGCTGGGGCACACCGGCGCCAACGAAGAGCTCATCATGTCCGGGCTAATTCACTGGCAAGCCAAGTCACAGAGCGTCGTAGTGCTTTCAATGCTCGAGGCCGAATACATCCCCTGTTCACATACAACCCGGGAAAGTCTCTGGCTCAAGCGCATGATGAAAGAGGCTGCAAGAGGAATGGAAGTAAGAATTGTTGATGGACCGGTACCGATCGGATGTGACAACCAGGGCGCCATCAAACTGATTACCTCGGGAGTCATACGAGAAAAGTCAAAACACATTGACGTAAAATATCATCATGTTCACGATGAACAGATGAAAGGCGCAGTTAAGTTCCAATACGTCACCTCAGAGTCCAACCCTGCCGATCTGCAGACGAAGCCTCTCGCGGTTCCCCGACATGAACCACTATTGCAACTTACCGGTCTTATCCTCGAACCCGACGACGAAAAACCCGAATACGATGAATGACTCCGATCTCGAAAAGGAAAAAGGGGGTGCAGTTCTTTGGTGAAGAAAAAGGGGGTACGGGGGATAAGTAGTTGGAAAAGGATTGTTTTGTTGAGCATTTTTCTTGCATCCTGTCGGCAAGTGTGAGTCGGCACTCTTTTTCCTACTAGCAGGTGTGTTTCCCACGAGGTTTTCACTGCAGAGGTTTTAATGAGGTCGACGAGGACTTAATGGGATTGATTCTTGTTTTCTGATTTGGTGGATTTCTGTTTGGCATGGAGCGCGAGAAGAGGGGGTGTGTTGGAATTGCTTCTCGCCACTCCGGCGTGGCGCGCCGGTGGAAGCGTCACCACAGCAACAGCGACGACAACGCTGTGAAGAGCAATGGCATATCAACGGCAGTGGCAAGGGGATCCTGGCAACGACGTCTTGTCATTCTCTCATAGCAGCCTCTTTGGCATTCCTTCCTCTTTCCTTTTACATACTTCTATATAGCAATAGAAAAGTACTGAACACACCTAATTGAGCCGTTCCATCAAACTTCAACGATCAAGTCATCTCATTCTGTTCCTCACAAGATCCTCTCTCTCTCTGTCTCTCTCTGCGTGTGAAGACTGTAAAAGAAATTGGTGGCCGGGCAAACTTTTACAGAATGAGGTTGCAATGGATAAAGATCAAATGGATGAGGATTTGATGGACGAAGATGAAGCACTTGAGGAAACCACTGGTTAGTCGGTTATGGAGGATTCAGACTCCGAGTCTGACAGCAGCGAGATATCGCAGTGGTGAGACTCGATCGGTAAATCAAGCATTGCGATCTCACTACAGCTGTTTAGCACGATGACTCACGACTTCCTTACCAGTATAATCCTGTTGATATTTGAATTATTCCTACAGTAGGTCAGCGCAACACAGGCTCCCGACAATGGCAATCCAGAAGGGCTGATCTAGAGGCAAAGGATGGAGATAGGTTCAGGGACACAGATCAGCTACTCTGAGGTTCAACTCAGTCAACGGGTGGATAGTCTACAAGTGAGATTCGGAGCAGGAGGTGGGAGTGCTTGACTACAGTGAGGATTTGGGAATGCGCTCGAGGAGCTGGGAGGACGATTCTTGGAGTTGGCGGCTCAGCTGGCAAAGGCAATGCAACCTGGTCATTTCAACAAACACCTCGGACTGCGGCAATTCTGAAGGTGCGCTCTAGCGGCGAAGGATGATTAGAGGTTCACGGACACGGATCAACAACGTGCATCGTCGCGGGTATCTGAGGTTCAACTCAGTCAACCGGTGGATAGTCTACGAGTGAGATTCGGAGCAGGGGGTGGGAGCGCTTGACAGCAGTGAGGATTTGCGAATACGCCCGAGGAGCTGGAAGGACGACTCTTGGAGTTGGCGGCTCAGCTGGCAAAGGCAACACAACCTGATCATTTCAACAAACACCCCCAATGGCGGCAATCCCGAAGGCGTGATCTTGTGGTGAAGGATGATTAGAGGTTCGCAGACATGGATCAAGAACGTGCGTCACTGTGACAGCGGTGAGGATTTGCGAATGCGCTCAAGGAGTTGGGAGGACGACTCTTGGAGTTGGCGGCTCAGCTGACAAAGGCAACGCAGCCTGGTCATTTCAACAAACACCCCCGACGGCGGCAATTCCGAAGGCGCACTCTAGCGACGAAGGATGATTAGAGGTTCGCAGACACGGATCAACAACGTGCATCGTTGGGGGTATCCGAGGTTCAACTCAGTCAATGGGTGGATAGTCTACGAGTGAGATTTGGAGCAGTGGGTGGGAGCGCTTGACAGCGGTGAGGATTTGCGAATGCACTCGAGGAGCTGGGTGGACGACTCTCGGAGTTGGCGGCTCAGCTGGTAAAGGCAATGCAATCTGGTCATTTCAACAAACACCACGGACAGCGGCAATCCCGAAGGTACAATCTTGTGGTGAAGGATGATTAGAGGTTCGTAGACACGGATCAAGAACGTGCGTCGCTGTGACAGCGGTGAGGATTTGCGAATGTGCTCGAGGAGCTGGGAGGATGACTCTCGGAGTTGGCAGCACTGCTGGCAATTGCAACGCAGCCTGGTTATTTCAACAGACTCCCCTGACCGCGGCAATCCTGAAGGCGCGATCTGATGACGTACGTCGCCGGGAGCTCATCCGAGAGACACCTCAGTCAATGGGCGCATAATCTACACCATGTGTGTGATTGCCATGACCATTTTCAAAAATATTCGAAGCGCTGGGAGGGCACTGAGCGGAGTAGTTGATGAACTGATTAGCATATGAGTGATACAAATATTGAATAATTTTTTTTCGATATCTTTGACACTTCAGTAAAGAGGACCGGTACCCTTCATTTCGTGAGTTTCAAGCGTGACCATAGGCGATGAAATGATGGGAGAAAAAATAATTTGAACATCATGAATTTGTGAATGTATGTGTCCAGAAAACAAAACCATCGGATTGTGACAATTGCACTGACGATTCATGGGAGTTACGATACCAACTGTACCAGTTGCCGATACTTAGAAAACCGTACGGGAGTATGACCAGTCTTACCGGAGCTTGGGAAGCTTACCGGAGCTAGAGAAGCTACCAGAGCATTGGACGCAGACAGGGGTTACCAATGTGCAGGGGTAAATTTTCAATTTTTTCCTGATGTAATCTTCAACTGACAGACTTGAGGTAGGCGATCTTTGGTGCAGGTAGCAAGCTGTTCGGATGGCTTCAGGCCAGAATCGTATTGGCACATTTCCGTCCTTCATCATACTTCTTGCCTTTGTATTGAGTGTGCGAATCATTCTCTCAGCAACACCATTCTTGTGTTGGGTGTATGGTGGTGATGGTTCGTAGGTGATTCCGCTCTCTCTTAGTATTCCTAGGAACAGAGAGTTGTTGTATTCACGGGATCCATTATCGCATCGAAACCACTTGATCTGAAATCCTCTCGTCTTAACCCATGCCTGGTACATTAGAAACTTGGCTGATATTTCATCTGCCATTTTCGTAATGAGAAAGTAGACCTCAGTATAGCGACTGCAGTCGTCGATATAGATGATGTAGAACTGGGAACCTCTGATACTGTGGTTTATGTGCCCACAGAGATCTGAGTGTATAATCTCGAATGGCATTGAGGAGCGCGACGATTTCGTTCGGATCACATACTGTTGTTGTTTCGTTTCGACACAGGTTTGACATAATCCTGGTGTTATCCATAGGGTTCTAGTGGTTTTAGTCATCTTATCCGAATCCAGAATGAGCTTGACATCTGCATAGTTGAGATGTACGAGTTGTCGGTGCCATACATTGATCAAGTCTGATTTCCGGATATTCGTTGTGGAAGATTCGCGGATGGATCTGAGCTGTGGAAGAATTGTTGATGACGTATGAGCAGATGCCAGTCGTGGGACAATGTATAGTCCTTGATCGAGTGTGGCACTGAGATGATTGTTGCTATGGTGGTCGATTACTGAACACGTTCCATCCTTAAATATCACTGTGAGGCTGTAGGAGTCAAGCTGGCTGACAGATAGGAGGGATATTCGAAATTCCGGTACAAAGAACGCCTCCATACTTAACCTATTCAATTGCACCGTTCCCTTGTTTCTGGCATGCACTTCATTCTTGTCTCCCAGCTTGATGGTCATATTAGCTTTGGTGATCGAGTCCTTTTCAAATTCAGTAAAGTCATTGCAATAGTTATAGGAGGCTCTGGAGTCAATGGCCCAGACCCCAAGCCTCAAGTTTATCGACTATCTTGAGGTGACCATCACCTCTAAATCGAGAGAGATTGCCCCCACGAGTTATTGCGGATTGTTGGGACTATTTCCAAGCAGCTTCTGATTGTAGTGATGACTTCTACCTTGGTCGGATCCAGGTTCTCCATGGCCTTAATGTAGGAGAAGGATTCCGCGCATCGCGGACGCCACGCCTAGAGTGGCTAGCATGGCCACTAGCATGGCTTCTAGAGTTTGTGGAACTTGGCACATGGCTACCCTAAGGGCTTCTGTAGATAGACAGTCACACACTAGCACTAGCACATGGACACTCGTATATGTGTCCAGTGCTCCCATCTTTAGAATGGACATGTTTCTCGCTACCCCTCAACTGGTAGCAACACTTTATTTTCTCTGCCCAGCACAACCAGCAGCAAGCATTCTTTATTTCCCTGCCCCACATGACCAGCGACGAGCAGAAGGAGGGCGTAGAAACATCAAGATCCCGAGAGGACAACGAGAAAATCGAGAAAATGAGGACAATGAAAAAATCTAGAAAACGAGGAAACTGAGCGACGAGACATGGGATGGTCCAGCGAATGGACTCTCGAGTGAAAAGTAGCTGTGGGAGGGCGCGGCGAGCGGTAAGCGCGGGGGCCGGCGTTTCGGGGCCCATACCTTATGTCTTACCAAGCTGTTTCCAGTCACATACAGTGCGCTGGCCTTCAAGAAAAAGATACTCACACGCCGTATTCACATGCCGTATTCACACACCATATTCACATGCCATATTCACAAGCCATACACACACGCGAACCCGTTCATCGGGCGGATTCGAGAAGAATTTGAGCGAATCGAGCGGATTCGGAAAGAAACCGAATGCCGTATTCACACGCCGTACACACACGCCGTACACACACGCCGTCCAGCAGTCTCAACTACCCGTTCACCGGACTGAGCTACTGCCTATATAACCCATTCATCAGGCAGAAGCGCTGAGCATTTCCAAAGCGCGGCGAGCATATTCAAAATCCCGAGAGGACAACGAGAAAATCGAGAAAAATGAGGAAACCGAGTGACAAGACACGGGACGGCCCAGCGTATGGACTCTCGCGTGAAAATTAGCTGCGGGAGGGCACGGCGAGCGGTAAGCGTGGGGGCCGGCGTTTCGGGGCCCATACCTTACGTCTCACCAAGCTGTTTCCAGTCACATACAGTGTGCTGACCTTCAAGAAAAAGATACTCACATGCCGTATTCACACGCTGTATTCACACGCCGTACACACACGCCAACCCGATCATCGGGCAGATTCGAGAAGAATTTGAGCGAATCGAGCGGATTTGGGAAGAAACCGAATGCCGTATTCACGTGCCATACACACACGCCGTACACACACGCCGTCCAGTAGTCTCAACTACCTGTTCACCAGGCTGAGCTACTGTCTATATAACCCGTGCATAGGGTAGAAGCTCTGAGCATTTCCAAAGCGCGGCGAGCATTTTCGAAGCGTGGCGAACAAAAGAAGGCATGCTAAAACAGCGAGCAATGTCAAACACCCCGAAACTCTGGTCGGAGCCGGGCGAGCTACTCGAGTGGATTGGTGAAGCGAACCTCTCGCGCGATGAAAACGCGGTAGTCATAGCTGTTTCAGCTGAAGCGGTCCTAAATACCTATGCCCAGTGGTACGACAGTCACCAGGAGGCTTCTGTGAAGATTGCGGATCTGGCAGCACTGGAGCACCTACTTTGTGAGGCAGAGGAGGAGACGGCGGTTTGGAAGCAGCGCTACGATCACCTCTTTACCATCAGCGAACAAACTGCAAAACTACAAGATAGGGCCCTGAGCCAAAACCTGATCGTTCAAAAAATCAAGCCGCATGAACCAAAGAGGTTTGATGGTTCCCAGGACTTGGAGGTTGTCGCTCAATTTCTCGAAGACGTGCAGCACTACATTTGACAGGGCGGAGCAGTCTGTCAAAAAGCGTCCGAAGACAATCAGAAGATCGACACCTTCTGGCGTTTTCTCACCGCCAAAGTGTTCCACTGGTTCGAGAACTGCATGAAGAAGCAGGGTATGGATACTATCCCACCAAACGATTACAACTACAATACCACATGGGACGCCGTGAAGGTCCTCTTCAAGTGCCAGTACATTCCGGAACGGGCTATTTCGGTAATTCGCCGCGAAAGGTACACGTTGAAGTTCAGCTGCCAGCAGGTTTTGTCCTTTAACCAGAGAGCATTGGAACTGATCACCATTCTGGGCGTGTCGCTCACCATTACAAGGGAAAACCCACTGTGGGAGGAATACCTAATCAAGCAGCCTGAAGCGATGCAAAACGATATATCCCAGCAGACACGTCTTATGGATGTTCTCGGCGGCGACAGTCAGAAGCAGATGACGTTGTCCGGCATGATGGATATAGTTGCTGCACGCATCTTGCCATTTCTTCCAATACCGTGTGGAAGCGGCGCCCTGGCCCTCTCCCCAAACGTTACCACTGCTCAAGGCTATCCGATGGACTGGAGTAACATCGAGAATGACGAACTAAATGCAGTCCTCGACGGAAGGATACAGTGCCACCGTTGCCTTGGGTTTGGTCACATCACACGTCTATGCGGCACTCCGAGCACGGATAACCGTAAGACGCAATTCAAACTGCGAGGAGGATGCGAGGGAGGGCGCGAGGGACTCCAGAAGCAGCGTCAACCGTCCTAGCAGTCGACATCCGCTCAGCAGTCACCGCACCGCACTGGTCAACCTTCCTACTGAACCACGGCCAACCAACCTAATTGGCGTACGCTGCCCAAATGCGTCAACAACATTGACGATCCGGAGGCGAGGTCCGGTGCGTGTTTTGGTAGAGGTTGGTCGGAGGAGGAAATGCTTGATTATAATGGAGGACTCGGGCGTCCTCCTACTAAGGAAAGAGAGGCAGCGAGACTTTATTTGACAAACCTTAATGTTATACGGAAAGATATTATTGATAAAAGTGATTTGTTACGTTTTTACGCTAAAGTCCAAACCTCTCATTCCAAAACTCACTCAGCCTACACCCTAATGGACCCGGGTGCATCACACTGTTATATCGATACCACATTCGCAAAACAGCTCGGTTTACCCTTTCGACATGCTGGACGCATGTCAATTATCACAGCCGGAACCAAACATCCCCCCGAAGATAGGTACCAAGTTTGGCTTAATGGACGGATACGCGGCATCACTGGGAATTACGCAGATATTACTGGTTGGTACACTGTGTTTGATCTTAAGGGCGCCTACTACATTATTATTGGAAAAAATTGGCACTCGAAGACACGTCATCTGGTGGATTCAGACAACGTTTTACACCTGTTGGATGCCGATCGGTCATTGCTAACGGATGGACGACTGGCATTTGTACCTAAACTGGCATTGAAAGGGCTTCGACCACACCAAGGCCGCTACCGGGAAGTTCACAACCATTGCACGGCCGTAGCCAAAGCGGCATCCACCAATCTGATATCCGCAGACGAAACAAGATGGGCGATGTCAAGATTTAGTGGTGATAGGATTTTTGTGATCGACATCTGGGAACGCCATATGGGTGATGAATTCGGTGAGGATGATTCTGTTCTGGCAGATCTGGGGAAGTGGAGAGTTCAAATCAGGCGCGATTTTGACGATCTCTTTCAAGCGCCTAGTGGCGTTCCACCACCAGGGGAGTACGACTTCCGCATTTATACCGACCCAATGGCAAAAATTCCGCACTAAACAAGTAGTAGAGGTTTGAGGGGCAAGCTGGGCAGGGTCCTTCTTCAAGGCGCTGAGCGATAGGAGACGGTGAGGAAGATGAGGAAGAAGGACGTGAAGGGAGTGAGAGAGAAGCGGCAATGGTTCAGTTGATGCTCACGTTGGGCGAGAGCAGCGAGCAATCTTTTGGGAACTGTGATCGTTATGTATGAGTCTAAAGGAAAAATGAGAGAAAGCAAACATTGTACAGAGTCCCACAGGCGTCACACCTATCCCTATTGGGTAGTCTACCCCACTCACTCCCGTTGCCCCTCCGCTCGACACAAAGAAAGAGTAACACTCAGCACCAAGCAAGAGAAGCCTTTTTCAACACGTACTGCCAGCCGTACCAGATGACACAGTCCGAAAGGAATGAGTTCGAGGTTCAGATCAAAAAGCTGCTTGAAAAGGGGTGGGTGACGGACTCTCACTCGCGTTATGCTGCACCGATAATCTTTGTGCAAAAGCCGGATGTAACCCTCCGAATGTACGTCGATTATCGCGGATTGAACTTAATAACCGCCAAAGACCGGTATCCATTGCCATACATCGAGGACTTGATGGATAAACTCCATGGAGCACGTGTATTCACCAAGCTGGACTTAGCAAGCGGATACCACCAAGTACGGGTTCACCCAGACGACTGCCACAAGACCGCGTACATAGCACCAGATGGATTCCACGAGTATAAGGTCATTCTGTTCGGACTTGCAAATGCGCCAGCTGCGTTCATGCGTATGATGCACAAAATATTGCACCCACATTCTCGGAATTCAATTGTATATCTCGATGACGTCCTGATTTTTTCGAAAACGCTGGCAGAATACAAGACACATGTAGAAGGTGTGTTACAGGCATTACGGAATGCGCGGTTACGTCTCAGTGATGCCAAATGCGTATTTGGTACTCTGGAAACGTCGTTTGTTGGTTTCAGAGTGAATAGACATGGTATTCACACAGAAGAAAAGAAGGTCAAGGCAGTACGGGTTTGGCCAACACCCAAAACGCCAACGGAACTCTGCGGGTTTCTGGGTTTGGCAGGCTACTACCGGAAATTTGTACTGAAATTCGCCCACCAGGTACATCTGCTACATGACCTCACCTTGAAACCCAAGAGCGAATATGTATGGAGCAGCCAACATGTGGATCAGTTCAAAGACCTCAAGGAGGTCTTGATATCTTCACCGGTGTTGGCAACTTTGGATCCAGATGCCAACTTCATCCTGCATACGGACGCGTCGGACACAGCTATTGGTGGCGTTCTACTGCAGAAACAGATGTTTGAAGGGAGGTTAGTGGAAAGGCCACTGGGATACTTTTCGAGGAAACTCCATACGGTCAAGGCGAGGTATCCAGCATACGACCGAGAGCTCCTTGCAATCAGCGCAAATCTGGAACATTGGGCCTGCTACGTTCATGGGCGGAAACGTACCACCATCTATACGGATCATGCATCATTGCAGCATATCCTAGGACAAAATAAGCTGACGAGCCGTCAGTGGCGTCACCTTGACAGGCTCCAACAGCACGACTACGATGTCAAATACTTCCTGGAGCTGCGAATGTTGTGGCAGAGGCACTCAGTCGAATTGCCTACACGCAGGGACCGCAACCAAAGGTTGATCCGCAGGGAGAGCAGCCAAAGGTCGATCCGCAATACCTCAATGTCATCGAAATGCAGGTGTCAGCCTCAACCGAGTAGCTGAACGATGTTCGAAAAGGCTACGGGGAGGACACAACTTTCGGTCCAGTTCTAGAATATTTGAGCAATAGTGACGGAAACGAGGACAAAAAGACAAGTTCGAAGCAGTCTCGCCGTGTTAAGGAATGAGCAAAGTCGTACACACTCGAAGAAGGCCTGCTGTACCATAAGCTGTCGGGCGGAAGGTTATGTATTCCAAAATTCTTGAGAACGGACGTCATTCGAGAAGCACATGACACTATTCTGGGTGGTGGACATAGCGGCATCGCAAAAACAGCAGCAGCGGTTGGGTCTCGGTACTACTGGCCAAAGTTGACAGATTCGGTCGCAGAATGCATTGCTGGATGTGACGTATGCCACCGAATCAAGCACAAGAATGCCAGGCCGTATGGACTCCTGTAGGCACTACCGATTCCACTCGAACGTACAGAACGGGTGAACATCAATTTTGTCACTAAGTTACCGACGTTGGAAGCTGGTTACGATGCTGTAGCGACAATTATCGATCCCCTGACGAAGCGAGCACGTTGGATTCCTGTTAAGGAAGCTGAGCTCACCGCAGAAAAGTTCGCAACAGCGTTCATTGACGGTTACGTTCGATCACGGGGGCTACCCGTATTGATCATATCTGATTGGGACACCCGATTTACCTCCAGCTTCTGGCAATCGCTGTGTTCACAACTCAGGATTAAGCTTCGGATGTCTACACCATACCACCCGCAGTCGGACGGTCAAGCAGAAAAGGCGAATGCCACTCTGGAAACGTTTTTGAAGGCCTATATATCGCAACTCAAATCCCCCGAGCAGTGGAGCCAGTTGTTACCATTGGCAGAGTTCACTTACAATGCAGCCAAGCACAAGGCTATAGGAATGTCACCATTCGAGGCGGACATCGGATACATTCCAAAGCTCCCACTTGATTTACTGGCACCAGGTCCACGGACGCCAAATTCGAGACCCGGAACGGAATATGCAGAACGGCTTGTCAAGATCCTACGGATGCTTCGAGAGCGAATGGAAGAGGCCCAATTGACAATGGTGACAGAAGCGAACGAGCATCATCAGCCGCATCCGTTTCGGATAGGTGATTCGGTATTCCTGGACACCTGTTTGCTGCCAGTCGGCTATGCCAATGTCAATTCCACTGCCAACGACAGCGCCAATTCGCGAAAGTTTCAACATCTGTATGCCGGTCCATTTACAATCCTGAGGTCAGCCGGTGAGAATGCTTTCGTTCTCGACATCCCAGCGCACTGGCGCTTACACCCAGTTTTCAACGTCGTACGCCTCAAGCTGTCAAGAGTCGACAGAACCTGTAAACACCCGCCCCCATCGCCGCTACGCTCCACCGCTACTGTCGAGTACGAGGTTGAGTCAATCCGCGAGCACAGATGTACCACAGTTCGAGACGTCGAATATTTGGCCAAATGGGTCGGTTACGTTGACCCTACGTGGGAACCACTGGCAAACCTGAGGGGCAGCAGCAACGAGCTACTGGGTGAATACCACGCTGCGAATGGCTTGCGAGTCTACCGCTGGATGGAACTGGAGTGACCGGGAGTGTCAGTTGAGCATGGTGGGAGGGGTTATTGTTATAAGTTGGGTTTGTCGTTGTTTTTTTTTTAGAGACGGCACTTGTTTTATTCAGAGGGAAGTGGTTGTAAGAGGAGGATTCCGGGCGTCGCGGACACCACGCCTAGAGTGGCTAGCATGGCCGCTAGCATGGCTTCTAGAGTTTGTGGGACTTGGCACATGGCTGCCCTAAGAGCTTCTGTAGATAAACAGTCACACACTAGTGCTAGCACATGGACACTCGTATATGTGTCCGGTGCTCCCCTCTTTAGAATGGACATGTTTCTCGCTACCCCTCACTTGACTGGATCCTTGTCCTCCATAGCCTTGACTGTGGAAGCCACTTCCACCTCCATTTCCGGGACCAGTATAGCCTTGGCCGTAGAATCCGCTTCCGCTTCCATTTCCGGGACCGGTATAGCCTTGGTCGTAGAACCCGCTTCCACTTCCATTTCCGTCTCCATTTCCATCTCGGCTTCCATTCCGGCACTTTGGGTAGTGTCTCCTAATGTGTCCTACTTCTTCACATCCGTAACATGTGAGTCTGACTTCTTGATCGCTGCTGCATGGCTGCTTGTTGTTGTTACTGTCCTTCTTCCAGCAATTTTCAAAATTGTGGGTGTTCGTGCTACACCAGCTGCACCACATCTGGGGCCTCTGGTCACTACCTCCTCTACCACGACAATTGGTTTCTCGCCACCCTCGACCACCTTGACTGCCATCTCTTCCTCCTCATTGCGAGTATAGGGTGTCCGAGACAGCATCTGGCTTCGTGGCTAGTGCTTCATTCTGTTCACACTCCTTTAAGACACTTATTATCTGGCAGACAGTAACATCTGCTTGAGATTGCAGCATTTTGACAATGATTTTGAACATCTCAGGTAGGGTTGTGAAAATGTGGTTTTTCAGAACCATATCTGGAATGGCTTCGGGAGTGCCGGCTAGTTGATTGGTGATGTTTAGGAGTTATGAAAAATAGGAGCTGATTAGCTGTCCAGGAACTGAACGTAGTTGGCTGAATTGTTGGAAGAGCGTCAAGCGGCCAACTGTGGTATTTGCAGTGTCCATCTGTTTTTTCAGTATTGTCCACATCCTCACAGGGTCCTGAACCTGGTTGAGATGTGTCTTGTGTCACACTCGGGTGTTTCACCAACGGCACAATCGCCCAGGTGGTCACCAACAGTCTATCACCCTTGAGCGGGCAACACTTGTACGATGGCAGCGGAGCAACCACGTAGTTCCAAAGGATTCGCACAGAAGTGGTTGGGAAAATTCACTAAGAGATTTGCATTTGAAATATCACTAGAGATTGATCCCAGAAACAATGTAATATTGTAAAGGCTCAACTTCCGACTGATTGTTGCTGATGCCTCTCTACGTAGGAAACTGGCGCTCTTTTAAATATTGTGCCGACTGTTTGGCCATCTGCCCTTGGGCTGACTCGGGAAGCGCAACACCTCGGTATTCTGCAGCAGTGTTTTTCCTCGTCCGAGGGAGATAGGGTTGATTGGGAGGTGGCACTGATTGATAGGTATGGAGCCCGAGGATCTTCGATCTGAGTGATTGCAAACAATCTTCCTTTGCACCCCCTTGTAGGCATCGTCACCCTCGTGCTCCTGTCCGCAGCCCTTACTAGCTAAATGCTTCTCAGGTGCATTCGGGGTCGCAATATATGTGTCTAGATGCTTCAATGAATGTCTGGTGGCGTCGGTACAAGCACCGCAGCAATCGGAGGTAACTGAAGAATACGTCTCTGTAACTTGACAAGTTAAGGTCCGATCTTCTTCAAACAACTGACAGATGGTCTGGCTCCCCCTCATATACCCACCGGACCCGTTCCGCCTCGCGCGTCCTGCACAACTGCTCGTGAGTTATATTGTACCCAGAAAAAGTTGACATTTTTGCTGGTATATGGCAACTAGTAGCTTTTAGTATGGGTCTCACGGAGGATAACCTTGACACCTCCAAGGGATGTGACCAGACCCTCGCCTGAGGCTGCCACTCACCCCCTTTCCCATTGGCAACCTTGAGTTATCACCTGGCTGCTGTTGGGTCGGTAATACTCCTCTCTTTCAGAGCTCGCCCCAGCCTGTGACTTTCACTCATGAAATCTCACTCGGCCTCAATCCTCAGATTGAGTCCGGCTAGACATACTAATTGCATGTCTTGGGGTGTCACCAGCGCACTGGGTGTAACACTACCCCCTCCCTCACAAGAGTTCATCCTCGGACCAAAGTTCATCAACCCTGACTGTTATTCCCTCCTCATTAAAACCCAAAAAACCTAACATGTAGGAAAAAAGGAAAACCTCCTCGCAGATAAAACCAAAAAACCTTTAACCAAGAAAAACACAATTATCTGCTACATCACACCATGTTCTCGGTGTCTTGTCAGCCGTTAAAAACTTGGATCTCCTTAAAGCTTCACCAGGAAAAGGTACTGACTCAACCTCGTAGTCAGACCCTCGGATCCTTCGCCGCGTTGGGGTGCTTCCTGTGGAAGGCCCTAATCATCCCTTCCCCTGAGCCTAGAAAATGCTCCAAGGGTTCCTCCGTCCAGTTTTCCTCCTCGGGAAACCCCACCCACTTCGTGAGGTACTTCACATTACCGTCCTGATCATAGGAACTTCCCATGATCTCGTCAATCTCCCATTGACCTTCTTCGACATCAACATCCATCTCATCAGCCTCATTCCTAACCCTCTCAGGGTCAGGTGGAGCACGACTTGCCTTGCTCGAAACACGATATGGTTCCAGCAACGAGATATGAAATACGTTCTGAAGTCTCCACCGCCTTGGCAGCTTAAGTATTACCACGTTTAGAGACACAACCTTTTCAATCTCTAATGGACCTTGCATCTTGTGATTGAGTTTCTTTGACAGATGCAGGGTCCTCAGGTTCTTGCTACTGAGCATCACGAGATCTCCAACCTTCATTTTGGGAGCCTCCTTGGACCTCTTGTCATAGTGACGACTCATTTGTTCCCGTGTACGCTCCAATGTCTTTTTGCAAAACGCATGGACAGTGACCATCTATTGCGTATACTTCCTACCTGCTGGGTTCATTGCCTCTATCTCTACTGGCCATGATGTCTGTGGATGAAAACCATAGTTGGCGTAGAAAGGCGACAGCCCCATGGCTGTAGTCACTGAGTTGTTGTAGGCATATTCACCCATTGGCAACATCTCACTCCAATTGTTCTGTTCATAGTTGCACAACGTACGGAGATAGGGTTCAATTGACTGATTGACCCTCTCGGTTTGGCTATCTGTTTGGGGATGGAATGCAGTTGACATGCCTCTTTTTATTTTTAGGATACCGGTAATAGTCTGCCAAAACTTAGATGTGAATCGCGTATCTCTGTCTGAGACGATGGTACTAGGCAACCCATGTAGCCGCCAGACTTCCCTAAGGAATATCCGTGCTAGGTCAGGTGCCTTTTTTGCATCACTTCAGGGGTACAAAGTGAGCCATCTTTGTGAACGTATCAACAATTACCCAGGTACTATCATGTCCGCTGGACAATGGTAGGTCTGTGATGAAGTCCATTGAGATTGAGTTCCATGGTGCATATGGCACCTCTAGTAGCTGCAGGAGGCCATACCGGGCATGGTGAATAGCCTTGTCTTTTTGGCAGTCTTCACACGACCCAACATAGTCTCGTATCTAGCTGTCCATCTGGGGTCAGAAAAAGTTCCTTTAAACAAGGTCCACAGTCTTGTCCTGCCATATATGTCCTGCCACCAGTGTGTCATACTCCTTGCTCACGATCGTTCTCTTCAACTCCAGGCTATCTGGAATATATAGATGTCCTTTGTAGTAAAGAGACCCGTCTACCTATTCCATGTAATCGCTTGGGCTTTTGCTCATAGCTTTTTTGTATTCTACCATCCACTCTGGGTCGTCTTGTCCATAGGAGAAGACTTCCTCTAGCAGGCTTTGGTGAAATACAACCTTGGGAATTGTTTGCACGCTGAGAGAAGACAGCACTACCTGGGCTCCGTCAACTGTAACAAGTTGATCGGGTCTTAACAGGCGATATATTGGCTAGTTCTCGTTTTCTTCCGCACTACCCCCCCCTTTCAAGAGAGGGTACTCCGGCCGTCTAGATAGTGCATCAGGCCTTCCATTCTCAGTACCTGGTCGATACACAATCTTGAAGTCATAACCTGCAAGTTTTTGTGCCCATCGAGCTTGACGCCAGTTTAACACCTTTGTCGTAGCGAAGTATTCCAGATTCTTACGGTCTGTGTACACAATTATCTGAAATCGAGTACCCTCGAGATATCTTCTCCATTCTTTAAAGGCTGATACTACTGCGAGCATCTCTTTATCATGGATCTCATAGTTAATCTCGGCTTTATCCATTTTTCATAAATGGAAAGCAACAGGGTGTAGTTGTCAAGATCCTGCCTCGACTACTCCGTTCGGCTCGACAGGCAACGTAGGCTTTCGGTATTTGGAGCTGGCGCTCCTACTCACACTTCCGGCGTCCTCACACTTCCGGCGTACTCACACTTCCGGC
>Ga0307508_10002926_pt1 | contig 17667 bp, 21 predicted proteins | sample 9_EM_MG_FD_203089 | JGI IMG/M metagenome (GOLD analysis project Ga0307508, IMG submission 203089) | Populus trichocarpa ectomycorrhiza microbial communities from riparian zone in the Pacific Northwest, United States - 9_EM | ecosystem: Host-associated > Plants > Roots > Unclassified | place... | reverse complement strand
AACCCCCCCCCCCCCCCCCCCCCCCCCCTCTCCCGCTTCCGTGGGACTTTTATTTAAGCCTTTTTTTTTTTGGCACCTTCGTGTTTGCGCTGTGCTCGGGACGGGACGGACACGGCAGGGGCGGCCAGCTCGCGCCGAGTAGGCGCTACATTCATACGTGGTCCGCTGGGCGGCTCGCATCTGCTGGGGGGGCGGGGCGGGGCGGGCAGGCGAGCAGGCAGGCTGCTTAGGCTGGTAGAGCCATGGCCATGTAGTTACTTCGTTATGGGGCTGGGATGGCTCGGCCGCGGGTGGATGCAACTGCCGCTGCGAAGCCCGGACCACCAGAAACGGCGGAGATACCGGAGTGGCGACGGATATATGTCGAGTAGGTAGGTAGGTAGGAGGGAGGTGTGTAGGAGGGAGGTGTGTAGGAGGGAGGTATGTAGGAGGTAGGAGGTGGGAGGTGGGAGGTGGGAGGTAGGTAGACATGCAGAGGCGGATGCTCAGAACGCGAAACACGAAACGCGAAATGCGAAATGCGAAATGCGCCAGAAATACAAAAGCGCGGAAATACTTACATACATATCTCATACGTAAGTAAGTACATGCATATACTGTATGTAAGTATGTACTTGCATACATGCGATACCGGAGCCACCAAAAAAAAAAGGAAGAAAAAAACAGCCCTCCCCAAAGCCCGAAAGCTTCGCGCCGACAGATCTGTCCCCCCCCCCGTCGCTAAGCGGGGTACACCGCATGGAAACGGGCAAGCAGAAGAAGAAGAAAAAAAACCCCCCGAGAAAAAAAAAAGAAGGAAAGAAAAAAAGAAAAGAAAAGAAAAGAAAAAGATGTGGCGAACAGAGCCCCAGATAGTGCAACGGCGGTTCACACGGCAGCACTCGCAGCCGTGTTCGTGTCGGGGACGGCGAATCCCGTGGCCGCAATCTACCTGGGACAGGGCGTGCTCGAAGCGGACGCAAGGCCCCCCCCCCTTCTCTCACTCTCTCTCTCTCTCTCTCTCTCTCTCTCGCGCGCTCTCTTCGATCAGGGTCCGTGGGGCGGCTGGCGGGCCCGAATGGGAGCGTCGGCCGATTGCCGGCATACGCGGCCGGGGTCGGCTGCACATCTTTTGCGGTGCGTGTGGACGGACAGGCGTCGGCTGTGCATTGCTGCCGTGCGGAGGGCAGCGGTGTGGATGGAGCAAGCGAGCGCTGTGATACCACGGACACGGCTGGCGGACGCAGCGAGCGGACCGTCTCGCAACGGCGACCAATCGCATCGCGCGCGCGGCCCTGCATGCGCACAGTCAGCGGGCACGGTGGACAGGATGGAGGATCACGCCGGATGCGAGGGATCAGCCTGCATGGCGGCGGCGATCGGCGGCAAACGCGGCTCGGTCCGGGTGCGACCGGTGGCGAGTGCTCCACTCACTCGCCATAGCGGCCGCGCACGCAGGGCGGGACGCGCAGCCGGACGGGCTCCGGTGCGGCCGAGCCGCCGGCGCCGGGGAGGGCGGGGAAGCGACGGGCCGAGACTCTCGGGCGGGGCGGCGGGTCCGGGGGGGAGCATCGAGACAGCGCCGGAGAACCCGCGAGGCCGGTCGAGCACGGGCACGCAGCGCGCAGCGACGCCCGATCGGGACGCGGGGGGGCGGGCGGGCGGGCGGGCGGCGGCGGCGATTTCCGGGGGGGGGGGGGGGGGCACCGGCCCGCCCGGCGTGTCCGGCGAGGCGGTTCCAGAACGCGGACGATCGCTGGCCGGGAGGCGATCCGGCACTCGACGGGGTGCAGCGACCCACTCTGCCCCCACACCGACCGAGATCCGCGACGGAGGAGATGAAGGGATATCTTGCAGGTTGCAGGACATCCGCGCCGTCCCGGTCGCGTCTCGTACGATCGCACGCGTGCGAGGGGGGGGGGGGATGCCTGCCGGACGGCGAGCGTCGCGTCGCGCGCGGGCAGGTGGACATCCGGCGGTGGCAGCGAGCCGAGCTGAGGTCAGCGGGGGGGGGGCGACACTCGGGGAACGAAGCGGCGGAGCGGACGCGTACGTCGCGCGAACCAAGCGGCATGGATGGAGGAGTTGCTGGACGGACGGGGTGGAGGCGCCCCGCCGGCCCGCCTCGGAGGGCGGCGGCTGGATGGCTGCGTCGCACCCGACAGTCGCAGGGACAGGGCCGGGGGGTGCGTATGCGATAGATGGAGCGCGAAGAGATGTGTCGCCGGGATCGGGGCGAGTCGTAGGATGTATGTAGGAGCGAGGGCGCAGGAGCAGAGCGGAGCACGAGCACGAGCAGGGAGCCCGTGGCGGTGGGATCGCTCGCACTGGAGTCCGCACTGCAGTCCGCGCGCGGTGGGCGGACGCAGCGCGGGGGACAGGGGACGCCGGGCGCAGCGTCGAGATAGATATCGCAATCGCAGAGGGGCGGATGCATCACGCGGGCCTTGTGGGCCGGCCCCGTGCAGGCCGGCCGGGCGCAGTGCAACACTGCACACTCTTGCAGACAGCGGTGGATACGGATACGCTCGCACCGGACCCACGAGCACAGTGCGCATATGTATGCAATACATGCATCTGTATCGCAGGGAGACGGCCTGGCACCGTGGCCGGAGAGAGCCATCGCACCGCAGCAGCGACGGCGACGGCCGCGGCTATCGGTCGCGCGCGCAAGCTGCCGCCGGGCGGGCGGGCGCGGGGCCGTGCAAGGCGCAGGCCACCGTCCGCACAGACGCGAACGGGCTGCCGTGCGCGCTCCCATTGCTGCTTGCTGCTTGCTGCTTTCTTTTTTCCGTGGGGCGGCTCCTTGCTTTTTCGCCCGCCGCGGTCGTTTGTTCTAGAAGAGCTGCACTCCCTGCGGCCAACCACCAGCCGGCTGCGACACGCTGGCGGCCCCAATCCGCGTTTGCGTCGCAGGGCTGCGGTGCGTCGGGCTGTCTCCCTCTATGTAGAGAATGTACTAGTACATAGCGCCGTGCTGCAACTGGCGGGCGGGCGGGGCAGTGCCAATGGCAGCGAGCGCCCCGCCGCGCACGGGCGCAGACGGCCAGCGGGCTGCACGGCGGATTGCCGAAGCGCACACAGCGTTGCCACAGCCCGCTGCTCGTCGGCGTGCACGTCGCGACGAATCGGCCGCACTGCCCGGCTCCCGGAGCGCACCAGCAGTGGGGACCGCCGCCGCATTCGCAGACCGCAACAATGCGTCTCCTGCACGTGCTCGGGCGAACGCGCCAGACCGTCGTCCAGACCCATCTTGCTTTTTGTTTTTGCTCTCCGGCGCCGCGGCGTGGGAAGTGAATCCGACCAGCAACTGCACCCATGCGGTAAACGAGCGAGAGCGAATGGGGGGGGGGGGGAAAGCAGAGACACAGCAGCGCGATGGGATGGATGCGGAACCGGAGCCGGAAACGGAGACGGAAGACGTCATGGCGTGTGGGGCACGGTGCTACGTGCGCACGCACGCCTGGCCAGCGTGGATCGAGGGCTGCACCGCCAGACATCATATCCCGCCAATCCGCAGCGGCGTGCCATGTTGGACCACCCTCCCCCCCCGGCCGGGCGTGGAGGCGGAGTCGGGATGCGCCGCAAGGCTGCCTACGCCAGCTGCGGCTACATATGTACATAACTATGTACCTCCAGCCGGTCCGCTGGTAAGATTACCGCTCCGGGGAAGTCCACGCCCCACGCAGCCCCCAACCCAACACTGTCCAGCACAACCGAACCACACAGCGCCGCCCAACACGACCGAGACAAGACGAGACAAGACGAGACAAGACACAAGACAGCAGTGTTCCACGCGTCCGGGCGGTGGGCGGGGAAAGGCGGTGCATGGGGGGGGAAGATATATGTTCTGCTATATACATATATGCCTGGGTGCATCGTGTTGCCGTCGGGGGTGGGTGGGCGGTGGGTGCAGTCCAGTGGCTGTGGTTCCGGTGGGTGTAGTCCGCACCGCAGCTAGCATCACCATCACATCAATCACCATCACGTCACCCGCAGGTGGCGATGACGGGGTCTTGTTGCTCGCTCGCTGCAGCCGACAGTGGACGGTGGACGGCGGACGGTGGACAGTGGACTCGCCCGGCTGGAAGCGTGCAGGAGTGGGGAAAGAGATGCAAGCATTCCGTGCGCGTACGGAAGGTCTGTAGATGGAATCGCAGGGAAGTCGACGTCTGGCGCTCGCACAAGGTGACTTGTCCGGGTCACCGCCTTAGCTCGTCGTCATCCTGCGCTTGGGGCTGCCACGAACTGCAGCGGGCTGGCCACACTGTGTGCGCTACATACGCGTTCGCTTCGAGGCAGCGGGAGAATTCGGCCCGGGCGGCGGGGGGGGGGGTGGACGGCGACGGCGCCCTGCCTGCTTCGCACCGCAATCGGCTCCCGCTGGGTGCGGAGATATACAGATAGATAGACATCCGTCCGTCTCCCTGCGCGACGGTCCGCTCGCTCGCTTGCCTGGCGCTGTACGGCCGGCGAGGAGGACGCTTTCTCCACGGCGCTTGTTCTCTGCGGCGATCGCCGGCCTTCAGGGAGGAGGGATGGACGAACGGACGAGGATTCTGCTGGGTGGCACCGGGTCCCTGGGATCTGGGAGTCTGCTTGGCGACAGTGGCAGCCTCCTTCCTGTTCAGCCGGCCAGTCGGCGGGGCCGTGGGCGAGTCGGTGCGTGCGGGCGGACGGCGCGGACGGAACGCGGCATTGCCACGGCCCCCGCCATCGCCGCCATCGCCGCCATCGCCGCCATCGCCTTCGCAGCCAGCACCGACTGTGCGGGCCGCGGCGATGCCCGCTGGCGTGCTGGCCGACACGCCCTCCGCCCTTCCCCTCCGTTTCCCCCGGCTCTGTCCCACCGCGCTGTGCGTCGTATTCGTATCCGCCGGCCGCTAGAGCGATCAAGAGACACCCCCCCGGCGCAAGGCTCTGGATGCGATGTGTCGCACGCATGTGGCCCTCCGAACGGCCGACGTCAGTGCTGGAGAGGATCACGTCCACGCTCGACCGCGTCACAGGCGTGGACTCGGCCGGGCCGATTGGCTCCGAGGAGTAGATAGAGTATCTAGATACGTGACGAGCACATCGAGCACATCGAGCAATCGAGCAATCGAGCAATCGAGCAATCGAGCACGATCGCCGAATGCTTGTCCGGACCTGTCTGGCCTTGTCTGGCCAAGCGTGCCGGGCCTTGGCCACCAGAGGTGGCGGGAGAAGCTACGCAGTCCCACGAGCAGGTCTCCCATGGAGATACGCTACGTGCTTCTGCCCCCGCGCTGGAGGCGAACAAGCGCGGGCCCCACACCGACGAGCACGGCCTTGTATCGATCCCGGGGACGCTTTGTGTGTGTGTGTGTGGCGTGAGGAGAGCGCATGTAAGCAGATATGTATACATATAGACTATGTAGATAGACTCCCATGCGAGGACTGGACCGGAGTTTCAGATTCCGATGCTGAGACAGGTCGCTGTTGCCGCGTTGGGGAGCGAGAGGGAGGGAGGGAGAGTCCAGCCCCAGTTCACTCGTGCGGAGACGCCGGTGGTCCGTCTGTCCGTCCGTCCTGAAGAATAGATATGGATACATAGATATCGCGGCCAGATGATCACGCTCCCCTGGCCGGGGAGGGTGCGACGATATGTAGGTATATGTATGTATGTATGTATGTATGTATGTATGTATGTATGTAACAGCTGCCCCCCATCCAGCCAGGCAGAGCCCGAGGTGTGGGGACTCTGGGCAGAGTGGTACATATCATACATACATGCGCATACCTACATACCTAGGTTCCGTGTGTTGCGGATCGCAGCCATGGAGACGATTAAAAAATTAAAAAAAAGATGATCCCCCCCCCCCTTTTTTTATCCGTTGCTTCGGTAACTTTGGAGGAGAGTGCTCCGGAGCGGAAGGGCATGGAGAAGGCATTCCCACTTGCACCACACCTATTTTCGCCAGGAAAGAGGCTGCATCCATCCCTACGCTTCCCCCCTACGCCACGGACGATGATATCTCCACACGGACGATGATACATCTCCATACGGACGACGATATATCTCCATGCGGACGACGATATATCTCCCTGCATCTCACGGCCGGTCGTGTGTCTGTCGGGCTCGAGCCGGAACGCGAATGAGGCCCCGATGCCAGTTGTCCCGGAATTCTTCGTCGTCGTCGTCGTCGTTGCCCCCCCCCCCCGATGCAGCGCTGCCTCTGCGGCTCCCACGGATCCTGCCCCACTCCTGCTTCTTTTCCGCATGCGTACGTGCCTGTTTCTCCTGCCCGCCGGTGCGTATTCTCCTGCCCGCTTCTGCGTATTCTCCTGCCCGCTTCTGCGCAGGCCAGTCTCCCCTGCGAGCTCCTGCCTGGCCGTGCTCCCCGGTTCCTCGCCTCTTCGGCCTGGCGAGCGGTGTTGCGTGCGTGGGGCTGCGGTTGGGGTTCAGCGAGCCCTTGCCTGCCTGCAGAAACGCAGAAACAATCCTCGGGTCCGCAGTTGTGCAGAATATCGCGTTCCCTTCCGAAATCCACACACATCCCTTGTCGATAGTTGCCGGGAAGAGTAAGAAGGAAAGAAATTACAACAAAAAGGAAAGAGGGAGAAAAAGCAAAAAAAATAAACCCCAAACCCCAGCTTAGCACAGCACAGACGGAAACGAGAACGGCCTAGCAAGCGAGACCCTGGTGACAACCCTCTTTTCCGACTCCCACCTGCCCTCGGCCTCGCCCCCCCCCGCCCCCTCCCAGTCCCAGCGAGCAGCAGCGGGCCCAGGGATTGTCAGTGAGAGAGAAAGTGAGAGAGACAGAACGAGAGCGAGACGGACAGCGAAAAAGGTCTGTTCGACTGGCGAAAGCAAACTGGAGGAGAGTAGTCTGCCCCGAATTCCTTTTTTCCCCTCCCTCACTCAATCCGACCCGATCATCCAACCAACGGCTGCGTGCAAAGAGTGAACGAACGGACGTGCGAACGAACGAACCGGAGAGCGAACAACGAACGACCGGATCGCCCTCCCCACGTCGTCACCGTCCCCACCCACCCACCCCCTCCAAGCTCCCGCTCCCGCCCACGTCCACCACGTCCGCCCGCTCGCCGCCGTCTCCACCCCATCCTCACACATCCGTTCCCCCCCCCCCCCCCAATCCCAACTCTCCCCCCTCTGTTCCTGAGCGTGATAATCAAAGTGATAATCTTTGCCCCGCCGCCTTTTTCTGTCTCTCCTTCATCCCCGAAAAAAGCGAGAGGAAGAAAATTGGGGGCTTTTCTCTCCTCGGGAACAGAAAGGAAAAGGGAAGAAAAAAAAAAAAAAAAAAAAAGTGCCATCGCACGTTTCCGCAGCAGCAGGGGCGCGCTTTCTCTACAATACAGCTTCCGAAGTAGTTCTTTCTTTGGTTTCGGTGGAGAGAGGCAGCCGGGTCACGCTTGAAAGGTCTCAATATCCATCAACATCTGCAGGGGAGGGAAAATACCTGTCGGCTGGCCTCAACAAAGAGCGGATTTGTCGAAAGGGAACTGCCTGCCTCGCCCCGACAGACAGTGCTTCGGTCCTGAAGGCTAAGTGGGCTGGAAATTGCATCGCAGTTCCGCATCCTACGCTGGGCGGCGCGCTGACAAGTCCCCACGTCGCCAAATCCTCGGCGAAAGATAAAGAAAGAGAGAAAGAGAGAGTGTGTGAGAGGGAGAGGGAGGGAGGGAGCACGTATAGGAAGAACGGGAGTGTGTGTGAAGGAGATAGAGAGAGTGTGAAAGGAGAGTGGTGAGTGACCTCCGTTCCCTTCCCTCGTTCCCATTTCACCACCGTCACATCACCACCACCACCACCTCCTCTTCCACCACTCCACCACCACCACCGCTACGTCTACCACCACCACCACCACCACCACCACCTCCTCCTCCTCCTCCTCCTCCTCCTCTTCTTCCTCCATACCGCATCCCGTCCCGACCGCGCCGGCGGCAAAGAACCACGACTCCGGGTCTGACCAACCAACCGTGTAGAGGCTGCTGCCCGCTCGAAACCATCGCAGAGAAGCGACCGTCACCTACTCCCGTATTTACACGCCGTCATTTTAGCTCGTTACCGCTCGGAACCACGCTTTCTCTTGTTGCACGTACTTCGGTCCGGTCCGTGTTCCAGCCTTTCGGCCATTCCGGGCAGTACATAGAATTCCCCACAAGAGCCTCCCCATCCCAACCCCAGCTTCTGCTTGTACACTTCAGGGTCGCAGAGGCATCCTATTGGGAACCCGTCAATGTATGACGCGCAAGGTTGCGACTTGCGCGCACCATAAGATTAATCGGATCCGCCTTCTCCAGTACCCGTATCCCTCGATACCTACGTACTGCACCGAAAAAAAAATAAAAAAACAGGGGCCCCACCACTGGGCTTTGCTTTGACTTTGGACCTCCTCCAACGTGGCAGCCTTGTGCTAGTCGTCTGGAAGGATAACCTAATTTTGTCCGGGATTTCTCCGATTTGTTATTACCACAGATCTTCAAGACACACGCCGGGCCCTGGTTGGACCTGTCGAGAAGCCCGCAATTGGCGGCGCAGGCTGTCCTTCCCACACTCCCGCCTCCCCTTCCCCTCCCGGGCCCGCGAGCCCTGCTTTGCGAATCCAACCCTACCCCGTCCCCGTCATCATCTACCATCCGATCCGAAAGCTTCCTCCTCCAATATATTTCTAAGGGTGCCGCTCCTCAATGTCCGAGGAGCACCACTACGGCACCCAGAAGGCTGCAGCACCCGACCACTACTCGATACAAGATCCTCAACCACACCGGAGTCTCTACCACCCCTCCGTGTCGTCTCAGCATCTACCGACCCATCAACAACCGTACGGACCCCGCGAAGTTGGATCTGGGTACACCCACCACCATCACAACAACAACAACAACAACAACAACAACAACAACAACAATAACCACCAGCAGAACCATATCACCACCACCGCCTCCCCTGCCTGGACGATGAACGGAGTCGCTGGTGGTCACCATCCCTTCCCCGGCCCCGTGCCAGCAGCTCCTCGTGGGCCCGCACAGAATGGCGCGCATTCATGGGCTTATGGCTCGCAACTCTCCGCTCAGGAAACAGCCCAGCCTCCACCACCATCCCACTATAATCAAACCGACTCCTGGAGTAAACCGGCCCTATTCGCGAGATCCCAGCCACATGACAGTAATTACCCGCACCCGCACCCGCACCTGCACAGCTACAACTCCCAGAACTTCAGTCGGCCTCTCCACAATGCTCTGGAACCCAGTGCGGCGCCTTCCCCTCCGAACCAATACCCTCCCTCTCCGAGGGCACTGGTCTCGACGGGTCAGGCAATCAACAGCAACGGCCTCCCCGCACCACAACCATTCAGACAGCCCAATCGACCCTCATTAGGCGGCTCTACGGGGTTGGCATCACCTGCCGAACATCGCCCGGAAATAGTGAACTACGCCGAGTCCAACCAGTCGTCACCTTCATCGCAATCTCTGCCATCGCGGCATCCAGGAAGAGGGAGCATGGTTTCTCCTCTGGGTCCCCCGGCAAGCACGAACGGTCACCGGGCTTCCATGTCGTACAACAACGCTCACCGGAATACCGATGGCTACGTGCCACAGCAGCAAGGTGGCGCCGATGACGACGGCAGGGTAGCCGAACGGCCGAGCACGACACCGACAGCACTACGGAACTACGGCAGCGAGTATGACTCAACCGATGACGACAGACGGATCAAGCGGGAAAGAAACTCTTGCACGCCGGGCATGAGCATGAGCATGAGCCCCAGAACTGCTGCCATGATGGATGGGAGTGACCGGAGCCCGTCCTACTCCGGTTCCATGAAGGATTCCAAGGGCAACGGGTTGGAGCTGCCCAAGAAAAAGGGCGTGCCGATCTTTCAAGATCAGAATGGAGTCGAGTACTACGAGAACGAGCCCGTTCCGGCGGGCGTGGAGGTTCCGGCCGGGTGGCAGATTGGGACGGGAAAGCAAACCAAAGGGTTGCTACTTCCCCGGATGAAAGATGGGATCCAGGTAAATCCGGAATGGGGTTTTACCGCTGGTGGGAAAGCGCGGCAACGGTTGCCGCAAGCTTGCAGGAATTGCCGGGCGAAGAAAATCCGTTGCGTGTAAGTGCATGTACGATCCCGATTGCCCAGGGGGCGGATATATTGCGTGTGGCTAACTGTCCGCCCAGCGAGAGCGACCACGATGAAACAATATGTCAGCATTGCATGAAGATGAGAATATCCTGCCAACGGTACGAAAAGTAAGTTTGGATTTGTGCGGAGCAATATCCCGTGCTGATGAGATGGTGGCACATAGGGATGATGACAAGAAGAAGAAGCGAGGTAGCAGTTCCCACGACCACATCAAGTCCGAGACTGGCGGCGAGCGGTCGGTATCCATAACATCGGATTCCATGGACATGATGCACGCGCCTGGTAAAAACGGCTCGAAAAAACGAAAGTCGGTCGAGGATAATTCCAACGGGATCAAGAAGATCAATCGGGGACCCGGTTCGAGAGCCAATTCGATGGTTGGAGACCATGTGAGCACAACTTTAGCGAACGCTTCGCCGTTGTCCCGGCGGCAGGAAATAAACAGCGCCCCGCTGCTGGAAGACGAAAGGCCGCCGCTTTTCCCAACAAACCCAATGGATGCCGCCGCCACTGGACACGACCATGGGGATTCCCGGGGAAAATATGTGAGGGCACTGCGGGAAAACTTTGGGTCTTCGCGGCCACAGGATTCTTCGCGGCCACAGGATATACACGGACACTATCGAAGCAGTTCAATATCGGATACCTCCCCGCTTTCATACGCATCGCAGTCGCCAGTCATCACGCCCGTACATGCCATGTCCTTGGCGAGTGGAGGTGGTGGCTACATTGAGCACCACGGTTATCCGGATTCCCGTCACCGGGCACTGAGTAGCTCGGCACCTGTGACGCCGATGTCGGTTCCTCATCCGATGGGAGAAGACTCCCGAAATCTCTGCTTGCCTGGGCCGGAAGTACTCCACCACCTTATGGACGCCTATTTTGCCAACATCTACTCCCAGACGTATGCTTTCCTGCACAAAAGTACGTTCATGGCCAACATGGACAAACATCCGCCAGTGCTGCTATTCTCCATGTGTGCTGTTGCTGCTCGGTTTTCGAGGTTCAGGGAGTACGAGAGCGAGTGGGGAGAGAGAGCGCGGGAGCTGATTCTGCGGGACTACGATAAATATTCGCTGGAAATGGTCCAGAGCATGGTGCACATGGGATTGCACGATTTCGGCAGCAACAACAGCACCAAAGCATGGATGTTTGCTGGGATGGCTGTAAGAATGGGGGCAGCGCTGAACATGAACCTGGAGAACAGAAAAAGCGAGAAGGGAAAGGATGCCATCGTTCGGGAGTGCACGAGACGTACTTATTGGTCCTACTATCTGATGGATGTTAGTGTCTCAATTCCCCCACAAACCCCCCACATCTGGAGCCCAACCGCTAACCATATTTGTTCTTGTCATAGAGGTTCAATAGCTACGGAGTCGCTCGACCTTTCCTTACGCAGGATCACGATTGCCACATTCAGCTGCCTTGCAACCAACCATCCTTCGACCAGGGTAAATACGTCCCCACAGAGCATCTTCTTGGAGCAAATCCCTACAGTGTAGAGGTCGGGGCCAAGTACATGGGAGCGATGGCCTACCTTGTCCGAGTGGTTGGAATATGGGGAAACATTCTCAAACAGATCCACCTCTCTGCGTTCCAGACACACTCGCCAGAGGAAACGAAGGGCAAAGCGACAAACGGATTCAATCACTTTATCGAAAAACTGGAGGACTGGAGGAAGACACTGCCGCCAGGACTTGAGTACTCGAACGAGAATCTGGCTGGCCAAATCCGGGTGGGTACCACGGGGGCATTCGTGACGATGCACGTTATGTGGCATACTGCCATGGCTTACGTTCATCGTTACGTTCGAACCGTTGGAGTGCCGCAGGATTTCATCGAACAGAACATCAAGGGCAACGTCGTGGTCGAGAGCATTCGAAAGGCCTTCGTCCACGCTGACGCCGTGCTGCAAATCATGTCCCATGTTCGACATCAGAAAGACCTGGCCGGAAGAAACAACGAGTCTAATGTTACCGTCAATGCCCCTTTTCTCGGCCAGGCGATATCCGATGCTTGTAACATCACCGTCATCCGAGCGCTCGAGTTTCGTGGCGAACCCGGAAGAGCGAACGAGCAGAGACTGAGAGTTTGGGTAGGATTGAATTGGCTCAAGGAGCTCAGGAGTTATTGGAAGCCGATCGAGGGGATGTACCAGAAGCTTAAGAAGAGGTGCAAGCCCCTCGAAAAGAGTGTTTCCCAACCATCATCCGTGCATATGGTGCCCACCCCGGAATCCAGTGTTGACTCCGGTCTGCAGCCCGGTACACAGTATCCCGTTGATCCGGACAACTACACCGCCGAGCCCACTTTTACCTCTGGCGCCATAAACCAATCGATGGAGATGCTTGAGTTCCCGCAGTTCACTGATTTCCTCTCGACGGGAACCATCCCGTTAACTTACTTCGGTGCAGCCTTCGCGGCCGAAACGTCGCAGTACCATCTGTCGGAATACGCGCGAAACGAAGGTGGATTTCCGGACCTGTATCCCTACACCGATTCGCACCTGGAAAATGTCAGTGCTCCCTACAATTACGATGTACACTCCAACCCAATTCTCGGCGGCGGCGGCGTGGTGGATGTGATGCCGATGCCAATCGACCAGACGGGCTCGGCAGCACCGACGGGCTCCTTCGAGGTGGGCAATAACCAGGACGACGACGGATCGGACACCAGCGACAACGAGGACGAAGACGAGAACGGCACACAACAGGGACGAAACAAAAAGGAGAATATCAACGCCATGTACTTCGATCCAACGGCAGTAAGGGATGGAACATTGCAGGATTCATCATCGGAAACGTCGGCCTATAGCCGCAGGCAGAGCTATACCGCCGTCACAAAAGCAGAGGGCAACCCGATGGATCTTTTCCGTCTCATCAATCAAGAGAACATGGATGGGATCAATGCGGGTCTTCAGAACCGGCAAAACAACCGGGACGAGTTCACTGGCCCTGGTGGAGCGGCAGTGCCGGACAATAACGAGTTCGCCGGACAACCGAACCTGGACAATAGCGGCGCAGGGCCATCGTAAACCCGATGGTGGGAGAGGAGGATGTGTCTGCGGAGGAGGGTTTATTTACAAAAAGGGGATAACGCTTCTTTTTGTACTTGTTTTGTTGGGGGTCGGGACACGGGGCGGGGCGGGTACACGGAGTTTTTGTGAATTTTTGACTTTTGGGGTTTCTGCTGCTGTTTATTTCTGGCGGATGGCGGAGTTTATTCCCTTTTGTTTTTGCTGTTTTTTTTTTGCATCCCGCCGCGTTTGGCTATATTCACACGCCACCATCACACTATAAGCATACATCGGTCATTGCGCTTTTTTTTATCGTTTCTCTTTTCTTTTCTTTCCCCCTTCATTTATTTTTATTCCTTTTTTATTTGACAAGTGATTTGATATCCATATCGTGCGAAAGGAGGAGCACACACACAGGGCTGGAATGTAGGATGATTCTTTTTTTTTTGGTCTTAGCAGGGTGTTATTTACTTTTATTTTTATTTTTGCTTTCCCCCACCCTTCTCTTTTTCAACGATATCCAATCTGTTCTTGTTTTGTGGGGGGTTTCCCCCCATTCGTTTTCCATTTTTTTGTTGAATCTCTTCACTTTAATTTCCACTTACCCACTTCAGTACTTACTTTTATCTACGATACCTTTTTTTTTTCCTTACGCGATATATATCTACTTACCTAGTTCTTTTCCGGTTTTCAGGAAGGTTTTTTTTTTTTGATGGGTGGAGTGAAGTGAAGTATGTATGTATGATCTATAGTTGTGGGAATGGGCTGGCAATGAAATCGAATCGAATCGAATATCGGAGGCCTTTTTCTCCGTTGGCACTACTCGTGTGCGACCTTTCTAGGTGGGGAGATGGGGGCAGAGGTGTTGGAGGGCCTAGAGTTCCTCCCTGCTCTCTTTGCTGCCCTGTCGACGGTGGGGGAGGAGAATGAGGAGTGAAGGGCGTAGGGACGATTCTCCTTCGGCTTTTCCTTTTCGTCTTTCTTTTTGATACTTTCTACTTATGTTGTCTCCTTGGTGCGCTTCTTGTCATCTCTTCGGGACTGGCCAGGGCGGACGGCAGGGGAAGCCACAACGGGCCGCTCGCGGACAGTAGATGGGAAACGGTGTGTGTATCCCGTCATAGTCTGAATGGACAGGAGAGAAGGGGGGGGGGAAAGCGACCTTTCTAGTTCATAGCCCACTTGTCCTTTCGACTCCTCTTCCCATTTTCATTTCCGTGCCCGGAGTTCGCCCACTCCGACGCCTCGCTCGGGGCCAGCCTCCCCCACATCCGTGGTGGCGAGGAAGTCCAAAATCGTGCGACTGGATCGCTCATCGGCGAAGAGATCCCGCATTTTGAATCGGTCCGTCTTCAGGTCACCGCTCCCCGTCTCCCTCCGCACCTCCGTTTCTGCTGGCGCTTCCAGTGTGCGCAGCACTCGAAGAGACCCTCCCCGCACCTGCGCCCTGTAAGCGCACCACCAGCACTTGGCGGTGGCTGCTTCTTCTTCCGTCCACCAGTAGGACAGTGACCCATCTATCCCCTCGCTTCGTGGATCACTCGCTCAACCACGATATCCAGGTCTGGGCACCCGCTTCATGAGTGAGCAAGTGTAAACGCGGGGCGCTAGCAATACATATCTCGGGCTCAAACACGAGTTGCCGAACACCTTTTAGAGTAGTTATGTAGCACAGGTGACCTGCCCGATTAGGCTAGTGCCCGAATGATACTCTATGACGACCAACCAAACTTATAGATACGAAGACATCTCTACTTGCTCTACGATTCGGCTTGTCCCTTCGTTGGTTGAACCTTATTTGAAACCTCATGACGTGAATTAGTGTCGATAGAATGAGCACTCCGTGGGAGACGGGGGCCGTGAAGAAGATGGGGGTTGATAACATTGACGTTCAACAAGAAGTGGAACAGATGGAGCCAATTGCGCCGAGCCGCGCAAACAGCACGGCGCTGGCCGAACAGGTCCGTGCCGCTCATATGGCTGGCGTCGGATGGTGGTTCGGTTGAAATCGATTCGCCCGCCGAGGAAGAACTTGATGTCGAGCAGTATCATAGATTCATAGGAGAGATGATGGCACTCGGATCCTCTGTTTACTCTACTCTACTCTACTCTGCCCACTGCGGCCGAACCTCTCTACCCTACGCAATCCGTGACGCTGCTGCGCCATTGTGCCGAACCGACTACCGACTCTCAGTCTCTCACTCGGCTTTGACGTTCGGGCGCCGAATAGGCAGTCCTGTAGCTCTACCGAACCAAACCCCACATACAACGTGCGTCCAAGTTCCGTAAATGAATACTGGCAGTTGGTCCATGTGTAGCGATTTACAGCAGCTCAGCAATACTCAATATAGTTGAGTTCGCAGTGATACTTCAGATGAAAGATGACTTCGTGTGGGTGCGATCGGACGGGCTGGACGAGGCGACCGCAAAGCAAATTGGTAAGAAGTTGGGCACTTGGGGAACGGCGACAACTCAACCCGAAGGGTGGATGATTTATTGGGGTCATGCACTATCACTCGGGAATAGTCACCAAAATCTTGAATTTGTGCTTGCACGGCGCTAGCCTGTTAAAGGTGGATGAATGGCTGCGCACACCATTGGCACCATTGATATCGCCATGATCCAATAGGTTCGCATGCGATCAATGAATCATCATCATCATCATCATCATCATCATCATCATCACCATTGACACCATTGATTCTGACAACGAAAAAGCACACCTCATCACCAAACACAGCGAGCGCCGCACCAACAACCGGAGCAACGAACACCAAAGCACAGTTACCTGACACCCGAAATTTGAACAGCCACGGAATCCAAAACAGCCGTCGATTATACGAGGACGCCCAGCACGTTGAGTTTGTTGGGGGAGGGGGAGTTTCACGACAACCAAACCTTCGTTTCTAGAGCGTAGGTCTCCCATGAACCCGCCCAAAGCGGTGGTGGTTGTGTTGGGATATTATGGTTCGCTCGCCGGAACTCGCTGGCAGATCGAAAGGTGAGCGACTTTACTGGGGATAGGAAACATGCCTCACCCAAAATACGGAAACCCACTCACACTGCAACTGTGTAGTGAGCAGGAAGTCTGAGATCTCGGAATGGATATCCCCAGTCCCGTACCCCAGCCATCACAGACGTATCAGTGATCAGCGGCTGGAAGGCACTGGCGGCTGGATCTTGAAGAGGGAGAAGTATCGCAGTTGGGAATCATCAAGCGATTCGATGTTATTGCTATTGCGGGGGATCCGTAAATCTCCACAGGTTCCTCTTCAGAGCTCTTTTTTTACCACCGTTTTGTCTAGCTGGAGCCAGAAAAACATGTGTTGCATCAAGAGTCATCGATTCTTTCCTTTCCAATCTGACTGCGGGGATGGTAGCGTATTTCTACGGCAACCGGGCTGAGGAAAGAGCATTCTGCGTACACTTGTTCAGCAACTTGCCCAGACACAGACGGAAGCGAACAAACTCTTGGAGCAGGTCATGGACATCTACCAACAGCGAGAGGAAAAAAAAACCAACTGGCGGCACGGCTGAGCCTCACAGAAAGTCGGGAGCTCCTTGCCAGACTCAGGGGTCTCACCTCGGCCTGGACTGGTCTGTGAGAAGCAATCCACGCTAATCCACGGCCCGCGGGCCCACAGGCTTTTTTGGAGCCGGTCTGGTCTGAACTGGTCGGCCGGCGGGCCGGGCAAGCGAGGGAGATCTCATGATCCACTAGTGTCTTACTGTATCTTGGCAGTGAGTGGTTTTCAGGTGTTGAACTGCAACCAGGAGCTTTCGGCCACCACCGCACAAACCGACAGAAAATTCCATATGCCTGGATGAGCACCGGGAAGGTAAGGCAAACAAGATTATCTAATAATTCCGCTAATCGGGGAAGAGATGGTGGAGCTGTAAGCGAAATATGGTGGGATTCCAGGTTTTGGGGCTACAGACAGAAAACCTTATATGACCAGAAAAGCACCGAGAAGGCAAGGCCCAAGCTCCCCTCTGTCCTCCGCTCAGGCTGAGGCCCTTTGTATTTAGACAGGACGAACTGCCTACGTCCATGTATCTCCAATCGAATCAACCATCTTCATCTCTACGGATCCCTATATTCCAACACTGATCTCATTCCCGTGTCCACCACAGCGCTCTGTGGGCGGTCGACTTAGGGTTCCCCGCGGCGACGCTTGACGATATTTTTCTTAACCACTATTACTAGCGTTGGCCCGCGGGAGCCTGCCGGCCGGCCGGACTATTGACCCCTGGCCAGACTCATAGATATAAAGTACAGGGACAAAAGTTTCCGTACAGGGGCCGTTTTACACCAAAAATGCCCGTTTTCACACAACCAAAAACCACTCTTTACTTGACGGAAAAAAACTGTGCCTTTCGCAGACGTCTTAGAATCGTAAGAATCATCATCTATAGAAATCTTGACAACTTTTATTTTATATTGGTGGCGCACGAAATTGTGTTATGCACGAGTTGAAAAGTGACTTCGGATTTTGTTTGGGACTCTCATACAAAAATATTACACAGCAACCAGTTTCAACA
>Ga0307508_10002925_pt1 | contig 17669 bp, 13 predicted proteins | sample 9_EM_MG_FD_203089 | JGI IMG/M metagenome (GOLD analysis project Ga0307508, IMG submission 203089) | Populus trichocarpa ectomycorrhiza microbial communities from riparian zone in the Pacific Northwest, United States - 9_EM | ecosystem: Host-associated > Plants > Roots > Unclassified | place... | reverse complement strand
ATTCGGGTTCGCGATCTGGTTCTTCAGGGCGGGAGATAGAAAGCGTTGGAGGTTTAATCCCAGCTGGAAATCGGACGGTCCTCCAGTCACTAGATTACTTTGCAAGGCACCAGCCCTTGGAGTAGCGATAAGCGGGACCTAGGTCAAGTCTGTATCGCCGATAGTTCTAGGAGGGAGCTGTAAAATAGAGATGTAAGCGCTTAGAGGTTCGCGTGGTGCTGCTGCGTTTTGAAACTAGGAACTGCTGCTTCAATATGTACGGTAGTTATAGCCATAAATATAATACTCATTGACCCCCTAACCCTAATCACTGAAACGTTCTAGACTAAAAAAAGTCTATATATTTGCAAGTTTCATCTTGACCCTCACCCTTCAATCTATCTTCTAATGAGTAGCTCTCTAGAGCCTTTGCTCTGCTTCTAGCTGCTGCCGCGTCCCATGATGTAGGGATCTCTTGAAGTTCGTCACTCGGCAGGGTTTGGATTAATGCAGGCATCCATATCTCATTGTACCATAGTGATTCCTCGCTGTCCAATAAGAAGTTGGTGGCTCGATTTATTATCCGAGGGAACAGAACAAAAATTTCAATCTTCAACGGCCCGACACTAGAGCCCAGGTGGATGTGTGCCACTTTGTGAATCGGGACACAAGACTGATGTGCTTTGCCATCTGACCCTTCGGTTTGAATTGTTATGTGTACGCCGTGGATGTTGGAGCTCAGATTTCGCACCCTATGAGGCTTCATCACCCAGTCAAGTCCATTTCGAAAGGCACCTAAACTTGTAGTAAACCCACAGGCACTATCGACATCTACCGCTCTAGTTGGAGGCCGGCCGAGCTTACTAGACGCATGTAGATGAAGGCAAACATTTTGCGGCTTGGCAGAATCGCTCTCGCGGCCCTCGAATAATTTTTGGAATCGACGATCCTGCATGCGCTCATCCGAAAATATTAGCGGATCTGCTGGAGGGCTTTTGAGACACGTATATTGGTCCGCTATCTTGATATCATTGCGGCTCAACACGTCCGGGATATAGCCGTTGTGAGGAAGGGCTGGATCTACGAGCTGCTGTAGATCATCAACGCTGCCGCATTCAGAGTTGGTGTGCCGATGATTCCGGACTTTGTGCAGGTGGTTCCGTAGCAGGAGAGCGTGATGTTCACGTGAACAAGTATGTGGGTAAGTGAGCTGGTCGATGAGGTGTTGTGCCGATCGGGATAGAGGGGCTGCGTACGGCGAGGGTACGGCTGATCTGCTACCGGCACTACCGAGTGTAGGTTCTAATAGGACTAGAGGGGATCCCTGATATTGTCAGTCAAGTTCCATGTCGTCGCTAGGCATAGCATACCGTGTTTTCAATAATGGCATTTGGATTATCTACCTCGCCCGTCGTGCTATGAAAATCATCTCCAAAATCACCACCGAAGTCAATAAAGACGTCGCTGAGCTTAGTACTGTAATCGTCACCACAGTCGTTGTCAAGGTTGTCTACATTCTGTATGGGTTTCGGGCTTTCCAGGCTATCCGGATCAGGGTACATGCTGTGACTAACGGTCTCAATGGTAGATTCCAACGTTAATTCGCCGAATGCATCAAGACTGGGGATGTCCGATCCGTTCACATCTGTTGATGATGGGCTTGGCGGCGGAAGACTTGGGGAAGGACCCTTCACAGGGCTTGGAGACTGGCTGATAGATGGGTGTGGTGACCGGCGGGCAGTTGTCCACTGACCCTATCAATAATATTAGCGCTAGAGACAACTACATGGAATATGTATATGCTGGAAACGTGTCTTAAACATACAATGTCTTCAAGGATAAACCGATAACCGCCTTCAGCTTTGATCCCAAGCCCACCATGGCTATCCTTTGCTGCTTTCCTTTCCACTCTTCGCTCGGCAGCTCTAAGCTTGCCTGCGGCCGTTGCAGCAGCTTTATCCGCATACTTTCGAGGACGTCCGCCGGGCATATTAATTCCCTGTAACAAACTTTGTGTCTCTCTCACACCGTGACACACCCAAGAATAGGGGTTCGATTAATTCGAAACGGGAAAGGCGCCAAAGGTTCGATTAATTCAAAAGGGGTAAGCTAAGCGACCCGCCCTCATCAAATATTTACGATGCTCCCTCCTCTTTTGTCAACACCACAAATGCAAATAACGCGCTGATGCAATGTATTAACCGGAAAAGGATCTATCGAGGTTGGTGGATGAGCATCTAAAAAAGAACGGGCGTGAACCGACCACTTTTGCGCCATCGACCCGTCGGACGACCGTTTTCCATCACCTAACCCTAACCGCCCATCCGCCCTTCTGTTGCAGTATAAAAAAAAAATTTAAAATTAGTTTAACTAACTCAAATCAACTTTAATTTATATTTGAGTTGATTTAAGTTATTAAATTTTGTTTGAGTTTGTGTTAAATTTAAGTTGACTTTAAAAAAAGTTTAACTAACTCAAATATTTTTTTTTTTTTAAAAGAAAAAAAAAGAGAAAGAAAAAAGAAATAAATAATATAAAACCTAAATAATATAAAACTTTACTTTTTATTACATTAATTGAATTATAAATACGTTATTACTAGTATAAAAATTTAAAATTCAAAAAAACAATTTTAGAAAGTTTTACTCTAAAGCAGAAACTTCTCGGAAGAATTATTATTCTCGCTAAGCTATGCTTAATTAAGTATAGTTCGCTCTGGAAAATATATAATCCGACTATTCAAATCAACTTAAACTAACTCAAATTATTTTAATTTAATTTGAATTGTTGCTTTTATATTAAAGTTTAAGTTTAACTTAAAAGTATAACTCTAAAATTCAACTCAAATTTATTATACTGTTTGCTTGTTAAAAACTTGCTTGCTTGTAAAAACCCCTTTGTTTCTCTAATATTAAAACCGATTGCTTCAAACATTTAAAAAACTTGTTTGTTGTTTCTAAAAATCCTTTTATTCTTAAAATTATTCAACTACTCCTTCCAAAAATTTCCTTTAACTTACCTCGCTTTCTATACTATTAATCCTTATCTTTAAAACCATTTTCGCTTTTTTTTTATTCGTTTTTTAATTGCTCGCGTAATCGCTGTTCGTTGTTGCTTCTTTTTTACTCTTCTATCCTATGCTAACATAACTCAACTACTACAATTCCAAATCCGTAAAACTAAATTTCTTCCAATTATTTACAATGTGCTTAATTATCCGGATTTTACTATAATGCTTGTTTCGAGTACGTGCTTCATTTTCTTTACGCTGTTTGCTTTCGCGCCTGCCGTCGCTTACTTAATCATCTCTAACATCATGCTATTGATCTTATTGCACTTTCACAAATTTTTGCTTCAAATCCACAATTCCTTTTTCTTTAAAATAATTCTCAACATTACTTCGTTATTTATATAATTATTTCCTCACCGGAAATCAATCTTCGCTTCGTGCTTCGTGCCGTAATCCATTTCGCTATGCTTAATATTAATGCCGCTAAATCTTAACTTTTCTATCTAAATTCAACATATTTCAATAACTACAATTCCAATTTTTTAAAATAATTTTTTCTTTGATGCTTCATCATATGCGTAATTACTCTGAATTTTAATACGCGACTTCATTTTAAACAATCTGTCCAATTCAACTTTTTGTTAATGCTTAACCCGACCGCGTCTGATTGTTATAATTATGTAATCCATAACACTTTCTCAACCGCTCAACACTCAAACTGTTCAAAATAACATTTACTATTAATTGAAATACTTTGCAAATTTTAAAATAATGTTCTTGACATTTGCTTTACCGCATCTAATTTTCTTTCTTCTCTCCGATCAACCTATTCTATCAAAACTATCTTATTGATACTTGCGCAACTCTTTCGCTATAACTCTACTTTCCTTTAAATTGCTTGCTATTTCTAACTATTTTTAAGCCTAATAATTATAACAACGACCTTTCCGCGTTTACTACTAGCGCATCGCACTGCTAGCTTCGGGTTACGCATAGTAAATATATCTTGTGATAGTTTAGACCTTCCCCCCCCCCCCTCCTTTCTCTCTTATTACTTATAACTCGAATATGCTTTTGACCCGAGCGACCGTAATAAATAATCATTAAAAACTCCCTTTTTTCTTTTTTTTTCCTCTGCTGAGCGCTTAATGCAGACGGATTCGGGTTATATAAAAATTTCTTTTTCCGATAAAATACTCGTTAATGTATAAAATCCTTACCAGAAACAAAATTATTACACCGTTATTTTCGTTTTTTTCCCTGCCGGGCGCCTAATGCAGCCGGGTTATTGGCTATCTTAAAACTTATACCGGCTTGTCTTTTAAAACTTATTAAGACTTAACTTCAAATCTAATACTGCCTGTTTTTTAAAACTTATTGAAGCTTAACCTCAAATCTAATACTGCTTGTTTCTTAAAACTTATTAGAGCTTAACCCCAAATCTAATACTGCTTGTCTTTTAAAACTTATTGGAGCTTTACTCTTTATACTACTTTTTCCAAACCTTTAATTTATCCGTTAAATAATAAAACACCCGTAATAATACATTTGCTTCAATTAATGCCCATTTAACTTTTTTCTCGAACTATATCAACATTTTCTTTTTTACCTGATTATTCTCGTCCTTTGTTAACTTACTATTAGCTCTTTATATTCCGCTCGTCTTTATCTCCGCATATACCACTTGCTCGACAATCTTTAATAGCTCTGCAATCATAATCGATGCTACTACCGGCCGGACAATGCCCTAGTATTAGCATACCTTTTCGAAGCTCCGCTAGAAACGCCTCGTCCTTTTCCGAACCTCATCCCTACCTGCTGCATATACTCTGCGCTACTTCGCAATCAAAACAACCAGTATATAGTTCAAACCAAATATTTTCTAGTACTTTGGTTTTTTGTGCTACGATCTTTTGTAACTCGTCGGGACATTCATGTAATGCGTGCCGGATATCGACTACCCGCTTTCTTTTAGCAAACATCACACCGCTCCTCTCTATTTTCACATCGAACTCGATTTAATCGTCTATCCATCTCTTAGTCCAAATAAATGCGCCGACACTTAGTTCCGTTAATAAACCGATCAACTTTTCGCTGTTCGGCCAACCCTTTTTCTTTCTCGCTTAAATTCCTACTAATCTGAGCCCGGGACTGTGCCTTCAATAACTGCTGCAACGCTTCTTGCTTTCTATAGAGTATTAAAATAATTGCTTAAGCGCGTTCCATATCCCGTCCGGCACGCTCGCTTTCCTGAATATAATTCCGTAATTAGAAAATAAACATTCTTCGATTTCGGAACATTCCATTTATTTGTGCCCTGAGCTTTCGTTCGTCGCTTCTTGAAACATCCAGCAAATCCGGCACCCCTACTGCCCTAGCCTTTCGATCTCCTTAAGCGCCGCTTTTATGTGCGCCAGCCTACGTGCAACTTTCCGCCCCTACGCCTGAGACATAATCAGCTCTTGCAAAAATAATTCGCTTTTCCAATAGAATTTTTCCCGCCGGCAGTTGTCACACAAAACAGCATCGATCCCTTTGCAGTTCCGCAAGTCATTATGCAAATACCCGCCTAAAATGCGCCGCCGGCAACCGTTTGTCCGGATAAAGCTGTTGACTTCGCGTGTTTTCAGCTCAAAACAGCTATCTTTTTTAGAATCTTTAGCAAGCCAGTTTTTGTCTTTAATAATAATCACCGCAGTAACAAAAAAAAATAATGTTAAAATACGAAACTAAAAAGTTGATTATTTAGCAAGTTGCATTTTATCCTCGACTTTTTATTCGCTCTTCTAAACTACTCTTTTTACAATATCTGGAACCTTAGCTTTACTTTGTGCCACACCCGGAGTTAGCTTGCATACGGCTAATAAACTGCCTTGTAAAACAATTAATAGCGTCCTGGCCACCAAGTCCTGCTGCCACTTCGCTATTATCGACAACCCAAGTCTTTTCAACATTATTGTAATAACACTGAACGTTTTGTGTTACAGCCCCACACACTATAAGCGTTAGACGGTATATACCAACGTAGTAAAAAACAACATACATATGCCATTAAGCCAGAACGAGCACCAGTACCCGATATCCGTCGCCCGAGTGTCGAAAAACGCTACACGGTATCGCGTTTCGCCAGCCTCTGCCCAAGAATAGAAAATGCGCGCATTTACTTTACAGTCCTGTTGTGCTATAAAGATATCAGCCGCCCGAAAAAAAGTCGTCGACAAACTGCTAGATAAATATACTTAACGGTTTTACTAAGCTACTCTCGGTAAGAGCGGCAAAAGCTAGCAAAACCCCAAAGCCGCTAAAAATAAGTCCAGCAAAAATTAAAACGATCTTCATAATAATAGTAACAGAAAGAAGGAGCGAGTAGAAATAAAAGCAAGTCGTAGTAAAAAAAAAAAAAGCGGTAGCATTTCTGAAGCAGCCTTAAAATTAAATACTATTATACTAATCTTTTCGATCGTCATTTAGTAATCACTTCGGTATGCTTTCTTTTTGTGTTTCTTTAAGCCTGGCTTTAATTTTCTTTCGTTTTCCTTCGCGTATTCCTAAGTAAAAAAATACTACAATATCATTAGGTTATAGCCGTTGTGCATTTGCGACTCTCGTTTTAGCTTTTTGCGGTATACCTTCTTCTGCAGTAAGCGCAACTACTACGTAATTCTGCGAATAGAGTCTTTTCCTTCTTGCTTTGTTTTTACCTTAGCGTTGCTTTGTATATCAGATCGGAAATGACCGAGTGCAAAAAGCCTATAAAAAAAGTAACAAAAAAAAAAAAACTAACAAATCTGAGCCGAAACGAAAAAAAATAAGCATCCGTAATAAGCTATACAAGCAAAAACCCCTTTCTCTCGATTAAATATAGTTGGCAGCTGGGCCCACTTATTTTATATAGCTTTGCTAATAGTGTTATCCGTGCTAAAATGCTTACTTTAGTATAACTTTCTTTTGCTAAAGTACCGCATAATAAGTAAGTCTGTTAGTACTAAGACACGGCTAAAAAATAAAGCCGAGATTTTTTTTTTAAGAACTTTAGCCTAACATATTAGCGCCGTATACAAGTCCTGTAAAAAAGAACCAGCTACTTATACTGTGTAGTTCTATTAGTAACAGCCTTCGCCAAAAGTTAAAGTTACATATGCGTCAGTCATATATAATAAAAGTAGAAGCTTAGACTAATTCCCGAAGCTAAGTCAAATCTCGGAGAATAATTAAAGTTAACGTTGTCAGAAAAGTCACCGCCTTTAAGACCATTAAGTAATATTGGACTATAGAGATTGCTATATTACTTACTAAGTTTTAAAAAGTAGAAAGTAAAAACTGATTTCAATTTATTATATATTACTTTAATATCCCGATTTCTCTCTCTTTTTTATAAAAAGTATTATTTAAAGGAACAAGCAAGTGCCCGGTTAATAATAAATAGCCAAGTATAGTATAGAAATATAAATGAAAGAAAAAGTATAAAGCTAACTATCTTAGTAAAGAATAATATTAAAGAATAATAGAAAAAACGACAGCCAAAAAGTAACAGGCCAACAGCGAAAAATTACGGCGAAAAATAAACGAAAAATAATAATAAAGGATAAGCGAAAAATAGCACAAAAAAAACCCCTAATAATTACTAAAAAAAAAAAAGTACCGTAGTAATAAAATAGCGACTCTGGAAAACAAAGCTATAAAAATGCTAAAAGCCTGTCAAGATATAAGTTACTTGCTTTATATCACAACCGGAAAGCTTATTTTGTTTTTGCTCGACGTCCCGTGTTATTACAGCAAAAATGAAAGCCGCTTCTCTTCTGATCGCTTTTATAGTTAGTATTCAGAGCGCTTTTCCAGCAGCAGCGACTCTAACGGCGATTCCTACCGAATTAAGTATGCAAAAATCCAAAAGCCTTTTTAGAAAATTGATTAATGTTTATATAAAAAAGCGTAATTGTAAAGTCAACGCACGTATCTTTTACTCCTAGTTAGAAGCTGAACAAAAAAAATACCGTGTTGCATTTTCGGACACAAAGCAATCTGACCTAAATAGTTGGTGCCAAGCTTGGCTATATAGCACTAGTATGTTAGCCTTTAGCTTGTATAATGCGCGGCTAATGGTTTGTTTAATAGACTGTTCCGCTGTAACAAATAATATACAGTGTTACTATAATAATGTAGAAAAAACGTAGGTTGTTAACGATAGCGAAATGGATAGTCCAGCCGGCAGTAATGCGATCGGCTGCTTTATTGGACAGTTTATTAGGAATATGCAAGCGAACTCTAAATGTAGAACTGGCTAATGACTGTTTTTTCTTAAAACTAAAATTACTATTTCAAAAACTTCCATTATTTAATATATCCTGCCTTAGTATTTGCGCTTTTCTAAGCGCTGACACTGTTACTTTTACTTCCGACCAATAACAGGGTCAATTAAGCAAATGCTTCCCAAAAGAGGCATCCTTCGCCTTTTCCCCGTTACATCCGTCGAGTAAAAGTAATAGTTCCGATCTTGTATACACTAGTAATATAAGTCTAGCTATAGCCGCTGCTTCTTGTCTAAACACTTTCTTTTAATAAAAGAATTACGAATTTTGCTAGCTATATCGAGTATCAGCTACAACGTTTTAAATATTGTAACAAATGTTACTAAAAAAAGTCACGTAAAAGCGACGCTTAGTAGAATAGTTTTGATTTACGAAAATACTAAAGTAAAAAAAAAAAAAGAGTTTAAAAAACTTTTCTAATAACTATAAAATACGGTTCACTTAGTCTACCGTTTTCTTGACCACTTTGTACAGCTGCCCCTTTACCTTTGTTATTAGACACATAGCTGTAGACAGTTAATATTCCCCCTAGTACAGTCACACAACTGTTACTTAATTTGGCAAATAGGTTTTTCTACTACTCGGCTTGTCTTTATTTTAGTTTAGCTTAATATATCAAGTCGGAAATGACCGTGTGCTTAAAGATCTACGGCAAGAGTAATAAAAAAGGAAAGTGTCTAGTAAACTTGAGCTGAAACGAAGAAAATAAGTTATTTGCCGTAAGCTATGCAAGCAAAAACCACATTCTCCTAATTAAGTATAGCCGGCAGCTTACCCCGCTTCCTTAATAGTAACTTTGCTTGTAGTAATACTCGAGCTAAAATGCTTACCCAGGTAGAACCTTTTCTTTTTTTACCAAAGTGTCGCGTTATGCAAACAATATGTAAGTTTGTAAGTGTTAATGTAAAGCTGAGAGAAAAAGCCGAGATTATTTAAAAAGCTTAGCTTGAGATATTAGCGCCGCACGCAAATCTTATAAAACAGAACAGCTATTTAAACCCTGTGGTTTTATTTTAAAGGTTTTCTTTAAAGGTTCAACTTTCTCAAAAGTTAATTATACGTAACGAGAGTAGCGGCCTAATAATGTAAGGCTGCAGAAAGCTGATTCCAGGCTTAGTAAAATCTCGGGGTATAATTCCGAAGGAGGAAAAGGATTGACGCGAGTATTTTCAAAGCCATTGAATAATAGTAAATTATACAAGTTATTATATTGCTTACTTATTTCTAGAAAATAATAAGTAAAAAAGCCATTTTGATTTGCTGCGTATATATTAAGTATCCTGGTTTGCTTTTATTTTCCTTTTTTTTTAAAAGGAGAATCTAAAGATCAAAACGCCGATTTGACTTCTGAGTGTTAACGTACCGGCTATACCCTAGCTCCCGTGCTATATCGTTATACTTTAAATCGAACTAAATCTTAGCGTCTTTTTTGCAAGCCTCTCTTTATAACTGAGCGCTCTTTTCTCTTAGGTTGTTTCCGGGCAAATCAACTATACGTAGTTGAACGAAATAGCAAGTTGGACCGGGCCGATATTCTGTATGTCCTTTATCGTTATATTGCGAGTACTCTTTAATTGTCACGGCACGAGCTGTGGATCTACAGATACAGAGGGCAGCTGTGGTACTATACGAGAATCTATAGCTAAGGAAGGAAGAGGAGCTCGAGGAGAGCAGGCTATATATACACGAGGCGCTCTGAGAGCTCGCCTAATATAGGTCACGTGTGCTTGGGAGCACGGGACGTGACATTAATTACTATCCAAAAGATCGGGAAGCTATACCCCTAGCGACTATGTTAATATAGCTAAGTATAGATTTTCGCCCGAGCTTACAGAACGAAACAAGCCCAACTGCACTTATTTTAAACCCGCATTACCTGTTTTCGGGTACAAGTCTTCAAAGTCCAAAAAACCAGGCATATCTTTCTGGGTTTGTGTTTAGGGAGTCAATAGCATAAAGAAAGTCCATACACACAAGCTTTGACTCCCAAGAAGACTATAGTCAAACAGACGTGTTAACTTAAAAGACGATACAGCCGCTTAGACCTCACAGTATCCGCCTTACCGCCCCTGCGCTTCTTCTCTGGCCAACGATCCGAAAGCCGACCAGAGGTCAGTTTGTCGGCACCGAAACGCCGCGATCGCTCCGAAAGCACTTCTTATACGGCTACACGCTTAGTTTGAATGCCTCCTCTCAAATCGAGAATTAGACAAGCCAGCCGTGCCAACCCTATCAGGTATCAGCTCTAAAGCCTCAAATGCAATGTTTTAACCATAGGTATAACGGCCGGCAATTTTCAACCTTAGGAAATTGGGTTCGTTATATAAAAGAACAAAATGGCTATAGGAGGAAGTATGTTTGCTCCGCGTGTAGCCAGAAGTTCACTCGATCGACCGCGAAAAAGCTACATATTAAGTTAAGCAGATGTCAAAAAAAGAAATAAGCTATCCGTAGTAAAAAGCACTAAGACCGTGAACATGCAGGCACCCGGCTAGTCTAAAAGGCCGAATAAAGGACAGACTAAAGATGAATTACCTCGGCGAAGGATCACGGCGAAGGATAATGTACAAAGCAATTCCGAAGAACAACAGCGAAGGATAAACGAAAAATAGCGACAAAAAGTAATAGCGAAAGTAGCAAACACACAGCTATAAAAATACCAAAATTCCCTTGACATAATCCCACTTCCTTTATATTACTCCTTTAGAACTTTACTGGTCTTTACTAGAAAACTCGCGTGTGTGCTCGGCAAAAATAAAGCCCTTTTCTTTTCTGGTCGCCTTTATAGTTAGCATTCAGAACGCTTTTCCAGCAGCAGCGACTTCAACAGCGATTCTTACCGAATTAGGTATGTAAAAATCCAAAAGCCTTTTTAAAAAGTTGATTAATGTTTATATAGAAGAGCGTGATTGTAAAGTCAACGCACGTATTCTTGACTCCTGGAAAAATGCTGGACTGAAAAGATACCTTGTTGCATTTTCGGACACAAAGCAATCTGATCTGAGTAGTTAGTGCCAAGCCTGGCCACATAGCGCTGGTATGTTAGCCCTTAACTTGTATAATGCGCGGCTAATAGTTTGTTTGATAAACTGTTCCGCTGTGACAAATAATGTACAATGTTACTATAACAATATAAAAAAAACGTGGGTTGTTGAAAATAGCGAGGTGGATAGTCCAGCCGGCAGTAATGCGATCGGCTGCCTTGTTGGACAGTTTATTAAGAATATGCAAGCGGACTCTGGATGTAGAACTAGCTGAAAGCTGAAAGAAAAGGCACCTATTTTCATAATATTATATTGACTTACTGTTATAAAAGTAGAGTTTACAAGTAGACAATATAGTGCTCATCAAAATCTAATACTGTAAAAAAAAGCGCAGTTAAAGAACACTTTTCTTGAATGATTTTTAACTTCTAGAGGGATTTAAAGCCTGCTTTTACAGCCGTTCTTATTCTGAATCGGCCGGCACTTAAAGTAGCGTTGCCCACTTTCTTTCGAGACCTTGAAAGTTCATCGTCCGAGCGGCTCTCACTCTTTTTATCACGCCGTATTTCTTTTGTTGTTTTTATTTTTTAGATTTTCCCACTCGTAATCAGGCTTGATCAATTAATTATTAATTAAATAATTAATGAGATTTTTGGCCCGTGATCTTTTCTTGCTAGCTAAGCTGGCCCCGGGTGAAATGCGCCGGCAGTAAAAGAAGCTTTTCAAACTTTTTGATCAGCTTTAAATATGCTTTACGTCACAACGTTAACTAATATAAAAGTTTACTCTATAAGTAAAATCAAATATAACTGTGCTTAAAGTAGCAACAATATATAAATTGACAATAACATGTAAATCGACAACAATACTAAGTCAACAGTAACACGACAGCAATAATTTTGCTGTTGTCATTAATTTTGTTGTTGTCACCGAGCTAATTCATGACTTAGGTTCGTATAAAAATATAATTCAAAATAACTTTAAGTAACACGCAAAGCCCACTGCTTATCGCTCGCTGACAGACAGCGCAAAAAGACTGCCGCTGCTGACCGAAAAGTCCATGCTTGCAGCGTTTTCCGAAAAGCGCTCCTCCGAATGCTTTTAGTGTTGCCGGCCAAACGCAGCCATAATTCCGGGGCTCGTGCGTAAAAAACGAAGTTGGCGGTCATAGCCTGGATCCTGTAGATGACTTGGGTTTTGTGGATGACTTCTAGTTTCGCTAGTTGTAGTCTCGCGAGCAACAGCAGTGAGATCTGGCACACTATGCTCCGAATACTCTCGACTAAAACTACTCATTACTTCATTAAGCTCATCCAAGCTTTTATTCCTAATCTGCTCTATTATTGCCAGCTTGGGTGGCTGCGAGCGCTCCTACACCGGCAGAAATCCCTTGACTCCAATGCTGCGTTTCCCAGCAACCCAGAAGTCGTCATTGCTTTCCTGGCCAAAGATCTTGATGCTTTGGTCTTGACATGCCGTAATAAGCTGAACTGTGCTCTACAGCCGCTGGTCTTGACCGTCACCAAACATTTGTTGCCTCGCTTTCCACAAAATCCTATGCAGCGTTATAAAATAAGCTCGAAACGGAAGCTTAACTTTACTCGGATCGGCAAATACTACCGAGAACCACATCATCCGTGTTTTTAGACCTAGTGTACGACTCGTCTTAGTGGAGGCGATGAACGCCGTGTTAGATAAGTATAAAAGCACCTAATGGGTCAAACGAACCAAGTGAAAGAATTCATCCAGCCACTGGTCGGCGCGCTTGGATCCAAAACATCTTTCGATCAATTCGAAGCTTTTTTGCAAAATCACTCGATATGCCTTGTGGCTCCAACTACGGCGCTCCTGGCTATCATCCTAAAAAAATAAAAAGTCCAGAAGATCGATTACACTATCGAATCGCATCTTGTTGCCAGTAACAAAATAAAGTGGACCAACAACACCATCGACTATAAACATAGCTTTCATCCCGCAGCGACAAAACCTGATATCGGTCTTTTTTTGTACCAAGCCGGGGGTCAGCTCCTGAGAGAGCTTATTGCATTTTAGCATAGCTTTCGTGATATCGACATTAAATTGCTCAAAGTTAAAAGCGTGGAGATACTCAAGCCATTTCTCGAGGAGTGCTGAGTAGCGCTGCACCTGATATTGCGCGTACCAAAATTCTGCTTGGTTGAATCGAATGTAAACATCTCGGAGATCTTTAACGGCTCGCCATTGTCGTTTGTATTCCTTATGCATCAGCACGTTGCCTACAAGAATATTATCGCCGTGTAGAGGAGTAAACCGCTAGGTGGCCCAATTAAGCTTGGGAAGGAACCAGCCAATCCCACATCGTTCGATCATGTTTCGCATGCCTAAGCTTTCTTTTACTACTGGCCGTCCTTTCCGTATACCTTCCCAGCGATCCTTGTAGAGCAAAGACTCTCGCTGGAGCAGATTGCTACTATAACAAAACCGGAGAGCCCGCAGCGCGGTGACCATCACAAGTGTTTCTGGGAGCGAAAATGTCATCGCGGTGTAAGCAAGAATATGTTCGAAAAGGAAACAATATTTGTTGATCTGAGCATAAAGAAACGCATGTAGTTCTTGAGTAGAAATAATAAAGTACGGCAAGTAAGCTAGTGCAGCGTGCACTTTGTCATTATATAGATCCTATTAGTGCCATTGTTAAGAGATCTCATCCATCATGGCTAAAAAGACGCGATACTTCTCCCGAACCCTATACGAGTACTATTAAGTGTTTTGCAAATTAGCATACGCGCGCTACTTGCCATAAAAATAACCAAATTCACACGCCGCTTTGGAAAAGGTAATGCCACCTCTTTCTTGCTGCAACGAGCGAACATATCCCGGGTCTAAAGCCAGATTTTCGATTGCATCGTTGTCAAAAACATACATTTTGGACGTATCGAATAGAGTTTTGATCAGATTATAGAATTAAGCGTAGATCAGCCCGTCTTGGCTTTCTTGCCTTTGTAGCACAGAAAAGAATGTCTGGCCCATAGCATCGCGCAAGGTCGCCCACGGATATTTAGTACGTTTCGGATTTCCTTTCGCGGAACTTCCATCTGCGTTAAGCACGGTCCGCGTCTTTGCATATGCATCCATGCAGCACTTCTTCCACAAATACACTTCCGCTTCATGGTTTTCGTGCATCTGGTTATACAGCAGTGCATTGTTTTGAAATAAAACTTGCTTCGCAAAATCGATAAATGTCCGGTCCTTGTTGTAGAACTGCGGGTCGGTCGCTGTCAACCACTAACTCTGCCAGCTCTCATAAGCTGCATTCGGGTCGCCCATCGTATCCATAAAACTGAGCTTCGTGTTCTTGGCAGTCAAAAAAAGCGTAGCTCCTTTGAACCGTTCATAACCGGAATAAGTGTTAATCGTCTCTAGAATTAGCGTCCATAGCGAATCGAGATACCGGTGTGAGATAAAATACTGTAAATGCTGTTCTCTGGCCGATTCTTTTCGAGCGTAACTCTTTTTCGAGAGCGCTGTTGCATCTAATTGGATAATTCGAGCGGATGCAGAATAATGCTGCATAGGATTTAAGGAATCCAAGATCTTGTTCAGCGCAGGGCCAATAATGCCATCATACAGCACTTCATAGTCCCGTTTGCTAAAAATAGTGATGTCGCGTTTATAATCACTTTCTAAATAAAGCTGTAAAAAGAAAATAAACATTGAAAAGCTCTCTATGCCATTAACTCTGCCTATACAATAGTAAGGGATTTTGTCAAAGCGCATATAGGTCGTTGTTAGAACGCCATTGTTGTTATATGCTAGAACTCGAAGGCCAAAGTGAATGTCCGCCGTCAGATTTATATGTGCATAGGGTTTGGCAAACCAATTAATGCCAAAACGAGCAACGGCTAAACTGGTCGGGAAACAGCATATGCTGTCAATGTCGAAGAATACCTTAGGAAAGCGGTTTTTCTTGCTCGTTGTGTGGCATTGTGACAAACATAGATTCTTGGGCAAGTCCTTATCGCGAGCCGGCGCGTCCGTGGCAGCGAGTAGTGCATGAAACCCTTCGAAAGCCGCCCGGAGATTCAGACCATCGACATCTGCTGGCTTCATCAGTTTCGGGCTACGTAAAACGTCTGGCACTGAGTGTCCATCGATATCTCCACGCAGGATAGCCGTAATTTGCTGCACAGAAAAACACGCCGAATGTACATTCGGCCGTTAGTGATGCTCATAATGCAAGCGGTTTGCCTCGAAATGTTGCTCATAAATACAGCTTTGAAAACTCCGAAGCTGTTTAGCGAGCTTATAAAATGTCCGCTCGGTTGGGCATAGCGATAGGAGATGTAGGGTTGATAAGTGAGAAAAGGCATGTACTGTTGGAGTAGAAGTACGGGCAGATATGAAGACGTTAAGAACTGTATGTGGATGTACCATCAAGATAGCAGGCGGAGAAAGTGCCGGATTTTCAGTACGAGAAAGAGTGGATGGTGAAGCATTACGGGGACATATACGCAAAACAAATAGTAAGAACACACGATCAAGATTTGGGGGTAATTCACGTAAGACCGATTTTATTCAAGACATAAAGTTATTCTTCTGTAGTGGAAATGACGTCCTTTCTTTGCCACTGCCTCGCTTGGTAGTACTTGATTGTGGTCCAGACGAAGACCTATACGACACCGGTGTCTGTGACTGCATAGTATTCTCTTGGGCGCTTTGGACTATCACTGGTATATCAGACGTAGTTGATCTGTCTATACTGTCATTTGCCCATGTCATCATAGTTTGCTCGTCTACTGCAGCAACTGATGAAAAGCAAAAAGGCAAACTCTCCTCACCGCCACTCGTCTTTCCTTCTTTTGCCAGCCTACCTACGTCCGCAGAATAGTCCTCTGACGCATTCTTGCCTTGCTTTGCTAGTGTCTGTTCCGTCTAAGCTTCTTTCGCCTCAGCGACCAGCAACCCCATTAATATTTCGGCAGCCGCTTTATCTGTCTCATTTATCTGCCGGGAAATCTCTGCATCGTAGTCACGCTGCTCGGAATTGGCATCTTGTTCTTGTATTCGAATTTAGCGAATCCGTGTAGCCACTTCGATATTTTCATTAGCCGTAAACTGTTGAGTTGATGGCGGAGAAATCGGTCGAGGCCCGGACAAAGCACTATTTTGCGGAACATGAACGTCCAAAGGAATACGCACATCAACACTCGTTCGGAGCCCACTGGCAGGAGTTTCAATTGGCGCGTTTGGATGTGGAGGCTCGAATATAATGAAATCAGCGGGACCTGACGCGAGTGTTTTGTTTTGTCGACGACGGCGATTGCCTTCAATATTGGCTCTTCTCGCATCCTCTGGGTTTGTATACTTCCTCGGTCGTCCACCACGACTCTTGTGAGAGATCATTGTAATAGGACGCGTTGTTGACATAATGAAAGTTGACTTCGTAACATAAAATTAAAGGATGGTTGAATAACCCCAATCCGGAAAGCTAAGCGAAGCCGGATCAGCCACAGCTCATTATACTGATATATCCAGCTAGCGCTTCGAAAAAAATAGCTTATCTTTGTCTAGTACGCAGATGTGTATTCCAATAACTTATTTATTCCATCAAACTTGGAAACATGTCATAATTTTAAAATACAAATGATGTTAGAATGGGTGGGTTGAAAAACCTCAATTCGGAAAGCCCCTGAAATTTTGCCGAGGCCGGACAGCAGCACCACAACATCTACCTTTCATCAAGCATATCTTCAACCACAATGAACGTAGAACTTTACAGATAAGTGTAGTGCTACCTACGGTGATGTTAGAAGTGGAAAACATCATAAAATTACAAAATGTCATCATTACCCTCACCTCATATTACACCCTGGCGAAGCCCAGCAGGCTAAGCTAACTCGAATTATTCCAATCGAGTCTCGAAAAGTTCCGGGTCTTTTCTTTGCAGACATCAGTTTAGCTGCCCCCGTGCTTGCGCAACAGATGCTGCTCTCGTATCGGCGGAATCGGTTCGGCGCAAAGAAGAACTGTCGTTGTGGGAAACCATTTCGGCGAACGCATGAGATATGCTCTCACTTACCGCATCCGATCCACCTTTCCAAGGCAGAACGAGCCGACAAAGCTGCCATGTTCGCTCATCTCCAGCCGGATGACCTCAAGACGACCGATATTGATTACTTGCTTAATAAAGGCCGGCTAAAAAAAGCCACCGAGATTTTGACCGCTATTAGCACTAAGTTGAATGAAACATATTATCAAAAGCAATTGCTACTGGCCGAAAGCAATATTTAGCATGTTTACTTAATTCACTTTACGGACTTAAGCACGTTTTGCTAAACTACTCGCATTTCTGATTACAAAAAATGTGTATCGTCCTGAATTACGGCGTAATGCTAATTCCGTTAGTAG
>Ga0307508_10002924_pt1 | contig 17669 bp, 14 predicted proteins | sample 9_EM_MG_FD_203089 | JGI IMG/M metagenome (GOLD analysis project Ga0307508, IMG submission 203089) | Populus trichocarpa ectomycorrhiza microbial communities from riparian zone in the Pacific Northwest, United States - 9_EM | ecosystem: Host-associated > Plants > Roots > Unclassified | place... | reverse complement strand
TTACACAAGAGCGGGGAAGTGAGAAGGGATATTTTGCTGTTCTTTCTGTACTTCTCTTCCGGTTCTATATACTTGTTCAATATACTTGTTCTTGATCTTCACCACCGAATCGATATTCTTTCAACAGTGTCCATGGTCTCGACGGCAGCTACTTTTTGGTGTTTAGTCGCAGGAGTTCTTCTTCTGCCTCCTCCCGCCTTCTCTTTCCGTTCCATACCGCCACGGTGGCGGCTTTCCAAGGTGGCTTTGGTAACGGGGTTCCTTGTAGGGTGCTGAACGAGAAGTGTTCGAATGTTCGGTGGCCGGTGCGCCCGCATCTCCAGCAGTCATCTCGGTTCTTAAAATATGCTTCCTGTTTCTTCTGCGGAACCCCCTTCGAGGCTTCTTCCTTGGAGGCCCAGTGGTCCTTGGCCCCCCACCACGTTGGTCTTTCTGCCGGGGTTCCTGTTTGGGCCTGGCGAGGCTTGCTCGTGTCGGCCTTGTTTGGGGTCGTTTCTCCCCTATTCCCTTCTTGTTTCTTCCGGTCGTCGTTTCGCCCGCTGGTTCCTGAGGCGCCGGTTCCCCTTGTTTGTTCTCGGGCTTGCTTTAATGCCTTTTTCTTTTCCACCTGAAGGCCCGCCAGATGCGTCGCTTGCAGGAATCCCTCGTCGTCCGCGAAGTCTTCGAGATAGTGGGCGAACCGCATGTCCAGTATTGCGTCCGGCATGGCCAGGTCGACCTTTTCTCGTAGCGCCTCTCCTGTTGCGCGGGCGAAGTTGTTCAGCGCTCTGAACTCCGTAAGGTAGGCGCGGATGGATCCCTGATATCTGAGCTGGCCAAGTTTTAGCTGGGCGTCGGCCGCTTCTCGCTCGTTGTGGTATTCAGCGCGGATGGCCGCCGAATAGTTTGCCCATGTGTCGTTTTCCCGCAGCTCACGGTACCGGTGCAGGTGCCATACCAGAGCCGTGTCCGTCAGGAGGGTTCTGACCCAGGTGATTTTCTGCGGGTCGGTGGTGTCTGGGTAGAATCCCAGGTACATAGTGACGGATTCCCACCACTGATTGAACGCGGTTGGGCATTTCCCATCGAATTTTTCGGGGTTCTCCATTTTTAGTCGGGAAATGTGTACTCGGGCCCCGCCTGTGGGTCGTTCAGCCTGTCGGGCCCTTTCTATTCCTTGTGCCACTAGCCGCACCAGGTCTTGGGTGGTGATCGTAGGTGCCGGATTCCTAGGTGGCGAGGGGGAATGGTGGGGCCGGAGAGGTGGACAGGGTGGCTCGGACGGCGGGCCAGAGGGTGGTCCCACAGATGATCCGGGGGGTGTTGATGGGGGATTTCCTCCTTGCCCTACCGCAGGCTGGGGCGCCAGTGGTCTTGGGGAGATGTGACGCCGAAGTTCCACCAGTCGCTGTCTCATTTCCAGCGTCATGGGTAGTGCCGGGGGTCTCTGTCGTCGGGTAGGTGGTCCTGGGTTTAGGCGTAACGGGCTTCCCAATGCTGCGGGAGAATACGCTGCAGGGGCGCTGGTACTGGTTTGTCGGGCAGGGCTTCTCCACGTTGGCAGGTTTGGGGGCGCCGGTGGCGTTGCGGGTAGCGGAATTCTGGTCGCAATGCGTTGGATTTCCGCTCTCGCTTCCCGGAGTTGATTTTCCAGGGAGGACACCCGATTTTGGTGGGCGGCTGCCCATAGTTCCACGTTTCCCTGAAAGTTGGCCAGGTGTTGATTTCGGGCCGCGTTGGCTTCCGCCAAAAAGGACAGGGCGTCGTTTACCCGTGCCAGCTGGGTGGCCTGGCATATTTGTCGTTCGTTGGCCTCGTTGGTGTGCTCGAGGATAGCCTGCCAGATATTACTGGCGAGGGATTGGTACGCGTTTGCGGCATTCGAGAGCTTGCTGCGTATCCATTCTTCTGCTATCTTCTCATTAGCGTTGACGCGGTCATATACGTACCTAGTGCCTTCCGCTAAGGTTTGGTAGGCTTGCTCAATTTCCCGCGTTCGTCGGTCAGTTCTGTCATAGGCGTCACCGCATAGCTCTGTGAGTCGTCGGAGGTCATTCTCGGCCTGTCTCTGCTGGTTTACCAGGGTCCTGACCCAGACCGCGGGGTTGGCAATCTCCACTGCCTGTTCCGGATTTGGCGTTCCGTTGGTGATTTGGAGCAGGTCCGGCGGGGCCTCGAGCCGGAGCATGTTGAAGTCCGAGGAGGTTGCCATGTTTTAATATTCATCGAGGAAGTCTCCGGTGTAGATGGTTTCATCATCTTCGAAATTATAGTCGAAGAGTTCTCGAAGTTCGTTTTCGGTGAACTCGTCGCTTTGTTGATTGTGGGCACAGTTGAACCAGTATTGGGTGTACCAATTCCACGGTTCGTAGTCGCCTTCTTGGTAGGGAGTAGGGACAGGTCCGTCGTTCGACGAGTCCCAAAGCTCGAAGCTGGCGATTTCGCTATCGATTGATTGGAATGTTGCGTCGAAGCCGTATTGAGTTTTCGGCTCCAAGAAGGTAGATAATTCGAGTAGATGAAGGTGGTCTTCGAAGTAGGTGTCGCCGAAGCAAGTCATGAAAGTAGGGTGATTTGAGATCAAGATTATAGTGTGACACTGGGGTTGAGGGTGGAACCGGAGTGTGGAGAAAATCAAAGGTAATCAGGCTACTTTCGATAATTCACAACGGAATAATCTTAGATCTTGTGTGTGGGTTCGGTGGTAGTGTTGGTGAGGATGTTCGTGCTGGTTTTCCTTCCGTCGGAGTGAAAACCTCGGGTTTATATCCGAGCAGGGCTGACGTGAGAAGCGGTGACTCGGACTTGGATTCCCCCGAGGTGCAGTGACCCCGTGGGCGACACATTGGTCCTGGCAGGGTGTAGATAAGGGGAGATGAGGTTTCATGCAAGCGAGCAGGGTGCTTGCCTACCAGACTCTTTTCCGTGCGCCATCAGCAGACGACGTGGCATCCCCTCGGAAGGGGTCCTAGCCCAAGTCCGGCGTTCCGTACGCCATCAGCAGGTGACGTGGCATCCCCTTGGGAGGGGTCCTAGCCCAAGCATTCTCGTCGTTTGCAATCTTCCCCTCACCTCCGGAGATTTGTGTCTTAGGTCCGTCTCGGCCGTAAGCTCATCTCCGGACCTTATCTCCCTCCTAGACTCTCTGAGTGCGTTCCGTCATTCTTATGTACTCTTCTTCTAACCTAGCTACGTACTCGAGATATTTCAGGTGTAACATTGTGGGAAAGAAAGTGTGATTCTTTTTCTATTGAAGAAATTAGGAAAGAAGTTGTGTGTAAGGAAGGAAAAGGAAGAAAGAAAGAAGTGGGCGATGGCTCATTTTAAGGATATCCGTAGCTCATACTGTCTCACTCCACCTTGCTCCAGCCCTAGTTGGTACTAGCCTCCCGTGATACTAGTGTTTTAGGGTTGACAAAATTCATGTGTATCCCCTGATACTGGGTCAACACTGTAAACATCCCAACTCCTTCACCCTTACAATCTCCATCAACAGACAGATCACCATGGATGCGCGACTCTTCAGACTTGCTGACCACTCCGGGGCCAAGAATGTGGCTAAAGGCATCGTTGGAAAGCCTGTTCGAACAGCCGACTCTTCAAAAACTGTATCCAAATGCACTGGACACATCGGAGCCAACAAACGCAGCAAATTCGTCAATACCATGGACAACAGTCAAGAGTCCACTTTGCATGGGCATTCAAACGATAGCGGCGGAAATCCTTCAGGTCTGAGTGATGGCGAGCATTTCAGCAACAACCCCGAACACCAAAACCTGATATCTCCTATCGCGCTCCAACAGATGGCAGTTAAGAACCAAGTGCTTAGGACCCCTTCGGGAGGCGGACTGTCCAGACAAAATGATATCGCCAAAGGCTCCCGAAACTCAACACCAGCGTCCTTACATCATAGGCGTATGATAGATCCACTAGTTCAACCTTCGCTGGACGACGACGAAGATAGCGCTGATGACAATGAAGTCAATGTCAACACTGATGATGAGGAAGATGAGGATGACGAGGAAATCATTGAAGACGATTACATTCACGGCGTCAGTGCTGGTGTGAAACAACGTCATTTGGAGCCCTTCTGAAGCCATAGCAGTACTACGAAGGAAAAAGTCTTCCAAGTCACAGTACGTTCACCACATTTCCTTAGTCAAGGTCATATACCAATTAAACAAATACAGGCTACTACAGACTACACGAATACGACATTGCAGGAAGCAATCGATAAGTTTGTTCACAAAGGATACCAGCTTGTCCGTCCGAAACGCAAGTATGATACCGCGAAGCTCGACGATGTCTTTATCGACCACGGAAGAGAGGTGTTCAATCGACTCATTTCGGCCGCTCGGCAGTACTTCATAAGAAATATCGATATCCCCGACAGTCAGTTTCCAATTCTGATTAATCATGTGGTATCGGGTATCTGCGACGAGAACACCATGGAATTCAACGCCCTTTTTATGAAGCTTCGGGAATGGCGTAAGAACTGGGCTCGCAACTACATCCAAGGTGCACAGGAGGTTCTGAGCGAAATTAGACAGCAGAACCCAGATTGGAACGGCCTCACCAAGGTTCAACTACGTGGTCTCTATCAGAACAAATTCAGTTTTGAGTATTTGCTACACATGATGGCACATGTCCATGCAGGTACCATAGATTGGCGTAGCTCATTGAACCATGCTGGCCTAAACAGCTTGTACAGGACCATTTTCACTTGGACTATAGTGTCAGTATTATCAACCAACGAAGAGTGATCTGTTTATGCTGATTTATAACTAAGATTCCTCCATATGAGCAATGAAGATCCTGTTAGCTTCCCGCGTAGCTTGGCACACGATCGCATCAAGAAGGTGGCTGCTGCAGATGGTCTGAAGGACGATTCTCTCTACTCAGCATACGTTCTCATGCCGGCGAAGCCAGCCAGGGCTAGGAGGACTTTGAAGAAGACCGCACTTGAAATTGAGGAGGATGAACCGGACTTTATGATCATCCCTGCGGCCTGATCGTTGTTGGTTGCTGGAGTGTTAGATGATATTTGTATCTCAGGTGGTTTTTTCATAAATTGTGGGTCGTGAGATTCTGATACTACGTATTGTTTTGATTTTTGTTTTCGCCATTGTCTGTATATTCCATCTGTAAGCGGCCAGCTATTATCTAGGCGTATACTGGGAGCTTACTGCCACCACCACAAGAACTATGAGACTGGGGTACTAACGCATCGCCGTTGTTGCCTGGCGCTCTCGGCGCTATTCTCATCCGGCGCTCTCGGCGCTATTCTCATCCGGCGCTGTCGGCGCTGTTATCGTCCGGCGCTGTTGGCGCTGTTGTCTTCCGGCGCTGTTGGCGCTGTTGTCGTCCGGCGCTGTCGGTGCTGTTGTCGTCCGGCGCTGTCGGATAGCCAGAAAAATGTACGCATATCAGTGAGCAGCGGAAAGAGTAGGAGAACTTGGTTATCCATAAATTCTTTCAATTCCAATAGTGGTGGTGAATCTGGTGGCAGGTTTGTACACTTGTCCATTTTCAACCCTGTTGGATGATCAGAGTCATCTGCAAACACTCAGTACCCTTTCCACATCTGTATCCGGGTGGCTTTTCACTCATCGCAACGACATTTGCTCGTCTCCTATTCCGTTTCCCATTACCTGCTGCCATCTCCCTTTCCCGCTCCCATCGTGTTCCAGTTCCCTGCTCCTACTCCAGCTCGTGCTCCTGCCTTGAATCCATCCAAGTACTTTCGAACCTCGCTCCTTCCCACCTTCATTTCAGAACTCCTCCAAAAATGCGATGACGAGGGGCTGTTAATTTGCCCCCTCACGTATCACCAAGAGGTTTGTTGATAAAGATTATATATGCATTTTAGTTTAATCTCCTAACAAATACTCCGAAATGTAGTACCATCACGGCTGAATTCTCGAGCTTTAATCAGCAATTCGACGTCGATATCCGAAGCACAGATGTTTCTCTCTGGTGTCGCGAAGACACCAACAGGTCCCAGTTTCCTCGGTGCCACAGAAGATCTTAACGGCCAATTAGATCAAGAGGATGAGTGTGAGCAGTGGGAGAATGAGTTTGGCCAAGATGAGATTGAGCCAGTATCTATGATCGCAAACAGGAACCTTGAAGGAACTGTACTGCCCTGAAAGTCATTGGATTCCGAAGATGCTAGACATGAAGGCACTGAAAATAAAGAAGACTCTGCGATGGAAGCAGCAAACGCGATATTCGATATCACCATTGGAGAAGACTACGATTTCAGTGATTCCCCATCAGACCCTGAGAATACTGAAGATCAAGCTACTACGGCCAATACAGTACATAACCGATCGAACTTTAAGGAGATAATTCTCCCTGCGCAAACGATACCCGATGCGGACTCGATTTTCAATGGTGACAACACAGCCGAAAGCCCAATAGCAGTCGAGCCAGGTATACAAGAGATACCTGATCACGCCGAAAAGATTTATCTTGACGTACCGAATCCTGACCATGTGGATATTCATGAGTTCCATACCGCTGTCATGCTCTTAATGACGGCCACAGACATGTCCCATGCACAATACCGGGTATTCCTGGAAACCATGAAGTTTGCTACTTTGGAGGCTATTCAGTCATTACCAGCATCGTTGACGACTCTACAAGAGCGATTCCGTCGGAATATGCCTCTCATGAAGATCCGTCGGCACGAACTTCAAGTATCTCTTGAATCGATTCCGCCAAAGAAGAAGACCCCAAGTGATGCCTACCGTTTTGAAATTCAAGAATATGCAAAACTATGGCTGGCCGACCGGCGATTGACTTCTCGAATGCATTTTGGCCTGGGAATACTTGATAAGGACATATCGACGAGTGAATTCTATCACGGCAGTGCCTGGTTGGGCAGTTTACGAACCTCCTCCGGTGAATACGCCAGATTATTCAATGATTGCGAGCCACTGTTACCCTCAGACTGTGTTGCAACAACAGAGTATTCAGCGCTACGGATCTACGGAGTGGGAAAATCGAAGACTGGCGACATCAACCTACTCTGCAAACGGCTCCTATCCTTTCCCGTACTGCCCCTTCATTGGCGATACAATTGGTCAACATCGGCGGAACAGGCACATCAATTCGCTCGTTCACAGGTTCCCTACGCCCTAGCCAGGTCCGATCTACCTGAGCTTGTGTTAATGGAAGATGATCATATTATTGTCCCTCTAATGACCGTCACTAAGAAATTATGGGTTCATTTTCTGGACTATGATTTTGATCGTCTTACCGCTAGCCTACTTCCTTCGCCACCAGAATTTTGCGTCCGGCTCATAGCCTACACCGATCAGGACCATCACCTTGTTCGCAGCATTCACCTATGACACCATATCCCTGCTGAGATCGAACTTGTCGAGCTGGGACGTATATACTGCATCGAACGGTTTCTAGGATCTGGCCTTCGGCGTATCTCGATTCTGATTACTGCATTCCTTGACGATTTTGGACTCTACCGCAATGCATACCACAGCTTAGGAGGTCTTTACATTCAACCAGCCAATCTCGATGAACCTGCAAGATTCACTATGCAGAACATGTTCGTCCTCATGCTTGTACCATTTGGATGTAGCGAATCGGAAATCGCCCAGTGTCTACGTGACGAAACTGTCCCTCTGGCACAAGGTCTCGAGATGACTCTCCTCACTGGCGAACAGGTTATCCTGACGGTCTTCCCTATATGTATCACCGGTGATATGCCGCAACAAAACACCAATAGTGGTGTGATGTCACACAAAAGCAAAATGGGATGCCGTTACTGCTTTCAGCCCACTGACAATAGAGGGCTTCTTGATGATCGAGTTATCCAAATCGGACGGTACAAAAAACCGCATGATGCCCTATACGAATATACTATATCCTGCGCATCAGGAAAGTCAGTAAAGGCTTCCCATGATCTGTTTGCCAAGTATGGAATCACTCCTGGCGGACACATCTTTCGACACTGCTTTCCAATGCTAGATCCTTTTGTTGGGTATCCCAACGATCCCATGCATGTTGAGCTTCGTCTCGCCAAGTACTGTCATCAAGTTCTGATAGAAGATATTTTTTCACCCGCCGGACTCGAAGCGTATCGACAAAGTTGGAACCGAATCACCTTGCCACATGGATGGGGCCTACCGCAAAACCCCATATCTCATAAGGGATCTATGGTTTTCGCTGAGCATGGTCGGATCGCGCAGATGAATCCATTGATACTTCTCATGATGTTCGGAAAAGGATCACGGTTTCCTCGTACTGAGGCGACAATTGATGATAGCCACATATTGTTTTTCAAACATGGTATCATCTCTCGTCTTGCTCAAGAATTTGCGGTTGCCGTACAATCAGAAGTCGTCATCGAGTGTCTTTTGAGGACTACATACGCCGTCTCCCAAGTTATATACCTTATCCACAAGTCCGACCTCTCGCAAGAAGAACGCAGTAAGCTATCGAATATTGTTATACAGGTAAATTATTCTCCCATCCATTTGTTGCGAAACCCTTATTCCAGCTTCCAATTGTCGTCCTCCGTTGCGAATGGATTGTGTTGTAATGGCGGCGGCGGGAAAATTGGAGTCTGGAAGCATCTCGCCCCGGAACGCCTAAATCCAAAAACCCAACCCAACCCATCCAACAGCCAAAACCCAGTCTTTCCAACCTTCACCGAAAACTGTGCCGTCATATGAGTGACTTAAGACTGACAAATTTATATTAGGAAAGAAAGCTACTGCAATCCCTTTTTACGGCTACGAAATGCAAGGCAAGAAACTATGTCCGTGTTCCAAACCTGCATGTTGCTCTTCATTACCAACAAGACCTACGCAATTATGGTACGCTGCGAAACACTGCTGTAATGATTGGAGAGCAGAAGCACAAGATCTTCAAGCTTCATGCACCTCATACCAACTCGCGTGGGACAGAGTTACAGCTGTTGAAGGCAGTAAATCTTTCACAGACGATCCGTTTCATCATTGGCGGTATATACGATAACCATCCCATCGCCGTGCAGATTCGTAATTTTAGTAGTGCTTTGAGCGTTGTGAAGGATGTTATTGCGGACTGTGAGTCGGAGGTGCATGTTACTGATGATGTGTTTGATTCTTTGAGCATTACGGATAGATATTTAGAAGAGGCGATTGAATTGTTTGAGTGTTCGGAAGGATCGGAGAAGGAGTATTGGTTCGCTGAGGACGCCGCGGCGGCAACAACGAAAGAAGCAACAAGAAGAAACGAGAAGAACGTGAAGACTGAGAAGACTGAGAAGAACAAGAAGGCCAAGAGGACCGAGAAGAGCGAGAAGAATGAGAAGACCGAGAAGACCGAGAAGACGAAAGAAGAGGCTAGAAGAAATGAGAAGAGCGAGACAACGAAAGAAGTGACTAGAAGAGATAAGAATATCGAGAAGACGAAAGAAGCGACAAGAAGGAATGAGAAGACTGCGACGATGAAAGAAGCGACTAGAAATGACAAGAATATCAAGAAGACGAAAGAAGCGACAAGAAGGAATGAGAAGACTGCAATGAAGAAAGACGAGACGAGAAGAGACGAGAATACTGAGACGGCGAGGAACGGGAAAGCTGAGATCAGAGGAGGAGAAAATCACAGAGGAGGACTACTTAGAAGGGAGAGTGGGCGTACCAGGAAGGAATAGGGGTAGTAGAGCCGGAGTCCAGAGTGACGACGGGGTTGATGAGTGATGTGAGGGACTGTTATCTGTTATTGCTGGAGACTGAAGAGGCGGAGGAGCTGTTGGATGGGAGAGCGTAGGTTTCGGAGGAGGAGTTGATTTGCATGCGTTGATTTCGTAAGACGTGTTTCTTTGCAGTTTAGAGTAACGAGGGGTCCTCGTCTTAGAGAAAATGGGGATAGATGAGGGGGGTAATAAGATTTAGCAGTTGTAGTTGGGGATGAAAGTTGGGGATCTACTAGTGGCATTCCAGTGTCAGGCCCCAACTTCCTTTCATCGAGGTTTAGCATAAGAGTTTGGGGATGGGGATGTCGCAGGAATAAAAAAATTTAGCGAGAACTTTTGCACCCCACTCATCATGCCTGCTCTCAGTACTGTTCAATGGCAGAATTTGGTGGCCCCCCTCGTCATGATTGCTAGAAGTCGAAGGGCGATCGTATGGTGGAATAGCTGTCAAGGTCGTGCTGTAGAAATCTTCATCATCGGGGTGTAGGAGGACCCTTAAGTCACGCCTCTGCGGAGGGCCTGTATCGCTGTTGTTGCTCATGTCGGTGCTGGAGTTGGCAATGGGATTGAAAGAAATTTTAGATTTCATCCTCCCACCACCCACATGCCCCATCATGCTGGTGCTATTCCTCATATGGCTTAGACAAGAATGTAGACTATTCCGAACAAAGACATCCCCAACTCGCTAGTGATCCCCAACTATTCGGGATCTTTCCCCAACAGTTGGGGTTGGGGTAGTCTCGATGACTCCCAGCCGTAGAGTGATAGTTTGGAATTAGCAGGTCACATGCCAAAAAATAATATTCTAATAGTTGCCCTGGTGTAAGGCTGGGAGTCTGGAAGGAAAAGTGCCCCTTGTTACGTACATACAAAATACCCGAGCCCCGGAAACAACCCCCGAGCTATCGGATAATCAAGACAGAGCCCCGAACACCAACACCACAAATCTAATAGAACTCCCGAGACCAACCAAGGAATCCCTAAAATAATGACAGCCTCCGAGCCATAGAATTATCGTTGCAGAGCCCCAAACACCAATGCCATACACCTACAGCTCGATTCCAAATTCTTCCCTGCCATCATCACCAGTGCCCAAGTCCCATGACAAGAGATTCTCAGAAAAAGCTCCAGTGGCTGGGTCCTCCTCTTCCCCCTCCTGGGTATCTTTCAGAACTTCATCCCCAGGTATCCCACGGCGCTGTATCTTCTTCCTGATAAATTTTGCCAAAATATCAGTCGTACACAATGCCATCACTCCATCGCTATACAAATCCCAGCTCGGTTTTGTTTCAATCGATGTTCGTTGGCCGGGAGTGTATTGGAAGACTTTTTCCTTCAGCAGCTGTCCGAGGATCGCAAAAACATCTCTGAGATCGTCCGTATGCGTATGTGCATATCCCCCCGAAGGTGCTCCTGACTCCTGAAGAATCCCGTGGGTAGAATTACGAAGTGACATGATATTTGGTGAAACCACATCGCATGTGAACTTGGTGGACTGAAAAGTCCTGGTAGGATTGTAAGTTGACTTTAGACACATTACCTCGTACTCATTGAACTCGTCGATGGCGATGAATTTATTGCGCTGACCTGATAGATTTAGCAGGCAGTTGGAGCTAGAGAATTCATGATCAGACAGGTGTTCCTTGATAAAAGAGAGAATTGTATATACGTACAGCCACAGTTCATGCATCTCCGTAGTCCACTCCTTTACTCGGGAAGCCTTAAAATCGAGTGTCAAGTTGCGGTACTTACTCTTGCTAGATCCCGAAGCTTGAAACATTATGGTTCCAATATCAAGGTTCTTTTCGACTCGTCGGGAATCGCCAACCCTGATGGCATCTTGAAAGTCGATATAAATGAGCGAATGAACGAGAAATAAGATTGCGTTCTCAAAAACGATATCTCGATGGCGTAATGTCTCTGATGCCAGATCGCTCTTGGTGGGTTTCTTCCGTTGGACTCCATCTCCGAGGGCTGCATGTTGACTCTCGTGAAGACTCCGTACCGCTTTCGAAGTAGCTGTGTCCCGTAGGCTATTCACGAACTTTAGTTGTAACCAGTCCGCACCCATCTCTTCCACTTGTGTACGCCATTGACCACTGGCTATTATCTCACTTAGCGAGTTGAGATGGGTAACGCCACACCGTTCAATTAGAGCAGCAAGGACATGAGCCTCAGATGCTTGTGTCAGGAGATCATGTGCAGCATTTAGATTTGGACACTTTGCAGTAATCTCCGTACGGCCAAGCATCTTCACAAACTTCCATAAGGACACTGGATCTCTACCATCAGGCCTTCCCATATGAGCCAGATAGATCATATGAATCATCGCCATCCTTGTATGTAAGAGCCTAGGAACAGTTTGTGCCCATTCCATACGGTATTCCTTCGCATCCCGAACTCGCAATTGCTGGGCCGAAGTGATTCGTACAACTGCAAGCTGATCACCGGAAACGGGAATTACTCGGTCATTGAGCTGCTCCAAAGTCAAACCAAACTGCTCTTCTGCTACAGTTCGTAAAACTTCCAGATTTCCCTCGATTGAGCTCTCATCGATCTGCATTGTCGCAAGGGTACGAATATCTGAGCATGTCGGTGGAATCTTAAAGACTCTCGGTAACCCAATCGGTGCAGTTCCATTCTCATCGCTCGTTTTCATCTCGTTGGGGAAATGCTTTCTTAACACCCGACAGATCAAAGCAGTTGCAATACTGTTGAAATACTTTTGGTCGTCGGTGATGTTCAGAATATCCGATGTCTGAAGCGATTTCCAGTCAGGGTCGGGTCTGAGTAATAACTCTCTTCGGATACCTGGTATCAGATCTCTAACCGTCAGAACACTGCGAGTTCTGCCCTGAAACCTTCTGAAACCTTCACCTGGTAGCGTCTGTTCAGGTAGGATGTTATTGACTTTGCTGATGTCCTTTCCAAGACGTGCTGCCAAGGATTTAGACAGGGTGGGGAACACAACTGCAGCAGCAGTAAATGTATACATCACCGACTTATTCAGTAGGGTTTCTGCTCCCGCATGATACTTTTTTGTTAAATTGTCATATGTGAGTATCACAGGTTCTCCGTTACGAATGCGAGAAAAGATCTCCTTTCGGATTTCATCGGCATTCCGGATCAATACCGCTCGGATTGTATCGTAGGATACTGACAGGCCGAGGCGATTAAAAACTCCATTCGGTCTCTTCCCGGTTTGCGTGGCGAATAAGTAATATCCCATCATAATCTGAAGTGTATTACAGCGACGGCTCCGTGCGAACATCAGCATACCGATTGTGATGATTACGATCAAGGTTTTCTGACGTGATCTCGTAGAATCCGTGTCTTCTTCACAGTTCGGATTGCGGAGGCACTCTGAGATATCTGGTGAATCATCCGCCGCATCGTCCCGGAAAAATGTTGTAATTTCTTCTTCGTGGACCCCGCACATTCCACATATGAGTGACCATGTAGTTGGTGCCCGTTCCATGTAGATTTTACCGAGTGTGGTGAACCGGAAATCTGAAACCGCGGAGGGAGAGACACCTTTGGCACCCATTCGACATCGAGGATCAGAACTAATAGTCTCCACCTCTTTTCTAGGCTTGGTTAAATGTGTAAACTCAATATCGTAGTGACTCCACATACCCAACAGATCTGGATACGAAGTTAACGATCACTGGCGGTGCTAATGGTATTCGACCAGAGTGCCTTTGCTCGCTATATCGTGGATTCTCCGCCAATGCTTCAATGATGGCATCTAGGTCTGCATCAACTAGACAGGAGACTCGTCGTAAGACTCGCGGATTTTTGCTTGCTAACATAGCCCGGAGTAATCCGCCGATTCCTTCATAACCGGCTTCATTGATAGAGTCCAAAGTTTCAAGGATGCGTCGGGTTTCTTCCGTCTCCATCGTAGGTAATGCAAACACAAAAGATGCCGCTGAAGCAGGATACTACTGCGATTGGAGTGTTCTCGTGTTGTGGGTGTTGCTGTCGGGATTTGGGTTGGGAGAGAAATAGGGGCGTCCGGACAGAGTCACAAGCGGTGAGCAACTAGGCCGACACCGAGAGTGGGTTCGGCCACCAGTAAGATACTAGGCCGACACCGGGAGTGGGTCCAGCCGCCAGTAAGCTACTAGGCCGACGCCGAGAGTAGCTTCGGCCACCAGTAAGCTACTAGGCCGACACCGAGAGTGGATTCGGCCACCAGTAATCTATAAGGCTGATGCCGAGCTTGGGTTCGGCCACCAGTAAGATACTAGGCCGACACCGGGAGTGGGTCCAGCCGCCAGTAAGCTACTAGGCCGACGCCGAGCATGGTGCCAGTAAGATACTGGGCCGACGACGAGGGTGGATTCGGCCACCAGTAATCTATAAGGCTGATGCCGAGCTTGGGTTCGGCCACCAGTAAGATACTAGGCCGACGCCGAGAGTGGCTTTGGCCACCAGTAAGCTAGTAGGCCGACGCCGAGAGTGGATTCGGCCACCAGTAATCTATAAGGCTGATGCCGAGCTTGGGTTCGGCCACCAGTAAGATACTAGGCCGACACCGGGAGTGGGTTCGGCCACCAGTAAGCTACTAGGCCGATGCCGAGAGTGGATTCGGCCACCAGTAAGATACTAGGCCGACGCCGAGAGTGGGTTCGGCCACCGGTAAGATACTAGGCCGACGCCGAGAGTGGATTCGGCCACCAGTAAGATACAAGGCCGACGCCAAGAGTGGGTTCGGCCACCAGTAAGATACTAGGCCGACGCCGAGAGTGGCTTCGGCCACCAGTAAGCTACTAGGCCGACGCCGAGAGTGGATTCGGCCACCAGTAATCTATAAGGCTGATGCCGAGCTTGGGTTCGGCCACCAGTAAGATACTAGGCCGACGCCGAGAGTGGATTCGGCCACCTGTAAGATACTAGGCCGACGCCAAGAGTGGGTTCGGCCACCAGTAAGATACTAGGCCGACACCGAGCTTGGGTGCCAGTAGGATACTGGGCCGACGCCGAGAGTGGGTTCGGCCACCAGTAAGCTACTAGGCCGATGCCGAGAGTGGCTTCGGCCACCAGTAAGATACTAGGCCGACACCGAGATTAAGCCGATGTCGAAGTTGGGCCCAACTGCCGGTAAGCAACTAAGCTGACGCTGAGCTTGCTGTCGGTATGGGACTAACTTGTTGGTATTCACTTTCTCGAAAAAGCTGACTCTATACTAAATTATGCGACTCACCCCGTGGAGACACGAAATATGATAACCCGAATCAACGAGATAACTCTCGTGAGAATCCCAGACCATTGAGTTGCAAAACATGAGAAACACCCTAGTTGTGAATGTAAAAAATCTCTACTAACACATGCTACTTCCGAACTGTAAAGTGACAATTTTTGAGTAACCCCAAAGAAAAAACGATTCTAACTAAAGGGAATACCGCTCAACTGGCCACCATCCGAGTCGTACGAGAGTTCTCTTGTTTCGATCTACTTGTCCGCCTGTAGAGTGTTGTCATCGTCATTTGGCAGATGCTCTATGGGGTCGGTGTCTGGCTCCCCAGGCATCGCATTACTCTCATGCATTATCTCACGCAATGAAATGGGAGAGGCGGTATCGGTGTCCTACGTAAACAAGTTAGACGGAGGCGGACCAGTGAGACCACTCACAAGAACACTTACGGTGCCAAGTCTTGCAACCCTCGAAGATCGTTCCAACTGTGGTTTGTAAATAACCGGCGTCTCATCAGGGGTTCCCGTATGGATACCCAATGGAGTTGGACTGTGAGTGGCCGCTTCCGCTTGAGGACCATAAGCCACCGACTGATTTCGAGCCCATTCAACATTGCCAGGGTGTTGCAGTCCGGCTGGATGGATCTGGTCCATCCAATTATCTACCGTAAGTTTCGAACCGACACGGTCACCCGAGCTTGTCCCTCCTTTGTCATGTGTGCCGATCATCTTCATGGACTCATCGAGCTCTCGGTTCTTTTCTTCGAGCTCCGCATTGGTGAGATGGAATTTCTCTCGCTGTTTACGGAACCATTCGGTCTTTTTCTCGTGCACAGCCAGAGCATGACACACCTCGGTAAGCTGAGCTTTGTTTTGCTTCAACGCTGTTTCGTAGTCATAGATAGCATCACATACGATCCTACTCTCAGCGAGAATACGCTCGATCGTGTATCTGGCTAGTCCACGAACTCCGACATTGGCCAATGAGGCGATTTCAGCGATGTCGATTTCGGGGTTCTCGAGGAGCTGAGCGGTCCGATGGAGGGTATCGACAAGACCGGCAACGTAAGGCTTATCCAATGAAAGAATGTCTTCCATCACTTCCTGCGGCATTCCAATACCGCCCGTTTCGCAAAATTCGGAACCGAATTCTATTGGCCTACCAGTGATTTCTTCTGCCTCTTCACTGAGAGCAGAGGATATCCTACCACCATCATTGTCTTTCTTGTCGGCCAGATTTCGATCGTTCTCACATTCCGGAATCACACCAGCAATGACAGAAACCTGCGCAATATAGGCTCTGAATCTCTGGCGGTCGCGTTCCATAAGAAAGACACTATTCTCGTACGATTTGACCGCCGAGGTTTCAAGGTTCCAATTGGGCCATTCCCAGTCGACTTTAGGATGTGAGCTGGCGGAAAAAAATGTAACTTGAGCGCTGGTGGAAAACTGCTCCATTCGGTCCGTGTATAGGCGTGCGATTACTACGACGAAATCACCGGTGAAAGTTCGAAGGTAGGATGCGCAGTGCCCGAGATCAGACCCATCAGTACCTGCGGAAATAGTCCACTCTCCAGTGACGATGGGTACGATTGGCATCCACAAGAGGCGCAAGGCTCCTGATGTAAGCTGGAGAGCCTCCAAGATTTCATTCGAACTGAGTTGAGGTATTTTGATCTTAGAACCACGGCTCCTGGTCACTGCTTGCGTATACGTTTGACCTCTCTTGGTATGCTTCAGATAAAAAGTGGTGAGCTGCATATGATGCGTAGCAATCTCGGTTTGAAGGATTTGAAACATCTTTCCGATTTCCTTTGTGTCGTGGGTCGTCAAGCGAAAGACTTGAGGGTTGAGTTCTTCAATCAGCGCCTGCATCATCTCTTCCGAATAGTGATGGCATCGGTAATACAGGCAGCAGAAAACCACCTGCATCCTGTTGTAGAATTCATTCTTTGTCTTCACCAATAAGCCTTCACTTCCACTTATGGGGGTCATGAAATAATACCTTTGCAGCTCTGGCATAGTCTTGGACCTGCTGGGGAATAAAATCCGATAGTTCGTCGAGCGACAGTTGCCATCCAGGAGCCTCGGGGGCGTCAGCGGCGCCAACATCCGTACTTTTTCGAACCCGCTTGGCCTTCGTAGCCGTGGGTGGTGACTGGGGATCCACGGCGACACGCTTTTTTGGAGCCATGATACTTTCGGTTGATTCTTGTGGTTGTGGTATTGGGGAGCGGCCTGTTGCAGGTGTTTCAGTGGCTGGTGGGGGGAAATATGGGTGATTACGAGGTGTGGAGAAGAGGTGTAGGAGAAGGGGTGTAGGAGAAGAGGTGTAGGAGAAGGGGTGTAGGAGAAGAGGGGTAGGAGAAGACACGGATTGTGGGTACGTGGGGTCAGCTTTATATTCGTGGTTGCTAGCTTGAAACCAAATTTGCCCTGCCAGCTTAGCCACTCACCAGCGGCTGCATCAGGAAAAAATTAAGAAATTATCCCTGCACGTCGGTAAGAACGACCTGCATCGGTAGCTTTGCTAGCATTGCTAGCTTCGGTAGCATCTGTAGCTCCGGTAAGGATAGTGAATCTTACCGAAGCAACCACCCACTTACGGAAGCTAGCAAAGCAACAGACGCACCACCAATCTTACCGACGCAACCACCTACCTTACCGACGCAACCACCACCTTACGGGAGCTAGGGAAGCTAGAAAAGCTAGGAAAGCTAGGGAAGCTTACGGGAGCAACGAGTGTGCACTGTGAGCAGTTTCATTACTAGTTATAATGCTACTA
>Ga0307508_10002923_pt1 | contig 17674 bp, 10 predicted proteins | sample 9_EM_MG_FD_203089 | JGI IMG/M metagenome (GOLD analysis project Ga0307508, IMG submission 203089) | Populus trichocarpa ectomycorrhiza microbial communities from riparian zone in the Pacific Northwest, United States - 9_EM | ecosystem: Host-associated > Plants > Roots > Unclassified | place... | reverse complement strand
TCGTACCAGACCACGTCCAGGCTGGGCGTCGGCAGGTCGTGCACCTTGAGACCGAAGCGCAGCGTATCGAAGCCGTCGGTGCCGATCGGAAAGTCTCCGCCTTCGAGCCGGTAGTAGCGCGACAGCAGTACACTGCCGTGCGCGGCGTCGGCGGCTTCGAGCCGATAGCCGTGGCGTTCTTCGAAGGCGTTGCGCTGTTGGTTGCCGAAGTAGCTGGCGAGCAGCGTGGTCTTGCCGGCGCCCTTCATGCCGAACAGGGCAATTCGCACTTCGGGCCGGCTCACCATGCCCGAAGCTCAGCAATCGGCTGCTGTTTCGTCAAGCGGCTGGCAGGCGATTTCGGATGTTTCGCCGATCGTGCTACTCGATCGGCTCATGGCAAGCTCCACCCTTGCAGCGCACGACGGAGAAGAAGTGCTGTTCGAAGGACGCGCGGCGCTCGTGCCCAGCTTCGGCACGCTGCTTATGGCCATTTTCACGCTCGGGCTGTGGCTTTTGGTGCGTTGGTTCCAAACGGTCGGGAAGAGCTACCGCATCACCACCCGTCGCATCGTGGTCGAAACGGGCGTGCTGTCGAAGAAGCTCGAGCAGATCGATCTGTACCGCGTGGCCGACTACACGGTGGAGCGGCCCTTTGGTCAGCGCATCATGGGCACCGGCAATCTGCTACTCAAGACCTTCGACAAGACGACACCCGAGCTCAACGTGCTTTTCATCAAGACCGACGTCGTGAAGCTCTACGAAAGCGTGCGCGCCGCCACCGAAGCCGACAAGGCGCGCCGTGGCGTCCGCATGGTCGACTACGAGACCGCAGGCAGCTGACGCGCTTACGCGGCGCCTACGAGGCGAGCTTCTGGGGCTCGCGCTAGGCCCGTGACGCCGCGCGCCTCGTCTCGACTTGCGGCGCCGAAGGCGCGCGAACAACAAAAGACCTCGCGTACCTCCCGTCCTCCCGATCCTCCCGGTCGTCCCTGTGAATCTCGCGGGCCCTCGCCACGAGCGATCAGGACGGAGGCAGCCCGAGACGTGCCGCACGGCGGGACCGAAGGACGATACGCGAGCTTCTGCCAGCGGGCTGCGCAGGGCTGCGCTTGGGCAGCCAAAAATGTCACGAATCCTGAGACGCGGCGCGACCCCAGGCGGCAAGCGCCAACAGCAAGAAGCAGCTACTCCGCGCCATCGTCCTTGCCGTTCGCTGCCTCATTCGTCAGCTCCACCCTCACCAGAGCAAACTTGTTGCTTAAGAGGGTGTCTGTCAAGCGCGTCAAGCTGAAGCCCATGCCGAGCTCGCTCTTCAGCGTGCCAATGCGCCCGTGCTCGGTCAGAAAGTAGATGACACGGGTGCCGCGCTTGCGCTCGGCTTTAAGCCACTTTTTGAATTTGGCGCCTGTGGACACGAACGCGGGCAGGCGATTGCCAGTGTAAAAATTCTCGCCCTTCCAGTTCATCTGGTAGGCGGCGATCGGTTCCTCAGGCCCGTGGCGCGCCTGGTAGTAGGCCAAGACGAGCTCGCGCTGGCCATAGTGGGGGGCGAGCCTTGGCAAGTAGATCCACAGCGTGAACGCGCAGAACCAGACGCCGATCGCGCCTAGCAGCACGCTGGTGTGCAGCCGAAACCGTGGCACCAGCCAGAGCACGAGGCACAGCGTTGCCGCGACGCCGAAGCCCCATTGCACGGCCTCGAAGTCGAGGCTCGGCGGCCAGACGCGTTGGTAGTTGTACGTGACGAGGTGCAAGAGCCGCGCGGAGCCCGGCACGTCGGACGACAGCGATGTCGACAGGTCGCGTGCCACGAGCAGCGTGACGAGCCCCGCTACGACCGCCAAGACACCGAGCGCGCTGTCGCCGGTGGGTTTGCCCTCGGCCGGTGTCCACAGTCGCGCGACGAACCAACTCAAGAGCAAGCCGAGCGCCATGAAAGCGCAGCCTTCGAGCGGCGCGGCATCTGGCGGCGCGCCGTCGGCCAGCACGCGGCCAAGCAGCGTGCCGGCGCTGAGTCGCATGGCGCCGTAGACGAGTAGCGCAGCCGCGACGCCCAGCGCCGCCAGATACGCGAACCTACGCCAGCCGCCCGGTAGGCGGCGCTCAGCGCACGCGCGATCGAGCAGCAGCGCGGCGCCCACCGCGAGCGGCGGCGTGCACGGCAGCGCGTAGTGGTGAAATTTGGTGAGCGAAATCGTGAACAACGCGAAAGCCAGCGTGAGCCACAGCGTAAGTAGCGTTGTAAGCTCGTGGAAGCGGCGGTTTTGGGCGCTGCCGCCGGCGTCGGCGCCCGGGCGTCCGAGCGCCATCCCGATGCCCAGCGGCCCGAGCCCGATCCACGGAAACAGCCCGTAGCCCAGCTGCCAAATGTAGTAACGGAGCGAGACGTCGGTGCCGGTGTTGGTGTCGTGGACGTGCACGAAGGCGCGGTCATACATGTCGTGAAACAGCAGCCGATCGGTGAATGGCTCACCGTGACGCATGAACTCCTGCACGTACCAGGGCAGGCACACCGCCGCGAACACCAGGCAAAAGCTGGCCAGCTCGACGCGCGTCAGCTCCAGCCAGTCGCGCCGCGCCACCAGCACGGCCATCGCGATCACCAACGGCAGCACCAAGCCGGGCGCGCCTTTGGCGAGCGCCGCGAGCGACGTGAAGTACCAGGCGGCGCTGTAAAATAGCCGCTTCTTGCGCCGCTCGCCGCGGTTGATGAACAGCAAATAGCCGAGCGCTGCCCCGAAGATCAGCGCGCCGAGCAGCGGCTGAAAGAACGCGTTGGAGGGCTCTTGGCCGCGGCAAGGATCGTTGCCGGGCAGCCCGCAGTTGCCCAGACCCGAGCCGGCGAAGAATTCGTCGAGGTGCCAACGAAAGCCGTAGGGCGGCGCCGCGATTTGTAGCGTGAGATTGCGCGATACCAAATAGGCGAGCTGGGGTAGGCTGCTCACGAGCACCAAGCCGAACAGCGCGTGGAACGCCGATACTTTCAGCGTGCGGCCAAACGCCGACACGCCAAGCGCGGGCGCGAGCTGCTCGGGATCGGCGAGCAAGCCCAAGCCGAACAGGGCGATCGCGGCCGTCAGCGGCGCCACGTACGGCATGTCAGTCATGCTTTGATGGCCGAGCAGCGACCAATACGGCGCGCACAGCAAGACGAGGCCCGAAAGAAAGCCGACGCGTTTGCCCGCGGCCGCCGCCACGAAGCGATAGAGCGCATACACGGCCCCGAGCGCCAGCAGCACTACGGGCATGCGCGCCGCCCATTCCGGCTGTGGCAGGTAGCCGTGCGCCGCGCCGGTCAGCATTTCGTCGGGCCGGAATTTCACGCCCAGGAGCACGAAGAACAAGCCTTGCAGCCAAAAATCGAGCACCGGCTTCGAGAAGAACCAGCGCTCCTGTGCCCACCACAGCGAGAGCCAGTCACTACGCGCCAGCATCTCGCGCGTGACCTCGCCGTAATGCGGCTCCCACGGATCGAGCAGCGAGTAGCAACCGAGCATGGGCACGTAGAGGCCGATGCCCAGCAGCACGAGCCACAGTCCCGGTCGCGTCCAGCAGGGCGTCGGCGCCGGCTGCCACGCGGTCGCCAAGCGCCAAAACGCCAGCGCTCCCGCCAGCGACGTCAGCGTGACGAGCGACGGCGCGAGCCAGACGGGCTGCGGCAGCACGCCGGCCACCGCGAGTCGCAAGGCCAGCACCCAGAGCAGGGCCGCGCCGCCCAGCTGCAGCAGACGCGGCGCGAGCTCCGACAAACGCCGCGTGCCTAGCTCCGCTGCGTCGGCATTATCGAAAGAGCCCGCGAAGTCCAGCGCCCCGAAGCCGCTCAGCAGCACACACGCGAGCCCGAGCGGCACACTCAGCGCGAAATGCGCGTCGCTGCCCACGAGCACGACCAGCGCGCCAAATCCCGCGACGGCGTAGATGAGCGAGCGCGGCCGCGGAGCATTGCCGGGCGGCACGAGCGGCTCTTCCACAGCGCCTCTTCTCTCTAGCCGCCGGAGGAGTCAAGCGGAGGCTGCCGCAGCGCACGACCTACTCATCATGCGTGACATCTTCGCTTGGGGAAGGTGCGCGAACCAATGGAAACCTCGCGTGCCTCCCGTCCTCCTGTCTGCCCCCTGTGAATCTCGCCGGCCCCGCCACGAGCGATCAGGGCGGAGGCAGCCCAAGACGTCTCGTGCAATGGGACCGAAGGACGACACGTGAGCTTCTGCAAGGAAGGCCGCGGTTGGGCAGCCAGCCCGGGTCAGTCGCTGATCATCACGCGATTGCGGCCGGCGTGCTTGGCGCCGTACAGGCGCCGATCGGCGACCGAGATCATGCCTTCGGGCGTCTTGTCGTCGGTCGTGGACAGCGAGGCGCAGCCTGCGCTGACCGTGACACTGAGCGTGCCGCGCTCGGTCGGAATTTCTAGCGCCGCGATGCGCTCGCGCAGGCGATCGGCGACTGCCCCGCAGCCTTCGATGTCGATACCGCGCAGCGCCAGCGCAAACTCTTCGCCACCGTAGCGCGCGAACACGTCTTCGCTGCGCACGGTACCGCGCACCACGTTGGCGATTTGCATCAGTACGCTGTCGCCGACTTGATGACCGTAAGTGTCGTTCACCTTCTTGAAGTGATCGGCGTCGAAGATCACGAGCGATACGTCGGTGTGGTGCCGTCGCGCGTAAGAGAGCTCGGCGCGCAGTTGGGTGTCGAAATGCTCGCGGTTGTGCGCGCCGGTGAGCGCGTCGGTGACGCTGGCGTCGTACAGCTGGCGCAGCAGCGATTCTTGGCTTTCGTCACTCAGCGTGTAGCGAAAGACCGCGGTCGGGCCGAACTGAATGACGTCGCCGTCGCGCAGCTCGTGGCGCGTGATCTTGACGCCGGCCACGAACGTGCCGTTGGCGCTGCTTTCGTCTTCCAACACGTACGTATTTCCGACCCGCTGTAGGTTGGCGTGGCGGCGGCTTACGCCGTCGTCGGACAGCCACAACTCCGAATCTTGGCTGCGGCCGACACGAACCCGCTCCGGTGACAGCAGCGTGACCCGGCCCAGCTCCGCGCCGCGCACGCGCACGAGCAAGTGCCGATCTTTCGATTGCTTGCGTGGGGCTTTGAGGTCTTTGAGGTTGACGATCGCGGTCCGATCGTCACCTTCTTCCTCGTAGCCTTCCAGCTTGCGGTTTTCGTTCACGGTCGCTCCCTCAACCTTTAACCGTAACAGTCAACGGAGCCCGGTGGGGCTCGGATCTTCGTGGCGCCAAATCGCACACTTGCATGTAGGAGAACGGCGCCGCTCAGGCTTTCCTTTAGGGTCGCCCGTCCGGCTTAAGCGCTTGCCTACCACACGACCTCCTTTGGGAGGGCGTGTATGCGAAAAAGTGACGGCGCTTCGGAACATAAGGGTCAGAGCCGTGTCTGGTCTCGGGTGACGTTCGAGACGCTGGCGCGCAAGCGATAGCGGCTAGGAAACGCGCTCTTTTGCGCGGGCGACGTCACCCAACTCAAGGAGAAACCGCTATGGCATCGCTGCACGCGAGCGCTCGCTCGCATTCTGTTCCCGTACCTCCTCTCGTATCGGTGGGGCAACCTCAGCTCGTCGATCGGGCAAGCTACGGTTCTACCCACAATCCCTTCCTGAAGTCCGAGCCGGAGCCCACCCCACTTCGGCCGCTCAACCAAAACGCCCCGATCGCGGAGTCACTCGAAGTGACGGTGCTCTGGGGAACCAACGTGCTCGCTGTCGCGCAGCTGACCCCGCCGCGCAAGTACGCGGTCGGTGAGGTGGGCGGACCGGGCGGCGCCGGTACGAGCGCGGCGGGCAGCATCGACTTCGCGCTCTCGGCCGAGCGCCTGGGCACCGAGCGGCGCGAGATCGTCGCGCTGCGCAGCGGCGCGCCGTTCGCCGTGTTCAGCTCGAACGAGACGCCGCGCGTGCTCGAAAAAGGCCAGCCCGTCGACGCCCAGGGCGCGATCGTCGATTGCTCCGACGTCGCGCTCGGTGCGCGCGGCATCGAGCTGCGTCAAGACCGCGTCGTGATCGTCGAGGCTTCGGGCGTCACGTTCCGGCTTGCCGGCAGCGAAAAGCCCGAGACCGTGCCGCGCGTGGCCCTGGCCGGCGCGGATCGTTCGGCGATCGCCACCATGGGCACCGCCGCCATCCTGCAAGGCCTGCTGATCGCCTCGCTCGCCTACCTCACGCCCAGCATGGCCTTGGCGGACGACGAAGACGTCGATCGCGATCGCATCCAGCTGATGCAGCAGTACCTGCACGCCAGCGCCGTGCGCCAGCTCGAAGAGCAACAGCAACCGGCCGACGCCGGCGGTGGTGAGAAGGGTGCGCCGGCGGAGCAGAACCGCGGTCCCGCGGGCCAAGCGGGCAATCCCGCCGTCAAGACCGCCGGGCGCATGGCCATCAAGGGCAGCACGCCCGAGCGCGTCGTCTCTCGCCTCGAAATGATCCAGGAAGCGCGCGACTTCGGCACCATCGGCCTGCTCGCGACCATGAACGCCACGAGCGCGCCCACTTCACCGTGGGGTGACGTCGCGACTGGGCCCGATGCCGTGAATGCCTGGGGCGACATGTTCAGCGCCAACATCGGGGAAGGACACGGCACCGGCGGGCTGTCGGTGTCCGGGCTCGACCAGGGCGGTGGGGGCAAAGGGCTTGGCGTGGGCATGGGCAACGTCGGTACCTGCATGGGGCTCAACTGCTATGGCAACGACAAGGGTGGCTTCGGGCGCGACATCGGCAGGACCGGTCCCGATCGCAAGAAGTTCGAGTTTCACGTTCGCCCTGAGCCAACCACGGTGCTGAGTGGCCACCTCCCGCCCGACGTGATTCAACGCATCGTGCGCCAGAACTTCGGCCGCTTCCGTAGCTGCTACGAGGTCGGCTTGCGCTCGAATCCGAACCTCGAGGGTCGCGTCACCGCGCGCTTCGTGATCGGGCGAGACGGCGCCGTCAGCAACGTCTCGGCGGGTGGCGATTTGCCCGACGCCGGTGTCAGGTCGTGCGTTGCGAGCGCCTTCTACGGCCTCTCGTTCCCGTCGCCTGACGGCGGCATCGTCACGGTTAGCTACCCGATCATGCTCACTCCGGGTTGAAAAGGTCGACAACCAACCCCCACCGACTAGGATGGCGGCCGATGAGCTTCAAAAAAGCAATCGGCGCCGTCCTGGCGGCCTTTTGTCTGCTTTTTGCGCAGCCGGCGCGCGCCGAGGAATGGACGCGCAAGAGCTTCTTGATGCCCAAGGGCTCGTTCGAGATCACCGGTGACCCGGCGCGCCCCGCGCTGCTCGAGATCAACGCGTCGAAGAACAGCTTCGGGCAGCCCATTCACGTCGCTCCGCACTTCTACTGGGCGGTGACCGACGACTTGTCGCTCGGCATCTCACACCGCGAAGGCTTGTGCTTCAACGGCTGCAACCACGTCTACAACGACGCCGGCTTCGACCTGATGTACTACCTGACGGGCTCGAGCAAGTTCGAGCTCGATCTGCATGCCGGCGCGCCGATCCGCAGCTTCCAGCCGTTCGAGATGGGCGCGCAGGCCGGCGTGCTCGGGCGCGTCAACATCGGCGACATCACGGCGTTCGTCTTCGACCCGTCGGTCTACATCGCGTTCACCAACCGCAACCGCGGAGTGCGCCAAGAGCTGAACCTGCCGTTCTGGTTCTATTTTCAGGCGACCAAAGTGGTCGTGCCATTCGTCGGTAGCGGCGCCCTGGGCCCCTTCGACGGCTTCTTCGACCACTTCGCGATGCCGCTCGAAGGCGGCATCTTGTTCGACGTCGCCCACGACGTCGACGTCGGCTTTTCGATGCGCTTCCACCACCTGATCGGCCCTGATGGCAACGTCGACGCACGTAGTCTCTATTTCTTGGGACGCTTCAGGTTTTGATGCGCACCCCGAAGCTCTTTGGTCGCTTGCTTGGGGGAAGCCTGTTGGCGGCGCTCGCCAGTGCTTGTGCCGCCGCCGCCCCGCTGCCGAAACCCACGGCTGTGCCAAAAGCCGAAGCGCCCGCGCCCGCGCCCAAGCCCGCCAAAGAGCGGCTGCTGGCGCTGCTGCGCGGCATCGAACGACCCGCGCCGGTGCTCGATTTGCTACCGCCCGACGCACTCGTCGCGCTCGATACGCGCCTCAAGGCGCTCGCGCCAGAGCAGCGCGAGCAGCTGCTGCACACCGAGCTCAGCCAAGCCGTGCCGCTGCTGCATCTCAAGGCCGGTGGCAGCTCCGGAGCCGCGCTCATGGCGCTGGGGACGACGCCTGTGGCCGCCCAAGAATTGCCGTCCGCGTTCGAAGTGGCGCCTCCCGGCAGCGACGCCGAGCGCCTGGGCAAAGTGCAGCTGGCCCATGATCTGGCAGCGCGCGCCGCCGCGCATTTCTTGCGCGATCGTGTGCTCGACGTCGCCAACGTGCCCGCGGCCGATCTGCCGCGGCTCTTGGCGGCGGTCGAGCGCGTGGCCATCGCGGCCGAGCGCCCTGACATCGTGCGGCTGGCTCTCGAGAGCTCGCTCGCCTCGGGCGCAGACGCGGCCAGCTTGGCGCGGCTGGCCGTAGCGTGCGCCTACGACGAAGACGACAAATGCTTCCACGACGCATTTTCGGGCGTACCGGAAGCCGCACCCGAGCACGCTCGCCTGCTGCAGCTGAGCCTTGCGCTGAAAGCGCGTAGCGATGGCGATCCGATCGTAAAAGCTTGGGCGCTGCTTCAGCTCGGCCGCTACGCCGACGCGCGGCGCGCCCTGTCGCCGCTGGAAGCCAAAGCCAAGACCGACCTGCGCGTGGCCTCGGCGCTTGCCGTCGCCGTGGCGGATGGCTCGGCTTGCCCCGGCTTGCAGCCCAACGTGGGCTCGCCGCGCCTGTGCGCCGACGCGGTGACCGCGCGCTCAGGGCTCGCGACTGCGCTCGCCGACATGAACGTGGCTTGGCAATCTGGCGCCGGTCGTGACACCGCCTCGACCGAAGCCTACGTCGGCTTGGCCCACGTCGTGCCATGGGTCACGGCGTTGGCCCTGGCGACGGACGCAGCCGGTCTCGAGCGCGATTTCGGCGAGCGCTACCAAGCGTTGTCGCGCGTGCTGCAAGAGCTGCCGGAGCAGAAGCCGTTCGCCGTCTTCGCGGCCGCGCTCGCGGCAGGTGTCACAGCGGGTCTACACATGCCGCACGGAGAGCGGCCGCAGATCGATTCGAATCGTAAGCAAGAGTTGTGGTTCGCGGCGCTCGGCGTCGAGGCGGCCGCGCCGCGTCTGGCAGTGAGCGCGGTGTTGGCGGCAGATCAGCCGGTGCTACAGCTGCTGCCGGCAAGCGCCCCTGCCAGCCTGGTTCCCGCGCGGGCAGGCCTTTTGGCCTGGGAAGCAGCGGGCGGAGCCGAGCCAGCGGTGCTCGAGTCGGCCCGCGCGGCGCTGGCCGAGCAGCTGGGCCTGTCGCCCAAGGGCAGCACCGAAAGCGCCTCGGCCGTGCTGCTGTTGGCCGAGCTCGACGAGGTCTCGGCGCCCAGCGAGCACAGCCACCGCGCGCTCGCCCAAATCTCGAGCCAGTTGATCGGCGAAGCTTTGCCGCCGGAGCTCGCCTTGCGCGCCGTGCTCGACGCTGCCGGCGCGCTCGAACGTCTCGGCAGAAGTGCCGATGCACTCGGCGTGCTCAGCAAGGCCGCCGAAATCGAGTCGATACCCGGCCCCGCCGCAGACTTGCTCACGCTGATCCGCGCCGAAAAGCTGGTGCTGAGCTGGGACGCGAAAAAGGACCCGCAGCGCGCTGCGCTCGCCAAATCCTTGGCCGCCCTCGAGCTCGGTTCGGCGCCGCCCACCGTGGCGTTCGTGATCGGAGCCTGGGCGAGCCCCAAGGTCTTGCGCCAGGGCAAGCAGTCGCCCAAAGCCCTGCTCGAACAGCGCATCGGCACCCGCGCGGCCGAGCTGATGGCGAAAGGCGCGCTGCGCGGCACGCGCGTGTCACTGCGCGTCTCTTACGCCTTTCAGACCGGCGTCACGCCCGAGGTCATGTTCGATCCGATGTTCGTGCCGCTGGTGCGGCCGGAGCTCATTCAGAAAGCTCTTTGACCAGCTCGCGGCCGGCTTCGAGCCGCAATTTCTGCTGCTTCAGGCTCTCGAGCAGCGCGCGCGCTTCGTTCAAAACCTCCGGCGGAGCGTTGGCGACGAAGTTCTGATTGGCCAGGCGTTTATCCATCACGTCAATGTCTTTCGACACGCGATTCACCTCGCGGTCGATGCGCTCGTTCTCTTTGACAGGGTCGATGTGCCCCTTCAGATTGACGAGTACCTCGACGTCGCCGGCCACGGTCAGCGTCGAGCCGCGCGGCCGCTCGGGCGAAGGCTCCGCCACCAGCGGCAGGCCCTCGCTGCTCGCCAAAAATTGAATCATGCGCCCGTTGTCGCTCAGCACTTGGCGCACGGCAGCGTCAGCGCTGCGCAGCTCGAGCGGTACCCGGTTCGAGAACTTGATACCGTGCTCGCTGCGCACCGTGCGCGCCGCGCCGATGGCGGCGATCAGCCAGCCCATCTCGCGATCCGCTTGCGCACCGCTCCGACCGTCAGCCGCCGTCGGATACGCCGCAAGCGCGATCGAGGCGGGCGACGCTGCCGGCTTCGGCAACAGCTGCCACAGCTCTTCGGTGATGAACGGCATGTACGGGTGCAGCGCGCGCAGCACGACCTCCAGACAATGCGCCAGCGTGGCGCGCGTCTCCGCCTGCGCTTCGGCGCTGCCGTCGATGAAGATGGGTTTCGTCATCTCCACGTACCAATTGCATAGCTCGTCCCAGAAAAAGGCGTAAAGCGCCTTGGAACCATCGTCCAAACGGTACTCGTCGATGCCCGCGGTACTGGCCGTGACGGCGGCCGACAGCCGCGACAATAGCCAACGATTGAGCAAGAGCTTGGGCTCCGCCGGCGGCTTGCCCGACGGCTTTTCGTCTTTGATGTACGTCAGCGAAAAGCGCGTCGCGTTGTAGATTTTGTTACAAAATTTGCGGTAGCCGTCGACGCGCGCCGGCGACAGCGCAATGCGCTTGGCCTGCGGCGAGTAGCTGCACAAGGTCATGCGCAGGGCGTCGGTGCCGTACGCCGGAAAGCCTTTGCCCATCTGGGCGGTCGACGGGTAGCTCTTTTTGAATTTTGTCAGCGCTTCAGCCACGGGCGCGTCCGGGAGCGCCTTTTGCACCATGCTCTCGAACGAGGCGCCGTGGATCAAGTCGAGCGGGTCGAGCGTGTTGCCCTTGACCTTGCTCATCTTGGCGCCGGTCTCGTCGACCACCATGCCGTGCAGCAGCACGCGCTTGAACGGCACGTCGCCCATGAGGTGCAGGCCCATCATGATCATGCGCGCGACCCAGAAGAAGATGATGTCGTAGCCGGTCTCCATGTCGGCGGCCGGGTAGTAGCGCGCCAAATCTGCTGTTCGCTTGGGCCAGCCGAGCGTCGCAAACGGCCAGAGCTGCGACGAAAACCAGGTGTCGAGCACGTCGGGATCTTGCTTCACTTTCGCGCTGCCGCATTTGCTGCAAGCCGCCAGGTGGTCGTCGCGCGAAACGCTGATGTGCGCGCAGTCTTCGCAGTGAAACGCCGGGATCTGATGCCCCCACCACAGCTGCCGCGAGATGCACCAATCCTGAATGTTGGTCAGCCAGTACTCATACGTCTTCACCCACTCTTCGGGAATGATTTGCACGCGGCCGTCGCGCACCGCCGCGAGCGCGGGCCCGGCCAACGGCTCCATCTTCATGAACCACTGCGTCGAGATCATCGGCTCGACGATGCTGCTCGTCCTTTGCGAGCGCGGTAGCGTCATTTTGTGCGGCTTGCTGCCGCGCTCGAGGCCTAGCTCGGCGAGCCGCTTCTTCACCGCTTTGCGCGCCCGAAAGCGCTCCAGGCCGGCGAACTCGCCGCCCTGCGCGTTCATGGTGCCGTCCAGATTGAAGATGTTGATCTCTTCGAGGCCGTGGCGCTTGCCGGTCGCAAAGTCGTTGAAATCGTGGGCCGGCGTCACCTTCACGGCGCCGGTGCCGAACGCCATGTCGACCAGCACCGCGTCCGTGATCACAGAAATCTCGCGCTCCACGAACGGATGCTTCAGCTTCTTGCCGTGCAGGTGCTTGTAACGCGGATCGTCGGGATGCACCGCGACGGCCGTGTCGCCCAGCATCGTTTCGGGTCTGGTCGTCGCCACCACCAGCTCTGTCGCGCCTGCCGCCGCATCGGCGTCGATCACCGCGTAAGCAAATTCGTACAGCTCGCCTTGCACGTTTTCTTCGATCTCGACCTCGAGATCCGAGAGCACGGTTTGCGACTCCACGTCCCAGTTCACGAGCCGCGTCGCGCGATAGATCAAGCCTTCGTCGTACAGCCGCACGAAGGCCTCGCGCACTGCCGCCGACATGTCCGGATCCATCGTGAAGCGGCTGCGCTCCCAATCCGCCGAGCAGCCCATGATCTGCAGCTGCTCGGAGATGCGCCCGCCGCTCTGCTCTTTCCACTCCCAAACCCGCTTGATGAACGCCTCGCGCCCGAGCTCGTGGCGCGTTTTGCCTTCGCGCTTCAAGAGCCGCTCGACCACAACCTGCGTTGAAATGCCGGCGTGATCGATGCCCGGCTGCCACAAAGCGTCGTAGCCCTGCATGCGTTTATGCCGAATCAGCACGTCTTGAAAGGTGCTGCCGAGCGCGTGCCCCATGTGCAGCGAGCCCGTGACGTTGGGCGGCGGCATCGGAATGACGTACGTCGGCTTGCCCGCCGTGCGCTCGGTGCCGGCCTTGAACACGCCCAGCTCGAGCCAAAACTTGTACCAGCGCGGCTCCACATCAGCCGGCTCATAAGCCTTCGAAAGCTCCTCATTCATAGCGAGCCCGCTATAGCACCGCCCCCGACCGGCGGAATGGGCTGCCCAACCGCAGCTCAACTCGCAGAAACTACCGTGTCGGTTCCAGGCCAAGGCGAACGACCCGAGATTTCACAGGGAGGACGGGAGGACGGGAGGTCCGCGAGGGTTTTGTTGTTCGCGCGCCTTCGGCGCCAGATGCCGCACCTTCGGTACGCAACGAGAATGCGATTCGCGGGCGCCAGCGCGAACCCCAAATTCTCGCCTCGCGGACCTCCCATCCTCCCGTCCTCCCTGTGATCGCCCGAACGGAAGTGCGCCACGGTGGCCAACACGCGACAGCTCTGCGTCGACCTGCCGGCTCGCCTGCTCGTCGTGCCCGCGTTACCCGCGCGTGAGGCGCGTGATTTCTTCTTTGATCATGGTCTCGGCCAGGACCGGGACGACTTCCCAGACGACCTTTTCGACCACTTCACGCGACAGTGAGAGGACGCCTTCGATTTGGGCGGCCGTGAGCCCGAGGCCGCCGAGCTTGCTGGCAAAGTCGGCGTGGACACCGTTGCCACCGATGGCGGCCGCGGCCGCGACGGGCGGAGCTGGCGCCGAATAGGCTTGGGTGCCGGGCGTCGTGGGCGCGCGTGAGCCGAACGGTGACGAACCGCCGAGCGGCTTGGCCGGAGCCGCTGGCGCGGCCGCGACTTGCGGCGGCAGCGGCGTGCTGCCGTAGGCCAGGGTTTGGACGCGCTGGCGCTGCGGCTCGGGCGCCTTGGCTGCGATGGCCTGCGCCGCGAACGGGGCAGGTGCCGCTACCGGGACTGCCACGGGCGCGACCGCCGCCTGCACGCCGCGTTTCGCCAGCGTAGTGACCTTGTCGATCATCTGCTGCGTGTCGAACGGCTTGTCCATGAAGTCGTCGGCACCGGCGGCCGCGCCGCGGGCCTTGTCATAGGGTTGCGCTTTGTTCGACAGCAGCACCACGACGGTCGAAGGCGAGGCGCCTTTGATCTGCCGGCACAGGTCGTAGCCGTTGGTGCCTTCGAGCGCCGCGTCAATCAACGCAACATTCGGATGCTCCGACTGAGCTTTCGCCACAGCGTCGGCAGCGTCGCCAGCGACCACGGTCTTGAAGCCTTCCCCAGCGAACGTGATCTCGATCACCTTTCGCATCGTCTTGCTGTCGTCGACGGCCAGCAGAGTCGTGGTCACGCGTCCTCCAAATGAGCGGGCACGGTCATGAAACTAGTCCGGATTTTCGCCGGACCGAAATCATCGGCGGACGCCACAAAACTGTCAAGGATTTCGCAGGGGTACCGCCGCGCTTGGTTCAGTAAGTGCCGAAGGCCGCCGTTTTGGGAGCCGTTTGACCGGGCCGGCCGGATCGAGCCAGATTTGAGACGTGAGCTCTTTGCCCAAGCGTGCTCGCTCCGTCCTGTATGCAGCCGTGACGGAGTTCATCGCCTCCGGTGAGCCGGTGGCGAGCCGCACGCTGACCAAGAAATACGGCTTCGAGCTGTCGGCTGCGACTATTCGCAACGTGCTGGCCGACCTCGAGGAGAGCGGCTACCTGAGCCAACCGCACACCTCCGCCGGTCGCGTGCCGACCGAAGCCGCCTATCGCCTGTTCGTCGATGCCTTGATGGAGGAGCGACAACTGTCGAACGAGGAGCGAGCGGACATCGACGGCTGGTTTTCGGAATTGCCGCCCGGCACGGATCTGCTGCGCGAAGCCGGCCGCCGCTTGTCGCAGCTGTCCGGCGCGCCCGCGCTGCTCGTACGTGCCAGCAGCGCGACGCGCACTTTGCTCAAGCTGCGCTTCATCGCGACTCGGCCGGGCGAGCTGCTGGCCGTGATCGTCTTCTCGGACGGCACCGTCGAAAATCGCTTCATCAAGCTGACGGAGCCGGTTAGCGATGCGGACCTGGAGCGGATTCACAACATGCTCGAGGAAGCCGTGAGCGGTCGTACGCTGGTCGACGTGCGCGAGTTTTTCATGAGCGGCTTGCGCGAACAGAACGGCGAGCTGGGCGCGCTGCACCAGACGGGCTTTTCGCTGCTGCGCGCTGCAGCCGAAGGCGCCTCGCGCAGCTTGACCATCGAAATCGAAGGCCAGGCGCGCCTGCTCGAGCGCCCGGAGTTCGGCAACGTGGAGAGCGCGCGCGAGCTCTTGCGCGTGCTCGAAGACCGCCAGCGCCTGCTCGCACTGCTCGATTCGGCGCTGGCGTCCGACAATGTGCGCGTGTTCTTGGGTGAAGAAGCCGCGCAAGCCGTGGGCTGTCCGGTCAGCGTGGTGGCGGCACCCTTTCGTGAAGACGACGGCGAGAGCGCCGGGGCGCTCGGCATCATCGGCCCGGCGCGCATGGACTTTCCCTTCGTCGTGCCGCGCGTCAGCGCCGCCGCTCATGCCATGAGCGCCGCGCTCAGCAAGCTGCAGGGCGGCAAGCCTCGCGTCGACTGAGTAGAGAGGGCCAGCCTGCCGGGCCAGCTGGCCCGGTTAACCAGGCCTCTCCCAAACGAAGGCGTTCGGCGTCGTGCCGCTCGAGATTTTTTCACAAAGAGATCGGGAGATCGGGATCGAGAATTTGGGGTTCGAGACGCGCGTTACTCGGGAAATCCGCAAACGCCAGCGTTAACCAACGCGCGTGCGCACCCAACAAAACCTGCTGATCTCCCGATCTCTTTGTGAAAAAATCTGGGAGCCGTTCGTTTGCCGCCCGGGCTATGCTGCTCTGCCATGGTGCAGGTGCCCCCGCTCAAAGGTGCTGTCGAAGAGCGCGCCATCGATCGCGCGCTTGGGCTGTCACTGAGCGACGATCGAGCTGGAGCGCTGCGGGTGGCGGCGGCGCTGCTCGAAGACGAGCCGCTCTCGGCGTTCAACACCTTCGTGGTGGCGTGGTTGCTCGGCGCGGAAGGTCGAAAGGTCGAGCTGGAGCTGGGGCTGCGCGCCGCGCTCGAGCGCGCGGTGTTCGACGGCAATTTGCCGCTGGCGATCGCCGCCCACGCGCTCTTGCGCGACGCCGAGCTGGTCGTAGACGAAGGCCTCGAGAGCATGGCGGCCGCGTTCGCCAAGGGCGCTAGCCGAATTTCGGACAAGCGCGGAGCGCCTCCGCAGATGACCGCGGTCGCGAAAGAGCCGGCGCCGCTCGACGACAAGTTGTCGGGCGACGAGCTGCTCGAACGCGCCGCCAAGATTTTGCAAGCGGCCAAGCACGTGCAAGACGAGGCCAGTCTGACTGCGGCCGCGGCGCAAGTTGCGCCGCAGGTGCTGTTTTCGGCGCTGGACCCGGCCAGTTTCAAGGCGACGGTCTCGGTGTTCGAGGTGCGCTTCGTAGCGACCGGCCAGGCGCTGGTCGACGAGGGTAGCGTCGGCAAAGAAGCCTTCATCGTCGCGCGCGGCGAGCTCGACGTGTCGAAGAAGTCGATGAATCCCGGCGGGGCGCCGCTGGCCCTGGCGCGGCTCGGTAACGGCGCGCTGTTCGGAGAAATGGCCTTGCTGTCCTCGGCCCCGCGCACTGCGACGGTGTCGGCGTGTCGCCCGAGCGTCGTGCTCGTCGGCAGCAAGGGTGCGCTGGATCGCGTAGCCGCCAAGGCGCCGGAGGTCGGGCGCGTGTTCGCCGAATTTTGCCGGCGGCGCATGCTCGACAACTTGGTGCGCACCAACTTCATCCTCAAATCAGCGAGCCCTTCCGAGCGTCCCGCGCTGATCGAGCGTTTCACGGTGCGCCAGTTCAACCAGGGCGAGCGCATCATTGCCCAAGGCTCGCCGCCGGACGGGCTGCACATCGTGGCGCTGGGTGAAGTGAACATCGTGCACAACGACGGCAAAGACCCGACCTTCGTCGCGCGCCTCGGTCCGGGTGAGGTCGTGGGTGAAGTGGCGATGATCTTGCGGCGCCCGGCCATCACCGATGTGGTCGCCCACCACCCCACCGTCACGCTGTTTTTGCAGCGCGACCGCTTTTTGGGGTTAGCGCGGGCGCATCCAAAAGTGTTCGTGGAGCTGTACGAGCTCGCCGTGCATCGCGACCAAGAGACCGCCACGGCAGCCTCGACCGAAGCCGCCGAAAGCGAAGACTTCGTGTTGGTTTGACGCCTTGTGGCGTCCGGATAGGGCGCGCCGCGATCTTGGGTTCTAGCTTCGTTTTCGCTGCGGTCCGGTGCTCACGTACTCAAGTACGTTCCGCTCCGGTCCTCGCGAAAGCCTCGCTAGAACCCAAGCTTGCGGCGCGGGCTTGCTGACGCCCCGATGAGAGGGGAGAGAGTGCCCCGGGTGGCGGCGGTGGGCCTCCTGACCAATAAGCGCTGTTCGGCTTGACCGCTTGGCGCCTGGCAGCTAAGCCCGGGGCACCATGAAGAGCCGCTTGTTTAGTGTTTCCGGCATCGTGCTGTTGAGCCTCCTCGGCGTGGCGACGCCGCGTGCTGCCCGCGCCGAGACGAAGATCGCCGTCGTCGACACCGAGCGAGCCGTCATGGAAACCGAAGACGGCCTGCGCGCTCAGGCCACGCTGAAAAAGTTGTTCGACGCCAAGCAGCACGAGCTCGACAAGAAGCAAGAAGAGCTGGTCAAGGAGCGCGAGGACATCGAGAAGCAGCGCGACGTGCTCAGCAAGGGTGCTCTCGCCAAGCGCGCCGACAAGTGGCAGCGCGACATGATGCAGCTTCAGCAGAAGTTCGTGGAGTACAACCAGGACATTCAGAAGAAGCAGAGCGAGCTCACGCAGCCGGTCTTCCAGAAGGCGATGAACATCATTCGTCGCGTGGCCACCCAAGAGGGCTTCGACGTCGTGGTCGACAAGAAGGCCGTCCCCTACGTGCGCAGCGATCTCGATCTGACCGATCGCGTCATCACCATGTACAACTCGGGCGCTGGCGGCGACGCC
>Ga0307508_10002922_pt1 | contig 17675 bp, 14 predicted proteins | sample 9_EM_MG_FD_203089 | JGI IMG/M metagenome (GOLD analysis project Ga0307508, IMG submission 203089) | Populus trichocarpa ectomycorrhiza microbial communities from riparian zone in the Pacific Northwest, United States - 9_EM | ecosystem: Host-associated > Plants > Roots > Unclassified | place... | reverse complement strand
AGTAGACGGCGCAGTAGATCTTGCAGAGACGACGAGGAAAAACATGCAGACTTCGACCACTTCGACCGACACTATCGAGCAATTCGCGACGCAGGACTACAAGTTCGGCTTCATCACCGACGTCGAGCAGGACACCGCGCCGCCCGGCTTGAATGAGGACGTCGTTCGCTTCATCTCCGCCAAGAAAGAGGAGCCGGAGTGGATGTTGGACTGGCGCCTGAAGGCCTACCGCCACTGGCTCAAGCAGACGGAGCCGACGTGGGCCAACGTCCATTACCCGCCGATCGACTACCAGTCGATCATCTTCTACGCGGCGCCCAAGCAGAAGCAGGGGCCGAAGAGCCTCGACGAGGTCGATCCCGAGATCCTCGCGACCTATGAGAAGCTCGGCATCCCCCTGCGCGAACGGGAGATCCTGGCCGGCGTCGCGGTCGACGCGGTGTTCGACAGCGTCTCGGTGGCGACGACGTTCAAGGGCAAGCTGGCCGAGATGGGGATCATCTTCTGCTCCTTCTCCGAGGCGGTGAAGAACCACCCCGAGCTGGTGCGCAAGTACCTCGGCTCGGTGGTCCCCTACACCGACAACTTCTTCGCCACACTCAACTCGGCGGTCTTCTCCGACGGCTCGTTCGTCTACGTGCCGAAGGGGGTGCGCTGCCCGATGGAGCTGTCGACCTACTTCCGCATCAACGCCCGCAACTCCGGGCAGTTCGAGCGCACGCTGATCATCGCCGACGAGGGCGCCCACGTCTCCTATCTCGAAGGGTGCACGGCGCCGATGCGCGATGAGAATCAGCTCCACGCCGCGGTGGTCGAGCTGATCGCCGAGAAGGGCGCGACGATCAAGTACTCGACGGTGCAGAACTGGTACCCGGGCGACGAGAACGGCAAGGGCGGCATCTACAACTTCGTGACCAAGCGCGGCAAGTGCGAGGGCGCCAACGCCAAGATCTCCTGGACCCAGGTGGAGACCGGCTCGGCGATCACCTGGAAGTACCCGAGTGTCATCCTCAAGGGCGACAACTCGGTGGGCGAGTTCTACTCCGTGGCGCTCACCAAGGGGTGGCAGCAGGCCGACACCGGCACCAAGATGATCCACATCGGGAAGAACACCAAGAGCACCATCGTCTCCAAGGGCATTTCCGCCGGCCACGGCCAGAACACCTACCGCGGCGCGGTGAAGATCCTCAAGGGGGCGGACGGCGCGCGCAACTTCTCGCAGTGCGACTCGATGCTGATCGGCGAGCAGTGCGGCGCCCACACGTTCCCCTACATCGACGTGCAGAACCCGACCGCCCGCATGGAGCACGAAGCCACCACCTCGAAGATCGGCGAAGACCAGATCTTCTATTGCAACCAGCGCGGCATCGCCACCGAGGATGCCGTGTCGATGATCGTCAACGGCTTCTGCAAGGAGGTCTTCCGCGAGCTGCCCATGGAGTTCGCGGTCGAAGCCCAGAAGCTCCTCGCCATCAACCTGGAAGGCAGCGTCGGCTGATCACCGGCTGACGCTGGGAGAATATAGAGATGATGCTGAAGATCAAAAACCTGCACGCGTCGGTCGACGGCAACGAGATCCTGCGCGGCATCGATCTGGAGATCAAGGCGGGCGAGGTGCACGCGATCATGGGGCCGAACGGCTCCGGGAAGAGCACGCTGGCCCGCGTCCTCGCCGGTCACGATGCGTATGAGGTCACCGCCGGCGAGGTGCTGTTCGAGGGACAGGACCTGCTCGACATGGACCCCGAGGTGCGCGCCCGCGAGGGCGTCTTCATGGCGTTCCAGTATCCGGTCGAGATCCCTGGGGTGAGCAACACCTACTTCCTCAAGGCGGCGTTGAACGCCGTGCGCAAGCACCGCGGCCTGCCGGAGATGGACGCCATGGAGTTCCTCACCCTGGTGCGCCAGAAGATGAAACTGGTGAAGATGGAAGAGTCGCTGCTCAACCGGCCGGTCAACGAAGGGTTCTCGGGCGGCGAGAAGAAGCGCAACGAGATCTTCCACATGGCGGTGCTGGAGCCGCGCCTGGCGGTGCTCGACGAGACCGACTCCGGGCTCGACATCGACGCGCTGCGCATCGTGGCCGACGGCGTCAACACCCTCCGCCAAGCCGACCGCAGCTTCCTGCTCATCACTCACTACCAGCGCCTGCTCGACTACATCGTGCCGGACTTCGTGCACGTGCTGGTGGACGGCCGCATCGTCCGCTCGGGCGGCAAGGAGCTGGCCCTGGAGCTCGAAGCGCAGGGCTACGCCACCTTCGAACAGGAAGCACTGGCGGCGGCAAGGGCCTGAGGGATGAGCATGCCGACGATCACTGAATCCATTCCCGGACTGCCGGCGACCTCCGAGGCCACCGCGCCCTGGGCCGCCGCGTTCGAGCGCTTCCAGCAGGAGCTGCCGGCCGGCGAGCCGGAGTCTGTGCAGACGCTCCGCCTGCGCGGCCTCGAGCGCTTCGTCTCCCTCGGCTTTCCCACCCAGCAGCAGGAGGCTTGGCGGCTGACCAACGTCTCACCGATCGCCCGCGGCACATTTGTTCGACCGGCCGCCGCGGAGACCAGGCCGGAGCAGATCGCTCCCTGGACGTTTGACGCCGCCGCCCGGCTGGTCTTTATGGACGGCCGCTTCGTTCCCGGCCTGTCGCACCGCGACGGTCTGCCGGCGGAAGTCTTCGCCGGCAGCCTGGCCGCGGCGCTCGCTGAAACGCCCGACGAGGTCGAGCCGTTTCTCGGCAAGCTCGGCACCCTCGCCAAGGTGGCCGATACGAACCCCTTCGTGGCGCTCAACACCGCCTTCCTGCGCGATGGCGCCTTCCTCAAGGTACCGCGCGGCGTCGTCGTGCAGGCGCCGATCCATCTCCTGTTCCTTTCGTCCGGCCAAGAATCCGAAGAGAACGGACGCACCGCGGTGTCGTTCCCGCGCAACCTGATCGTCGCCGGCGAGGCGAGTCAGGTGACGGTGGTGGAGACCTACACCGGCACCGGCGCCTACTTCACCTGCCCGGTCACCGAGCTGGTGGCGGGCTCGGGCGCGGTGGTGGACCATTACAAAGTGCAGCGGGAGAGCCGCGAAGCGTTCCACGTCGCCGCCTTCCAGGTGCTCGCCGAGAGCAAAAGCGCTCCGTCGTCGCACTCGATCTCGATCGGCGGCGGCCTGGTGCGCAACGACGTCAACGCCGTGCTCGCCGGCGAAGGGATCGACTGCATCCTGAACGGCCTCTACCTGGCCGAAGGGCGGCAACACGTCGACAACCACATGCGGGTCGAGCACGCCGCCGCCCACTGCTCCAGCCACGAGCTGTACAAAGGCGTGCTGGACGGCAGGGCGCGCGCCGTGTTCGACGGTCTCATCTTCGTCCACAAGGGAGCCCAGAAGACCGACGCCAAGCAGTCGAACCGCAACCTGCTGCTCTCCGCGGACGCGATCGCCAATTCCAATCCGCGCCTGGAGATCTTCGCCGACGACGTGAAGTGCACCCACGGCTCGACCGTCGGCCAGCTCGATGACGACGCGGTCTTCTACCTCCGCTCGCGCGGCATCGGCATGGAGGCGGCGCGCAGCCTGCTGACCTACGCCTTCGCCAGCGATGTCGTGGGGCGGATCAAGGTCGACGCCGTACGGCACGACCTCGAAGAGCTGCTCTTCGCCCGTCTGCCCCAGGGCGAGGTCGTGAGGCAGGCCGTCTGATGAGCACCGCATCCGCCGTCATCGCAGAACCGGTCAAGGCCGAAAAAACCGCGCCGGACTATGACCTGGCGAGGGTGCGGGCCGACTTTCCGATCCTCAGCCGCGAGGTGAACGGTCATCCGCTGGTCTATCTGGACAACGCCGCGAGCACCCAGAAGCCGCGCGCCGTTCTCGACGCCATCGCGTCCTGCTACAACGAGAGCTACGCCAACGTCGAACGCGGCGTCCACACCCTGTCGCAGCGCGCCACCGAGCTGCGCGAGGAGGCCCGCGAGACGGTGCGCCGTTTTCTGAACGCTCCTTCGGCCCAGGAGATCGTCTTCGTCCGCGGCACCACGGAGGCCATCAATCTGGTCGCCGCCAGTTGGGGCCGGAAGAATGTGGGACCAGGGGACGAGATCCTGATCACCGGCCTCGAGCACCACTCGAACATCGTCCCCTGGCAGATGCTCTGCGAAGCGACGGGAGCGGTGCTGCGCGCGGCGCCGCTGGACGACCGCGGCGAGATCATCCTCGAAGAGCTGGAGCGGCTGCTGTCGCCGCGCACCCGCCTGGTCGCGGTGGCGCATGTGTCCAACTCGCTCGGCACCGTCTGCCCGGTGCACGAGATCACCAGACTCGCCCACGCTCACGGCGCCCTGGTGCTGATCGACGGCGCGCAGGGCGTGCCGCACTGCACGGTGGATGTGCAGGCGATCGGTTGCGACTTCTACGCCTTCTCCGGCCACAAGGTCTACGGGCCGAGCGGCATCGGAGCGCTGTGGGGCCGCGCCGAGCTCCTCGCCGCGATGCCGCCGTGGCAGGGTGGCGGCGGCATGGTCGGCGTGGTGACGCTCGAAAAGACCACCTACGCCGAGCCGCCGCACCGTTTCGAGGCCGGAACGCCGTTCATCGAAGGCGCCATGGGGCTGGCCGCGGCGCTCGATTACATCACCGCCCTGGGCTTGCCGGCCATCGCCGCCTGGGAGCAGACGCTGCTGGCGAGCGCCACCGAGCGGCTGGCGGAAGTTCCCGGCCTCCGGTTCGTCGGCACGGCGCCGCACAAGGCCGCTGTCCTCTCGTTCGTCCTCGACCGTATTCATCCGCATGACGTCGGGACGATTCTCGACCGCCGCGGCATCGCGGTGCGGGCCGGCCACCACTGCGCGCAGCCGGTGATGCAACGCTTCGGCGTGCCCGCCACCACCCGCGCCTCGTTCGGGCTCTACAATCAACTCGCGGAGGTCGACGCCCTGGTGGACGGCCTCCTTTACGTCCGGGAGATCTTCGGCTGATGCCTGCTGAGCGCGACGAGTTGCGGGACCTGTATCAAGAGGTCATCCTCGACCACAACCGGCACCCGCGCAACTTCCGGGCGCTGCCGGGCGCGAACCGCGCGGCGGTGGGCCACAACCCATTGTGCGGCGATCGCGTCCAGGTCTTCCTGCAGGTCGCGGACGACCGCATCCAGGGCATCTCCTTCGAGGGCTCGGGCTGTGCGATCTCGACCGCCTCCGCTTCGCTGATGACCGAGGCGCTCAAGGGGAAGACCGTCGCCGAGGCGAACGAGTTGTTCGCCGGCTTCCACGAGCTGGTCACCAAAGGCCCCAGCAGTACCGGGGAGGCCGGGGACGCCGTCCCGCTTGGCAAGCTCGCCGTGCTCGCCGGCGTGCGCGAGTTCCCCATCCGCGTGAAGTGCGCCACCCTGGCCTGGCATACCCTGGCGGCGGCCCTCGAGCAGAAGGACCACCCCGTCTCGACGGAATGACAGGAGAGCGCCATGGCGGAAGAGGACATCGAGAACAGTGTCTCGAATGACATCGAGAATGGCATCGTCGAGGCCCTGAAGACGGTCTTCGACCCCGAGATCCCGGTGAACATCTATGAGCTGGGCCTGATCTACGACATCGACCTGCAGCCGGACGGGCAGGTGCAGGTGAAAATGACCCTGACCTCCCCCGGCTGCCCGGTCGCCGGCTCGCTGCCGGGCGAGGTGAAGAACAAGGTGGAATCCGTGCCGGGAGTCACCGCCGCCGACATCGAGCTGGTCTGGGATCCCGCCTGGAACCCTTCGATGATGACCGAAGCGGCGCGGTTGCAGCTCGGCATGTTCTAAAGACCGGATCCTCGACATTCCCTGGGGGTCCTCGACTTCCCCTGGGCGATCCTCAACTTTCCCTGGGGGATCCCTCAACTTTCCCTGGGAGGTCGCCTACTTCCCCTGGGGGTTGCTCACTTCCCCTGGAGGATTCTCGACTCTCCCTGGGGTCGTGTCAGCAGTAGCCTGGCACCATCGCGCAACCCCCAGTGGGTGCCGAACGATGACCGAATTGTACGAGAACTTCTCAATGGCAAACACTCTCTTTGAATTCGCCTGGCCCTGTAAATCTGTACGGTTTACAAGCTGCCGAGAGTTATTTTCCTGAGTAAAGGTAAAACAATGAAAGGCGCAGAAGCGCAGCACGTTTGGTGGATGATCCATCTCCGCCGTCCCTAACACGGCGTACCAATTGCCAGATGATTTGCAGGCCGGCATTGGACTTGGCCCGTCTCTATCTCACCAAGGGGCGGACTTGCCATGAAGCCAGCCGTGACACACCTCTACGAGCGGAGTGACCTCGGGTCCGCAGCGTGATCTCTCCTTCACGATGCCGGCGCATCGCTTCCACGCCCGACATAAGCTCGGTGAAGAGGTTTCTCTTCTCGCTCTTCTCGGCGCGGTCTACCGTTTTCTGACCCTTCATTGCCGCGTCCCTCCTCTCGATGCCCGCATCTAGAGCTTCGTCCTTGTCGCAGAGCGACAAGAGCCAGATCTGGACGTCGCGAACCAGGTAATAGTAGATCACCCTCAGGCCACCCGTTGGCATAGACTCTCCCTCGTGGAGACTCCAGACTCGGTCGTCGAAGCCCTGCGCAGGGAGCTCCGTGGACGCGAGGATGTCCATCTGGCTCTCCTCTTCGGCTCCAGGGCACGGGGCCGGGCGCGCCCTGATTCCGACGCCGACGTGGCTGTGCTCGGGAGAGATCTCAATCTGTTGGAGCTCGCCGCGGACTTGAGCGACGCCGCCAAGGTCGAGGTCGACGTGGTCAGCCTGGAAGACCCCGGCTACCCGCTCCTCAATGCGCTTCTCCGCGACAGCATCGTCCTCCACGAGGCGAAACGACATGCTGCGGCCCGGTGGCGGTCGCACGCCTTGCTCGACGCGGAGTTGGACGGTCCGGGTTACAGACGGATGCGCGATGCCTTCCTCAAGAGGCTCGCCGCGGGGCGCCATGGTTGACCTCAATGTCGTCTCCGAGAGGCTGAAGCAGCTCTCGCTGCGGATCGCGAAGGTCCGGGAGCTGTGCCCTGCCGGTCTCAAAGGTCTGACGGGTGATGCTCTGGACCTTGTCTCATTCAACCTCTTTCTTGCGGTCCAGATTTGCGTCGACCTGGCGACGCATCTGATCAGCGACGAAAGCTGGGAGCCCGCGGCGACGAACCGGGAAGCCTTCGAACGGCTGGAGGAGCGCGGCGTCATTTCCCACGAGACGGTCCGCGTGCTCCGCCAGGCCATCGGGCTTCGCAACATCGTTGCCCATGGCTACGGTGGCATTGATCCGGCACAGATCCATGCAGCGGCCACCACTGGGCTTCCCGATCTGGAACGCTTTGCCGCGGAGCTGAGTGCCTGGGTGGAAGGGCGGTCCGGGGACGCGGACGCATGACCAGAACCAAGAGACGATCGATGGTACCATCGGATTATGCTGAAGCCAGACCTTGAACAGGCCCTCTTGGGTTTACCGCTGCAGGACCGGGCGCACCTTGCGCAAGTTCTCCTCGAGAGCCTAGATCAGCTTCCAGAACAAGAGGTACGGCAGCTTTGGATCGAGGAAGCCCGGCGTCGAGCAGAGGAAATCGATCAGGGCAAGATCCAGATGGTCTCTGGCGAAGAGCTGGAGAGACAGGTCCAAGAGCTCTTCAAGTGAGCTACCGCCTTCATCCGGAGGCGTCGGCGGAGCACAAGAGACAGATCTCCTACTACGAGGGGAAGCAGGCTGGCTTGGGACGGCGCTACCATGCCGAGTTCCAGGCCGCGTTGGCCCTCGCTCTGGAGGCGCCGCACCGCTACAGAGTCGTTCAAGAACCTTCTATTCGGCGCATTGGGTTCCGTGTATTCCACTTCGATCTCATCTACCGCGAAGTCGGAGGCGTCGTTGAGGTGTTGGCGGTTGCGTCTCAACGTCGTGAGCCCTACTACTGGACATCGCGGCTCTAGCATGGCGCTCCTTACGGGTCAGCGACCACCGCCGTCGTCCATTCCGACGCGCCCGGACTCCCCCTACTCCCTGCGCAGAGCGACAGCCGGGTCGACGCGTGCCGCTCGGCGCGCAGGGAAGTAGGACGCGGCGAGGGCCGCCAGCAAGAGAAACGACGCGACTGCTACGACGGTCACCGGATCGTTGGGGCTCACTTCGAAGAGCAGCGAGCGCAGGGTCCGGGTGAGCAGGAACGAGCCCAGGAGGCCGAGCGCCGTTCCCACGGCCGCGGCGGCCAGTCCCTGGCGCAAGACCATCCCGAGGACGGTGCGCTCGGTGGCGCCGAGCGCCAGTCGCACTCCGATCTCCCGGGTGCGCTGCGCGACGGAGTAGGCCAGGACGCCGAACACTCCAGCCATGGCCAGGACCAGCGCCGCGACGGCGAAGACACCGACCAGAAGCAGGTTGAAACGGCGACCGTTCAAAGATTGGGAGAAGATCTCGTCGAGGGTATGGAATCGGGCTGGAATGGCCGGATCGAGCTGGCCCAGGATCTTGTGGGCCGCGCCGAAGGTGGCGGCGGGATCGGAGCTCGTCCGCAGGACGATGTCGAATTCCGAGATGGCGCGCGGCCGCTGCCGATAGCTGGTGTAGATCGTCGGGAGCGGCGCCGCTTCGAGAGTGCGCGTGCGGACGTCGCCGACGACGCCGACGATGGTCAGCAGGCGAAGGTCACCGTCCATGTTGCCGAACTCGATCGTGCGGCCGATGGGGTTCCCGTGCGTCCAGGCCTGCCGCGCGACGGACTCGCTGATCACCGCCACGTGCGGCGCCTCGGGACTGTCGGAGTCGCGGAACGTCCGGCCGCTCCGGAGCGGAATCCCAAGCGACTGAAAGTAGCCTTCGCTGGCCACGACGTAGTCGGCGTGGCCGGTGTGGGCGGGATCGCGGAAGGCGCCTTGCAGGAAGTCCGTGGCTGCTTGGCGGAGCGCCGGATCGGCGTCTCCCGAGAATACGTTCGGGCGCTGGATCAGGTCCCGCTGGGCCGGGAGAAGCTGCCCCGGATCCAGGATCGCGAAGGTGCCGTCGGCGGCATCGGATCCCAGCGGCAGCGCAGCGGTCCCTCCGGCGGACTGGACGCCAGGCAGCGCCCGGAGCCGCGCGATCAGCTCGTCGAGAAACCGCACCCTCTGCGACGCCGTACCAGACCCGATCTCGGGCAATTGCAGATCGATGACGGCGACGTGCCCGGTCTCGAAGCCGGGCCGCACCGACAGGACACGCAGCATGCTGCGGCCGAGCAGGCCGGCGCCGATCAGCAGCGTGAACGTGATCGCGATCTGGCCCGCCACGATGAGGCGCCCCACGGCTTGACTGCGCGCGCCGGTCCCTTGCCGCCGGCCGCTTTCCGCCAGCGCTTCCGCGACCTCGCCCGAGGTCGCGCGCAGCGCCGTCAGCACGCCCAGGCCGGCGGCCACCAGGAGAGAGAGGCCGAGTGTGAACCCCAGCACCGGCAGGCTCACCGCGACCTCATCGAGACGGGGGATGTTGCCGGGAGCCAACGCCAGCAAGCCACGGACGCCGAAGACGGCGGACACGATTCCGAGGCCGCCGCCCAGGAGACAGAGGAGGAGCGCTTCCGCCAGGAACTGCCGCACCAGACGCCCGCGCGAAGCGCCCAGGGAAGCCCGCACCGCCAGCTCGCCGCCACGCGCCGAAGCCTGGGCCAAGGACAGGCTGATCACGTTGGCGCACGCCACCAGAAGCAGCAGACCGGAGACCCCGAGCAGCACGAGAAGGGCCGGCTGAACGTCCGCGGTCAGGGCGTCCTTGAGCGGCAGGACGGCGACATCGACCAGATCGATGTCCGGATGGTATTGCCGCGCCAGATGGCGCCCGATCGCGGAGAGATCGGCGCGCGCCCGCTCGAGAGACGTGCCGTCTTTGAGGCGCGCGACGACCCGCCAGTTGTGCGCCGTCCGGCTGGGCAGAGGGGCGTCCGTCTCGCGCGCCATCCAGAGCTGGCTGTCCTGTGGAAACTTGAACCTGTGGGGCAGCACGCCGACGACGGAGACCGGACGGTTCGAGACGGACAGCTTCACCGCCCCGAGGTCCTGCGCCGCCTGCAATTCGCGCTGCCAGAAGGGATAGCTCACCAGCGCCGCGGGAGCCGCTCCGATGCGCTGCTCTTCCGGAACGAACAGCCGGCCTTTGACCGGCTGGACCCTCAGCACCGGAAAGAAGTCCTGGGAGACGATCGCAAGGTGGACGCGCTCCGGCTCGCCGCCGCTCACCGCGGTCACCTCGTATCCGGTCATCTGCGCCACACCCTGGAACGACTGGGACTGCGCTCGCACGTCCGTAAAGTTCGGGTCCGCGAACCGCATCCTCTGGCCTTCCGGGCCGAGCTCCCAGACGCTCACGATCTGCTCGGGCCTGGGGTATGGGAGCGGGCGCAGCAGGACGCCGTAGACCACGCTGAAAATGGCGGTGCTGGCGCCGATCCCCAAGGCGAGAGTAAGCACGGAGACGCAGGCATGGATCGGGCTCTTGCGGAGAAGCCGGGCGGCGAAACGGACGTCCTGCAGCAGTTGCTCGACCCACACGTGGTCTGGTCCCCCCAAAACAAATGGCCGGTCCGGACCGGCCATTTAAAAATCTGGGGTGCAGTTTAGTACATACCGCCCAGGGCTTCCTTGGCCTCTTCCTGTGCTTGATCTCGGTGTTCCGGCCGGGCAGCACAACCGATCCGTTGGACGTGATAAAGTTGCGGAACGAGCACACCGGGCGTCTTCTCCCCCGGGAACCGTCCCGCGATGAGCCCAGCGAGCGCCCCCCCCTCCTCCACCCCCCTGCTCGAAGAGCTGTGGCCTCTGCTGCGCTCGCGCCTGCGCCTGATTCTCAAGGCCTACCGCATCCCCTATCCGGACACCGAGGATCTCCTCCAGGACGTCCTGGTGGTCGCCTTTTGTAAATGGGAGACCGTCCACACCCACGACTCCTGGCTCCTGGGTACTTTGCGGCGCAAGTGCTGGTTGTACTGGAAACGGAAGCGCAACAACCTCCTGCAAGCCGTCGACATGGACATGCTCGAAAGCCTGAGCGAGCCGCTGGCGCCCGTCCAGGAGCAGGCCGAGCGCCTGTGGGACCTCGAGACCCTGGCCGGCACCCTCTGCCGCCGTCACCGGGCGGTCCTCTGGTTGCGCTACGGGCTGGGCCTTTCCACCGATGAAGTCGCCGAGCGCACCGGCTACAACCACTCCAGCATCCGCAAGCTCACCTGCCGCACCGTGGCCCGCCTCCAGCGTGAGCTGGTCGCCCGTCCTCGCAGAGCTGGACCGAAATCTGCATAGGTGAACAGCAGGCCCGAAGCCCTCGCGCACGCAGCCGAGAGTCGAGCCCGGAGAAAGCGGCCCATGCGCACTCATATCCAAAGCACAGCCTTACGCCCAGTCGAGGACGACGTTCCTCATGAGAAGCCCGCGGGAGACAAAGCGCCGGAATCGCCTCGCCTGGTTCGGTTGAACGACGACCTGCCGGGGCAGATCCAGAGCATGGAGGCCATGGGGCGCCTCGCGGGAGGCATCGCCCATGTCTTCAACAATCTGCTGACCGCCATGGCATGCGAGACCGAGCTTGCCCTGCTCCGCCTGGCCCCGGATGATCCAGCGCGCAAGAACCTGCGCGAAATCGACCGGGTCGGCGAGCGCGGCGCCGCTTTGGCGCGCCAGCTCCTCGCCTTCAGTGGCCGCCAGGTGCTGCAACCGCGACCGGTGCAGCTCAACAGCCTGCTCACCGAGCTCGACGACGAGCTCCGGCGGGTTCTCGGCGACGGGATCGAGCTGCGGATGGACCTCGACCCCGACCTCGACCGGGTCAGCGTCGATCCGGCGCAGATCCAGGAGGCGATTCTCAACCTGATCTCCAACGCCCGCGACGTGATGCCGCAAGGCGGCCAGGTGTCCCTGGAGACCCGGACGATCGAGGTGCGCCCCGGCAACCTCACGCACCCCCTGCGCTTCAACCCCGGACGGTACGTGCAGCTCAAAGTGGCCGACACCGGTCCGGGGATGGCCGAGGAGGTGCGCCAGCGTGTCTTCGAGCCCTTCTTCTCCACCAAGCAGGGAACCGAGGTCGCCGGCCTCGGCCTCTCCACCACCTACGGCATCGTGACGCAGAGCGGCGGCCGGATCCTTGCGGACAGCGAGCCGGACAAGGGGTCGCGCTTTCTCATCTTCCTGCCGAGCGCCGAGGAGATCCGGCTGGCCGGTGAAACGGAAGACGGCGTCAAGAGCGCCAGGGGCACCAAGAAAGCCTGGGAGACCATTCTGCTGGTCGAGGACGAGGAAAACGTGCGCCGGCCGCTCGGCGAGATCCTCAACAGCCACGGCTACAACGTGCTCGTCGCGGCGGACGCCGCCCAGGCCCTGGAGATCAGCCGCCATCACACCGGGCCGATCCATCTGATGGTGACCGACATCCTGATGGCCGGCATGAGCGGCGTCGAGCTGGCGGAGCAACTGTCCTACGACCGGGCCGGCATGAAGGTGCTCTTCGCGACCGGTTATCCCGCCGGCGTCGCCGAGGGCTCCAGCCTCACCCGCGAGGACACGCCTCTCCTCAAGAAGCCGTTCAGCGGACGCGACCTGGCGGCCAAGGTACGGGAGGTGCTGGATGGCGACTAGACCCGACTAGATCAGACTAGATCAGACCAGGACCTAGCATCATCCTTGCAGAGAACTCTCGACGGACAGCGAGAAGGATTCAAGATGCCGGGAAGCAAACGGCGCTCTGCGTCTTCGAGAGAGGACGGCGGTCGAGCAAGCGGAGGACGGTAACCTCAGTCAGCAGCCGGATTGGGGGCGAGCTGCCCACGTTCTGCGCAGCGCGCCGCTCTCATCGTGAGCAGCTTGAAGCCATCTCGGCCGCGAAGGGGATTTGACAGCGATGAACGAGCCGAGTACAGTTCCGGGTTTGTAGGGACAGGTGATGACAACCTCCCGCACTACCATACCGTTGCTTTTCGCCTTGGCTCTCGTGGGTGGAGCCGGCCGTGCAGTCGCCGCCGATTCCCATGCCGATTCCCATGATAATCGCGCGGGCGTCGCCGGCCGAGTGCTCGGCGAGACCTCGCCCTTGCCGTCTGCCGGGGTCTACGCCTACCAGCTCGCTGATGCCAGCCTGCGGAAGGTGCTGACCGACCCGCAGGGCAATTTCCTCTTTCAGGACCTGCCGGCCGGCCTCTACAAGATCATCGCCCATAAGATCGGGTTCACTCCCGTCGTGGTCAGGATTACCCGGACCACCGCCCAGACCTACCAGTTCGTGGAGCTTCAGCTCGCCGAGGAGCGGCGCAACGGGGCCGGGCGCGTGCATCCGGATGACTTCTGGTCCGTGCGGTCGAGCATTCCCGGCGACGTCCTGCGCCAGATCCAGAGCGACGAGAGAGAGCGGACGCAGCTCAGTCTCGCCGATGCGCAGCAGAGGCTCGACCTGTCGAATCTCGCGAAGGCCGGCTTCAGCACCTCCATGCAGGCGATGACCGGCGTCGACCAGATCACCCAGGCCAACGGTCTGCTCTCGGGCGGCGGCGTCGGCATCGCCGGCCAGCTCGGACAGGTGCAGGTTGGATTGCGCGGCAGCTTCTGGCAGCTCAACGGCGATGCTGCCGGACGTCCCGGAATTTCGGGGAACACCGGCCAGGCAAGCAATCTCTCCCTCGATCTCACCCGCGGTCCAGGCAGCCGGGTCGTCTTCACCTCGCAGAGCAACCGCCTGACCCGCAACTCCGACGGCGGGGCGCCGATCGACTTCGAAAACTACCAGGTGAACTGGACCCAGGGTCTGGGCGAGACCGGTCGCTCCGACTTCAGCGCGCAGTACACCGCGGAAAGCAACTACCATGCGCAGGCGGCCATCGAGCCCCGGGAGATTCCGGAGGCGTCGCGGACCTGGCGTCTCGAAGGCGCGTACACCACCGAGCTGAGCGAGGGCAATACGCTCCAGACCGGCCTGCGGTACCGCGAGCTCCAGTTCGACACCCCCACTCCGGGCCTGCCCGCCTCGGACCTGTTGTCGACCGCCAACATCGACCTGTTCAGCCGCGGCGGCATGCGGGTGCAGCCGGCGGTGTTGCTGGAGTATGGCCTCTACAGCACCCTCTCGGACGGCAGCCTGTCGCTGATGCCCCAGGGCGGCATCGTCCTGCAACTCGGCACCAACTGGCAGCTCGAAGGCTCCGCCAGCCAGCGCGTCTATCAGAACGCCGCTCTGAATCCGACCTTCATGCCCACCCTGTTCGAGAGCTCCGACCTCTGCGAGCAGGGGAGTGAGTCGTGCTACCGGGTCAGCCTGGGTCGCAAGCCGGCGAAGGACGATACGGACGGCTCCGTCGCCCTCACGGCGACGCGGCGCAAGATCGGCGACACGCTCCGCTTCTACTTCAGCGAAGAGACGTTCGACCGCCTCGAGAGCCTCTATCTGGTCCGCGGTGACGAGCTTCCGGAGCTTCGCCTGCAGCTCAGCAAGCACCTGACCCCCAAGGTCGTCACCACCTTCGATTCCAGTATCGGCAAGGGCGGCGGCGGCATCTTCCTGGCAGCGGATCAGCGGCCGTATGAGAACCAGGTGCAGTATCTGGTGGCCTCTCTGGACACGCAGTTCCTCACCTCTTCGACCGGTGTCTTCCTGGCGTTCCACCACCTGAGCCAGGAGCTCCAGCCCGTCGGAGCACCGGGAAGCGGTGCCGCTCCCCAGATGGAGATCGAGCGGCTCCGGCTGATGCTGACCCAGGACCTGAGGTTCCTCTTCGACCTCGCGTCCGATTGGGCCGTGCAGCTCGACATGGAGGTCAGCCGGGGACCGCTGGCCAACGCGACCAGCACCACCACGACGAACAACAGCGATCTCCACCGCCGTTTGATGGGTGGCATCGCTGTCAGGTTCTGACCCGCTCTCCGCTCCAACCTGCCAAACGCTTGAATCCAGAAAACTGGATCGCGTCCGTTTTTATGGAGGCCAACCCTCCAAACCGCAGAAAAATCGAGATTTGCCGGCTATTCAAAAATGCGTTGCGGTGGCACAAAAAGTGCTATCTGCTAGCTCGATTGGATTTGTATCTTGATGAATCGGGCTCGCACCTTCAGGCTCTCGGTTTCACTGCTCCTGGCATTGGTGGCCGCCACGCTGGGAGGATGGAGCGTTCACCGCAAGGTGCAGACGTTCCAGCCGTTGGGCTTCGAGACTCTTCCGGCCAGCAGCCTGTCCCCGACCGACCAGGTGGTCCAGGTGGACCGGGTCGCGGATGCACAGACCAGTCTCCAGCCCGGTGACGAAATCCTCCTCGTCCAAGGGGGCGAGGTCGCTGGGCCGGCCGCCCTGGCCGAGCGGCTCCGCGAGCGACCGGCGAGCAGACTGACCGTCCTGCGTGGCACCGGAATGGTGCAGGTGGACTACCACCGGCCCGCGCTGCGCATCGACTTCCCCTATCTGATCGTGGCCCTCATCGGCGGTCTCTATCTGCTGATCGGCCTTTACACCCTGCTCCGCAAGACCGACCGGCAGGGATTCCTCTTCTGCCTCTGGGCTCTGGCCTCCGCGGCCTTCTACCTGCTGAGCCCGGTGCCGCCGGTGGATGCGGGATATGTCACCGTCTTCCTCGGCGATGAAATCGCCCGGCTCCTGCTGCCGGCGCTGACCCTGCACCTCTTCCTCGTGTTCCCGGCACCGCTGCGGCTGGCCGGCTCGGACGAGGCTGCCCCGTGGCTCCGGCGGCTGATCCCGTTCCTCTACCTGCCGTCCGCCGTCCTCTTCGCCCTGCAGCTCCAGCAGATCCGGTCCCCCCACGTCGCGCGCGCCACCGTGGCCCTGCTGGACCGCATCGAAATGATTCATCTGGCCGCCTGCGCGCTCGCCGCCGTCACACTGCTCGTCTATCGCCTGTTCCGCGAACGGAGCTGGGAGCAGCAGCGGCAGCTCCAATGGATGGTCTTCGGCCTGGGCGGCGGCTATCTGCCGTTCCTGCTCCTCTATGGCATCCCCGACATTTTCGGCCTGCGCGGTCCGGCGCTCCTCCAGAGCATCTCCGTGCTGCCCCTGGCGCTGGTGCCGCTGACCTTCGCCTACGCCATCCTGCGCTACAAGCTGTGGGACATCGAGGTGATCGTCCGCGACACGATCACCCTGACCCTCACCCTGCTGCTCGGCGTGACCGGCTTCTCGTTGGTGAACCTGGCGATCAACCGCGGCATCCCCTCCGATCTCTCGGCGGCGCGCAATCTCCTCTCGTTCATCGCCGGCTTGGCGATCGCCGGTCTGCTGGTGCCCACCCGCAAGACGATCTCGTCCGCTCTGGAGCGGCTGCAATACCGCAGGTCGTTCGGCCGGCGCCGCGCTCTGTCGGAGCTGGGCCGTGAGCTGCTGCACGAGCGCGACCTCGGGCGCCTCTGCGCCGCCCTCCTGCAAGAGATCGAGGCGGGCGTCGATCTCGAACGGGCCAGCCTCCTTCTCGCCCAGGGCGGCATGCTGGTGGCCTTCCGGCCCGAGCCCGGCCTGCCGGCGAAAGCGCCGTTCGACCTCCTCGGCGACGCGCTGTGGAGCCGCGACTTCGCCCGCCTCTCCGCCATGGCGATGCCGGGAGAGGCCGCGACGCCGGAGCAGCGCCTGTTCCAGGCCGGCTACCGCTATGCCTTCCCCCTGGCGGTCCGCGGGCGCGGCATCGGTGTCGTGCTCACCGGGTTCCGGCAGGACCAGACGCCGCTCAACAGTGATGACGTCGAGCTGATCCGCCATCTGCTCAACCAGGCGGCGCTCGCCATTGAGAACGCCCAGCTCGTCGGCCAGCTCCACTTCCAACTGGAGGAGGTCCGCACCCTCCAACGCTACACCGAGGGGATCTTCGAATCGTCGCCGGCCGGAATCGCAGTGCTCGACGAGGAGCGCCGCGTGCTCTCGGCCAATGCCGCGTTCGCGGCCTTGAGCGGCGCCGAACGGAGCTCCCTGATTGGGCGCGAGCTCGGCGAGCTGTTGCCGCTCGGTCCCCTGCCGTCCGCCGGCGAGGGCCCGGTGGAGGTCAGCTTCGCGGATCCCGACGGCCGGGAGCGGCACTTCCAGGTCAGCCTGGCGCTGTTCTCCGGCACCGCTGGCGCCGCCGCGCTCAGGGTGCTCGTGGTTCACGACGTCTCCGAACGGGTGGCGATGGAGCACGAGCTCATGGAGAAGGATCGGCTGGCCGCCCTCGGCATGCTGGCGGCCGGCGTGGCACACGAGGTCAACACGCCGATCACCGGGATCTCCAGTTACGCGCAGATGCTCCTTTCCGACACCGCCGAGAGCGATCCCCACTACGAGATCCTCAAGAAGGTGGAGCGCCAGACGTTCCGCGCGGCACGGATCGTCAACAACCTGCTCGAGTTTGCCCGCAATCGCCAGAAGGAGCGCCGGCCGGTGAGCTTGACGCCGATCCTGCGCGAGTGCGTGGACCTTCTCGGGGAGCGGCTGGAGAAGCGGTGTGTTGAGCTGGTCTGGGAGCTGCCGGAGGAGCCCGTCGTCGTGTTCGCCTGCGAAGGGGAGCTGCAACAGGTCTTCACCAATCTGCTGGTGAACGCTCTCGATGCGGTGACCCCGACTCCCGGATCGCCTGCGGCATCGTGCTGTGGCCGGCAACCGGGGCGGATTTCCATTGCCCTGGAAGCCGCGGAGACCTCTCTCTGTGTCAAGATCCGGGACAATGGTCCGGGCATTCCGCCGGAGAAGCTCGAAACGATCTTCCA
>Ga0307508_10002921_pt1 | contig 17677 bp, 16 predicted proteins | sample 9_EM_MG_FD_203089 | JGI IMG/M metagenome (GOLD analysis project Ga0307508, IMG submission 203089) | Populus trichocarpa ectomycorrhiza microbial communities from riparian zone in the Pacific Northwest, United States - 9_EM | ecosystem: Host-associated > Plants > Roots > Unclassified | place... | reverse complement strand
CCAGCTCCTCGGCGTCACCCTCACCTGCGACCGCGCTGTCTCACACACCAAGCCCGCCAGCCCCGTCGACGCGCGCCGGAAGCGTTCCAGATTCCCCCTTCGGTTTGGCAAGGATCGCTCTGCCGTAAGCGATTCCCCACCGCCATGCTCCGAAGAGGACTCTGTCTGGGACGAACCCAACCCCTTTGGCCCGCCCGATCCCTCCCAGGAATGGCTCCGTGCACTCATCCAGGCCGAGATTGCGCGTACCAGGCGCTTCGATCCCCACCCTTTGACATCGCCCCCTCCAACGAGGGACGTCTCCCCTAAGCCATCACTACACTTTCAAGCTACTTCCTAGACCAGCCCGTGGAATCCGAAACCATTTGAGATTCGGTCGTTTATGGGGCTCATTGAGAAGGCCCGTATGCATGATGAACGCACTCTTAGCACTGTTCTTCCTTCACCTCCATCAGCCACTCAATTGCACCATGTTTCCGCTCGCCGAACTCATGACTCGAACGACAGCAGTCACGAAACCTTAAAATCACCACCAGTAAACACAATTAATGTATTATGATCGGCATCCACATCAAGGTATCACAGCATCAAATCAAGTAACTACGTCACTCTCCCAACGAAAGAGGAAATAGACACATGTTTGACAAAAGCCAGAACACGATAACATCCAATGTCCACTTCACGCGTTGACGTTGATGGGAGTGCAGCCAACGTTGACCAGGCCGTTCTGAATAGAGTAAGGTAAAGGAGAGATCAGTACAAATTTAACGCCGAACTAGCGCGTGGCGCAATGCTCACGAAGTTGTTGTTGGTGCAGCAGACGGGCTGCTGGGTGCACGAGTTGCCAGCAACGCCGATAATGCTGACGGGGCTGCAGGTAGCACCTCCAGCGAGGTTAAGGCCATTGAGGACGCCAAGAATGCCGCTGGCGGCCGCGGTGTATTGCTGCCAACGAGTACATTCAGGGATCACCCACGAGGAGAGGAGAAAAAATAACCCACCGTAATCTGCTGGTTGCAGCAATACTGGTCCGAAGTGTTGCACTGGGAGACACTGTCACGGGCCTCGACCACACCTGGGGCAGCAGCGGCGACTGCAACGAGGGCGGCGATGGGAACAAAGGTAGCGAGGCGGGAGAACATGTCTGACAGGTGAGTGGAGTTTTGGAGAGCTGAGGACTCGAAGAGTGATTTGCTGAAGAAAATGGGAGCCCGTCCCTCTTCTTTTATACAGCCAGGAGTACCCCATATGGTATATTTTCCCTGCAGACACCGACCCGTATATGTTGGTATGTACCTTGAAGTCGCTAGCCGATAAAAGCGCCGAGTCGTAACAAGCGACACGACACAACTTCACTCACCCGAGGGCCGAGACCGGCCAATTATGTCATGATGGTAGGGAGCAAAAAGACAATGCCGTTGGTTCGAAATTTGCAGCACGACAACAGCCAGGCCAGCACTCCTTCATATCCGTTCTCAAACGAGTGGTTAGCGAATAGGCGAGTGATTGATTGCGATCCGAACGGCATGCAGCCTGAGCACAATGCTGTCTGCATTCAAGTTCCCTCCCCTAGCTGATACAGGCGTTGTGGACGTGCCACACGAAACGGCTTCAGCCTATCATTTCGGTGACCTTTCGAGCACACACCCTCAGAGCAGGCTAATCACATAACTTGGCACCAGATCAAGGTAAATGTCTCATGCGGCGCTAGTACTAACCTACACCGTTTCACATACTCACGTATTCGGTCGTCCGACTCGGTCCGACTCGGTCCGACGATGTATTGACGATGCTCAGATGCTGGAACCTGCTCGGAGGTGAGCAGACAAAGCAAATCCCAAAGAATCAAACGAAGTCGTCATACACTCCAGGTTTTCCGTTTTGTTCATTGGTACATTTTCAAGCTACTTCTCAGACCAACCCAATTACGGTGGTTTATCCTCTGGGCACAACTCAGATTCGGTCGTTGGTTGGTTTCAGAGAGCTCATCTCACGGAACTAAGCGTGCTTCTTGCGCTTACCAAAATTATGACACCACACCACGACCACGACAATCAAAAAATCTCCAACACAAACAATTAATGTATTATGATCGCCATCAACGAGGTATCAAAATCATCAAATCAAGCAACTACGTCACTCTCCCAAAGAAAGAGGAAATAGACATATATTCGACGAAAGGAATGGAAGCCAGAAGGCGGTAACATCCAATATCCACTTCATGCGTTGACGTTGATGGGACTGCAGCCAATGTTGACCACGCCATTCTGCATGGAGAAACGAAAGTGATTATGCAATTAGTACATATCCAACTGCGAACCAGCGCGTGGTGCAACACTCACGAAGTTGTTGTTGGTGCAGCAGACGGGCTGCTGGGTGCACGAGTTGCCGGCAACGCCGATGATGCTGATGGGGCTGCATGTGAGTCCCGCACCCAAGTTAAGGCCATTGAGGACGCCAAGAACACCGCTGACAGCAGTGGTGTATTGCTACCAACGAATACATTCAGGAATCACCCACAAGAGGATGAAAAGAAATAACCCACCGTAACCGCCTGGTTGCAGCAGTACTGGTCCGAAGTGTTGCACTGGGAGACACTGCCGCCACCGTTGGGTGCAGCAGAGGCAACTGCGACGAGGGCAGCGATGGGAACGAGGGTGGCAAGACGGGAGAACATGGCTGGCAGGTAAGTGGAGTTTTGGAGAGCTGAAGACTCGAGGAGTTGTTTGCTGAGGAAAGCTAGAGCTCGTCCCTCCCTTTTATACAGCGAGGAGTACTCCATATGGTATATTTTCCCTGCAAACACTGACCCGAGACCGACCTGGCATGCATTAATTATGTCATGATGGTAGGCAGCAAAAAGACAACGCCGTTGGTTCGAAATTCGCAGCACGACAACAGCCGGGCCAGCGGCCCTTCATATTCGTTCTCAAACAAATGGCTAGCGAATAGGCGAGTGATTGATTGCGATCCGAACGGCATGCTGTCTGCATTCCCTCCCCTAGTTGACGCGATATTTGTCTCGAGTGAAATGATGGATATTTTTTCCATGAACAGTGTCGTAAGAAAACCTCACTGGTAGCACGCGGCGTACGTACACTGTCACATTGTGGGCAGATCTCGCCTCCGGCGAGTCGAGGAAGCGCAACGGCAATGACCAGAGCCTGAGCCTGAGGGGCAAAACCAAAAGCGAGGAATCAAAAACGTCGTTGAACCCGCCGCCTCATGCATGTTCCGACTGGAGGACCCTGCGTTGGGCAATGCCACGAAGCAAACGTGTAGTGAATCATGCCGAATTCGTTTGGATGATGGGGTCAACGCCCGCATAATACCGAAACCTTGGCACTGCCAGCAGGCTCCAAGACTTGAAGTTCATTTCATTGGACCTCATGCCAACGTATGACGGCAGAAAAAAGGGTTGCATTCAAGTTGGAACGAGGGGGCCCCTGGCAGCATTCAAGTTGCGACTGTCCCAACGGTGGATCTGGCAGGTCCCTTCGTCAGAGTCTCGGAACACACCTTTCTGGCACCTACTAGTACATAGTGACGCTTGAAGTGATCCGAGCCACACGCCGCTGCAGCCGGGGAGTCACGGTAATCAGAGGTTCAACGGAACATTACGCGCGCCTTCCTAACGCCGACTGACAAGCGTGTTCAAGTTCCTGGCACGATGTTCCTGAATTTGCGACTCATCATATTTACCCAAAAAAGCATCCCGAGAAAACACGCCAACTTGAACCCGGCACCTTCGGGACAGCATGACCAAGATATGTATGTGCAGCGTCAGAGTCTCGACTCTCCAACGAGATAATGATTTGCGTTGCGTTCGCGGGTGTTCTAACTTGAACCACACGTTTTGGATCGCGCCTTCAAGTTGGGAGACGGATCAAAACCCTCGGTGGCCTGTCATGCCCGGCGTCCTGAAACGCCTTGGTAACCACTCGCATGATCAGAAAAATTCCGGATCATTTCATCAAGCGCTTTAGCTCCAATTTCCTCAGACCGATGCTGACAAAGTCCACCGGGGTCAATGGACATGCTGGAAGAGTTAATCAACACTCCACTCGTTGACTGAAAGGTTTCTTCAGAGAAACAGAAAGTTGGTCCTGACATGACTGGTTTTCGAGAAAAAACTCTTTCATAGGACCCTTATTTGCCTTTTTTATCGAGTTTTGAGGGCCCTGATTGGAGGAAAGAGCACCAAGCGGTAACGTCACAAATGCTCCTCCTGATTGGCACTTGCCAGAGCTTGAAGCGCGAACGAACGCGTCCCCGGCGGGGGTAGAACGGGCCGGACAATGGAGTATGGAGTATGGATGATGGGGAAGCGAACCCAAGGCCCGGGCGAGATGTACGAACACGGTGGCATTGCAGTCGATCACTGTCATTCCCGGCCGAACCCTATGATAGCACTGCAAATCTAGTCTGGTGACCAGCCCGTCTATGGGATTGCCGCGTTGAGAGGCAGATCGGCAGTTCCATAGACGGTCTGGTCACCAGACTACTGCAAATCAACCCAAACAAAGCTAGTACTCATTGGTACGCTTGTGGATCGTGTTCAAAAACGCCGTCAACACTCCATCCACATCCCCCTCAGGCTCGGGCACCCGCAATCAGCGCACCGAGCCCCAGGCCGGGCCTTCACACCCTCCTCATACGCCTGATACCGCTCTCTCAACCCGACCGCATTGTACACTTCCTTGGCCCTCGCCTCCTTCTCCGCATGCCTGCGTCCATAATTCGCATCTAGCACCGCCCGCTGGTCGGGCGTAGCGACAGCTAATTCCAGGTTGACACACCACGAACACTTGTCCACAATATCCGTCCCGATCTTGCCGATCTGCTCGGGCAAACCAGAATAATCCAAGAAATCGTCCTGGATCTGCAGGTGTTCTCCCAGGGGGAGCAGGATGGACAGCACGAGCTCACATGCCCGCAGGGTCTGGCCGTCGGCGACGTATAATTCCGGTACGCCGCAGACGCGCATCGCAACGCAACAGTGAGGTAGAGTCAAATGTACATCGTGTTGAATCGCGCGCTGAACGTGTGTCTGCCAAGACAGGATCAGCACAGCGCGTGCAGTTTCAAAAGCGCAAGACAATCGACGTCACCCTCTGGGGCTGTTCGGATCACGTCAACCAACTGACCCATCTCCGTCTGAAACTCCTCGAGCAAATGCACGTAATACGACTCCTGCCGGAAATGCTTCTTGAGCAAGTGATGGATCGCCCCTTCGAGCACGAACGCATCGTTGATCGCAATGTTGCACACGCCTTCCACGCGCCGCGCCGCATGATCGAATGATCCATCATGTCATCCGAAGCGAAGAGAAAGGTGAGAGACTTCGGGGGAGCATACACGTCAACGCCGGACGAGGAAGTGAAAAGGACGGGACGCACCGATTCCCAACAACGCCACCTTGAAATACTCGTCGTCCGTCAACTCACGCGCCTTGAGGATCGCCACCGACTCGACGACGCCCAGGCCAAAGGGGAGTGTGCAGCGTGGGACATTGAAGTCGAAGTTTCGCATCGCACACCAACCGGTGATCACTTCAGAGAGGGGGCCCACCCGACCGACGACACCACTCGACAGCCGGTGGACATATTCTCCCCTTTGAGATGGTTCCACCAGCTCATTTCTCAGCTTTTCAAATACACCCTCGAATTTTCGGCGCTGTGCTTTGAGATCGATCGTCGCCAATGTGTCGTGTTCGCTGTGGGTTTACGTCTTGGTGAAGTGCGGGTGGGATGCGAAGAGAGGCAATGAAACACGCGAGGCGTTTTATATTAGGACCGCGACAACGACGTCATCGCCGTGCAATGTCCTTCTAGTCACATTTTTCATCTATACCGAACTCATTAGTGTCGGAGGGGTCAGTGGGCTAATTATGAGTCGTGTATGTACGATCCATACCTCCCGATGGAAGTCGTGTCATGCGAGTGGTGGGCCTACTACATACATAAGGTCCGACTGCTCCATAAGTCTAGATCGAATGAAACCATTACATACCTATCGTTTCGAGGAGAAGCAAGATGGAATATGCGAGGTGTTTTTCAGTGCCGAGGCAACGACGGTGGCGCCGCGCAATGACCCCAGGAAGTGAGAAGGGAGAGATGAAATGTGCGAGGGGTTTTATGATTACCGTGGCAACCACGGTGTGGCCGTGAAATGTCGTGGACCCTTCCATGGTATTGTACGACTCAGCAATCATCGGAAGAATATGGCAGTTCTAGTAGGACCCAGGTTACTTATGCCGGTCGAACGAGCCCCAAGCGTTGAGCTCGAGGAGAAGTGGAAAAGTCCTGCGAGCTGCAAAGATGGACCTACTAGAGATGAGTCCAAGGGCGACAGGGACAGTAAGATCAGGCCGAAAAAGCTGTGGAGCGATCCAGAACCCGCAAACAGTTCAAGTGAACGAGCCGGGTAGTGAAATGGCTGCACCAGATAACCACATCAACGACTCGGACCTAGAAAGCCCCAGACAGAAGCGATACGAGCGACGAGGACGGCGCGCAGGTAGCCAGAATGCCAAACGAATCGAGAGACCCCGGGGACGGTCGGAACTGACAGAGTGATAGCAAGCGCATTGGAAACGAGGCCAGGAGCGACGCGTGCCACGAGTCGAAACGAGACAGCTAGCTGGATAATTGAAGAGGCCAGCACTAGTGATATGCGCGCAATGTCAGGGCTCCATGCACACCACCTACCAGCTATCCCAGACAACCTACCAACCACCCGAACCCACCACGTCGTCGAGGAAGACTTAAAATGCAACCTAAATGTGTCATTCCCCGAACCCACGTGCACAGCAAAACAACCCCAACAAAACTACTTGGTACGCTTGTAAATCTTGTTCAAAAACGCCGTAAACACTCCCCGCCTCAACACCCCATCCACACCCTCCTCAGGTTCGGGAACCCCCGCAATCAGCACATCGAGCTTCGCCTTCACACCTTCCTCATACGCACGATACCGTTCCCTCAAGCCGACCGCATCGTACACCTCCTTGACCCTCGCCTCCCTCTCGGCATCCTTGCGTCCATAATTCGCATCCAATATCGCCCGCTGGTCGGGGGTAGCGACCGCCAATGCGACATTGATACACCATGAACACTTGTTGTCCACGATATCCGTCCCAATCTTCCCGATCTGCTCGGGCGTCCCGGCATAATCCAAGAAATCGTCCTGGATCTGAAAGTATTCGCCCAGGGGAAGCAGGATGGACAGCGCGAGGTCGTATGGGCGCACGGTCTGTCCGTCAACGTCGTATGATTCTGGTACGCCGCACATGCGCATCGCGAGCGCGACAGAGAGGTAGAAGCTGTAGTACGCCGTCTTGTATTGCACGATGAACGCGTGTCTGTCCAAGACAACGGGGGTCAGCGCGCGTGCACAGTCCAAAAGCGTGTAACACGCACTTTTCCAGCGAGAAATTGCTCAAATCGACCCGATCTTCTGGAGCCGTAATCAAATCAACCAACTGACCCATCTCCGTCTGAAACGTCGTCTGCGTCCCGTCCCGTCGCACTCAGTCCTCTTCCAACGAACTGACAACAAGTAACGTACGTCGTGAAATAGCTCGAGCAAATCCACGTAATACAGTTCCTCACGGAAATGCTTCTTGAGCAAGTGATAGATCGCCCCTTCGAGCATGAACGCGTCGTTGATCGCAATGTTGCCCACGCCTTCCACGCGGTACCAACAGGGCCGACCACGGCGCGTGATCGATTGATCCATTATGTCGTCTGCGACAAGGAAAGACGCTTGGAGCTGGTGTGTGAGGAGAGCACACGCACACGCACGTCAACGCCAACGCCAGACAAGGAAAAGAACGGGGACGCAACCAACTCGATACACCACCCCAACAACGCCGCCTTGAAATACTCGTCATCCGTCAACCCGCGCCCCTTGAGAATTGCCACCGAATCGACGACGCTCAGGCCGCGATTGAGTTTACCGCCTGGGACGTTGAAGTCGAGGTTCTGCGTCGCGCCATCGGTCGATCAATACGCATCGTTCGATGCTGGCCCCCCAAAGAGAGAGGGGAGGGACCTACCCGACAATACCACTCGACAGCTTCGGTGGGCATATTCTCCCCTTTGAGATGGTCCACCAGTTCGTCTCTCATCGTCTCAAATACGCCCTCGAATTGTCGACGTTGTTGGGCCTTGAGATCGGTCGCCGGAATCTGGGACTGGATACTCTGGGATTTCGCAAGGGCATCGGTATCGTTTGCGATGATAGTCGTGGGGATCCAGACGAGGGGAAGTTCTCCAGCGGCGACGGCTTGGCAAACCGGAGCGTAGTCGTAGGGCGTGCACTCCTCGACCGGATCTGAGAACAAGGTCAACGCGAAGAGGGCAAAGAGGCAGAGACAGACCGGTGATTTCGGCCTCGCCCTGCTCCGTACGGTCCTGTGCGGATGCTGACAGCACGAGGAGGGAAGCAAGGGGAGGGAGATGGGTAAAGAGCGACGAGAGGCGCATTTCGAGATGGGGTTCGAAAACAAGGACGGACACGAACCGTGCTCGATTTAGTGCTCCGCGCGAGTTCTTGTTAGGACGCGAAAAGAATGTAAGTTGGCGTTGCGCAGTGGGATACTTGAAGTTTTTCCGATTGAAAATTTGTTTGATGCAAGTATGGTGCTCGTTGGCTCAGCTACTATGGGCGTGAGGCCAAATGTAGCGTGGTATATTCGGTGGGTAAACATGACCGGGAGTCGAACGGGCCGGATACATTGTACATGGAAGGATGGATGATGGGGAAGCGAACCCAAAGCACAATATGCGAACACGTGGCACTGGACTAACAAAACTACTTGGTACGCTTGTAAATCTTGTTCAAAAACGCCGTCAACACTCCCCGCCTCAATACCCCATCCACACCCTCCGCGGGTTCGGGCACCCCAGCAATCAGCACATCGAGCTTCGCCTTCACACCTTCCTCATACGCACGATATCGTTCCCTCAAGCAGACCGCATCGTACACCTCCTTGACCCTCGCCTCTTTCTCCGCATCCTTGCGTCCATAATTCGCATCCAGCACTGCCCGCTGCTCAGGCGTAGCGACCGCCAACGCTACATTGATACACCACGAACACTTGTTGTCCACAATATCCGTCCCAATCTTCCCGATCTGCTCGGGCGTCCCGGCATAATCCAAGAAATCGTCCTGGATCTGAAAGTATTCTCCTAGGGGAAGCAGGATGGACAGCGCGAGGTCGTATGGGCGCACTGTCTGGCTGTCGACGACATATGATTCGGGCACGCCGCACATGCGCATGGCGACCGCGACAGAGAGGTAGAAACAGGCGTGCGCCGTCTTATATCGCGAAATGAGCGTGTGTCTAACAAGAAGGGGTCAGCAGCGCGCATAGTTTCAAAAAGCGTGCAAGACAACACACTTTTCCAACGAGAATTTACTCAGGTCGACGGAATCCTCTGGGGCCGTGATCACGTCGACCAACTGACCCATCTCCGTCTTAAACGTGGACTAGCGTCGCCCTCACTCAGTCCTTCTTGTACATCTCAAGCGATCTAGCAGCACGTACGTCATGAAACTGCTCGAGCAAATCCACATAATACGACTCTTTTCGGAAATGCTTCTTGAGCAAGTAATAGATTGCCCCTTCGAGCATGAACGCATCGTTGATCGCAATGTTCCCTACGCCTTGGACGCGGTACCAACAGGGTTTGCCGCGCCGCATGAGTGAGTGATCCATCATGTCGTCCGAAACGAGGAGAAAGGCTAGGAACTGGAGGCAGGGGGGCAGGGGGGTGAGCGCACGTCAACGCCAGATGAGGAAGCAAAAATAAGACGGGACGCACCAACTCGACGCACCACCCCAACAACGCCACCTTGAAATACTCGTCGTCCGTCAACTCGCGCCCCTTGAGGATCGCCACTGACTCGACGACTCCCAGGCCGCGGGTGAGTTTGCCGCCTGTGAGGTTGAAGTCGAGGTTCTGAATCGCATATCAACGGATGATCACTTCCTGAAGAGAGAGAGGCCCACCCTACGATACCACGCGACAGCCTCGGCGGGCATATTCTCTCCTTTGAGATGGTCCACCAGCTCATCTCTCACCTTTTCAAATACGCCCTCGAATTTTCGACGTTGTTGGGCCTTGAGATCGGTCGTCGCCATCGTCGTGTTCGCTGCAGGTTTTCGTCTTGGTGAAATGTGGGTGGGATGTGAAGAGTGTTTGAAACACACGAATCGTTTTATCAGGACCGCGACAACCATGTCATCGCCGTGCAATGTCCTTTTATTTTTCCATCTATCCGAACTCGTTAATTTCGGACAGGTAGGGTCAGTGGGCCTATTGTGAGTCGTGTACGTACGATCCATACCTCCCGATGGAAGTCGTGTCATGCGAAGTGGGAAGTACATGGGTCCGACTGCTTCATAAGTCTAGATCGAATAAAACTATTACATACCTATCGTTTCGAGGGAGAGGCAAGATGAAATATGTGAGGTGTTTTTTTCAGCATCGCGGCAACCACGGCGTCGCCGTGCAATGTCCGCAAGAAGTGAGAAGAGGAGGGACGGAATATGCGAGGGTTTTTATGAGTACTTCACAACCACGTCATCGCCGTGCACTGTCCTCGGGAAGTGGGCCTTAACATAGTACGACCTAGCAATCCTCGGAAGAACACGGTGGTTCTGGGAGGACCCAGCAGGGGTTTGCAAGGGTGTCTTGACTACTAGGTCTAGCAAGACCCAACTTTTCTATCCAACTCAGTCGGACGAGCCCGGGGTAAGCGTTGAGCTCGATGGGGAAGTGGGAAGGTCCTACAAGCTGCAAAGACGGACCTACCAGAGATGAGACGAAGACGGATGGAGTGTTTAAGGGCGACAAGGACACCAGGAGCATGTCAAAAAAGCTGCGGAACGAATTAGAACAAGTCCGCAAACTGTTCAAGCGAATGAGCCGGGCAGTGAAACGGCTGCACCGGATAACCACCACAGCGACCCGCACCTTGAAAGCCCCGGAGGCGGTACGAACGACGATGACAGCGCGGCGAACGTGCCAAGTAGAGAAAACAGGCCAGGATGCCATGTCAGTAGACGAGCAGAACGAATCGAGAGACGCCGAAGACGGTCGGGACCGCCGCCAGAGCGATGGCGAGCGCGTCAGATACGGTGGGATACGTGGCCAGATAGATGGCGCAACGACGCGCGTGCCACGAGTCGAAACGGGACAGCTAGCTGGGCAAGGAGGTGAGGTTAGCACCAGTGATACATGCACAATGTCATACCCGGCACCGTGCACATCGCCTACCAACTATCCTACCCGAACCCACCACGTCGTCGCGCAAGACCCATAATGCAATATAGATTCAAGTTGTGGTCCTGGACTTAGACGTCACGATCCATATCGGGCCCCGGAGTCGAACGGGCCGGATACATTGTACATACATCGAGTAAGATCATGACGGAGAAGGGACCCCAAGGCGCGATGAGTCGATCATCGTTCCCCGAACCCATGTGCACTGCCAGTGCAAAACAACCTACTTGGTACGCTTGTAAATCTTGTTCAAAAACGCCGTAAACACTCCCCGCCTCAACACCCCATCCACACCCTCGGGTTCGGGCACCCCCGCAATCAGCGCATCGAGCTTCTCCTTCACACCCTCCTCATACACCCGATACCGCTCCCTCAGCCCAATTGCCTCGTACACCTCCTTGACCCTCGCCTCCCTCTCGGCATCCTTGCGTCCATAATTCGCATCCAATACCGCCCGCTGCTCGGAGGTAGCGACCGCCAACGCCACGTTGACACACCACGAACACTTGTTGTCCACAATATCCGTCCCAATCTTCCCGATCTGCTCGGGCGTCCCAGCATAATCCAAGAAATCGTCCTGGATCTGAAAGTATTCGCCCAGGGGGAGCAGGATGGACAGCGCGAGCTCGTATGGGCGCACGGTCTGTCCGTCAACGACGTATGATTCGGGTACGCCGCAGACGCGCATTGCAAGTGCGACAGAGAGGTAGAAGCTATAGTACGCCGTCTTGTATTGCACAATGAACGCGTGTCTGCCCAAGACAATGGGAGTCAGCGCGCGTGCACAGTTCGAAAGCGTGTAACAGACTTTTTGAGCGAGAATTTACTCAAATCGACTCGATCCTCCGGGGCCGTAATCAAATCGACCAACTGACCCATCTCCGTCTGAAACGTCGTCTGCGTCCCGTCCCGTCGGGGCACTTAGTCCTCTTCCAACGATCTGACAACAAAACGCATACGTACGTCGTGAAACAGCTCCAGCAAGTGCACGTAATACGGTTCCTCCCGGAAATGCTTCTTGAGCAAGTGATAGATCGCCCCTTCGAGCATGAACGAATCATTGATCGCAATGTTGCCCACGCCTTCCACGCGGTACCAACAGGGCTGACCGCGGCGCGTGATCGATTGATCCATCATGTCATCCGAGACAAGGAAAAACGCTTGGAGCTGTGGGAGCGAGCATGTCAATGTCAACGCTAGATCAGGGAAGGAGTGGGACACAACCAACTCGATACACCACCCCAACAACGCCGCCTTGAAATACTCGTCATCCGTCAACACGCGCCCCTTGAGAATTGCCACCGAATCGACGACGCTCAGGCCGCGATTGAGTTTACCGCCTGGGACGTTAAAGTCGAGGTTCTGCCTCGCGCCATCGGTCGATCAATACGCATCGATGATGACTTCGCCAAGAGAGACCCACCCGACGATACCACTCTACAGCTTCGGTGGGCATATTCTCCCCTTTGAGATGGTCCACCAGTTCATTTCTCAGCTTTTCAAATACGCCCTCGAATTTTCGACGTTGTTGGGCCTTGAGATCGGTCGTCGCCATCGTCGTGTTCGCTGTGTGCTGGTGTGGGTGGGATGAAAAGAGAGGTAATGAAACAGACAAGGGAACCGCGGCAGCCACTTTATTGCCGTGCAATGTTTCAGATGACTTCTGCTCGTGACCCCCCGTAGTAAATGTGAGTGGTGATGCCATTGAGATAAGTAGCGTAAGAGATAAAAACACTAGTCTGTAGCTACGTTATGTGTCTTAAATGGGAGCAATGCAATGGAGTTATCATGAGGAATGGTACTGATCAGCCCAAGGAGCAAGACGACTTAAAACCCGCCCATGCCACCCATGCCACCCATCGGTGGAGCTGCCGGCTTGTCCTCCTCCGCCTCAACCACACATGCCTCGCTCGTCGTCAACAAACTTGCCACTCCTGATGCATCCACGAGAGCCGTCCGCACCACCTTCAGTGGGTCCACGATACCAGCCTTGATCATGTCCACGTACTCTCCCTTGCTCGCATCATAACCCATCGCAAACTGGTCCGTGCTGCCGTACTGGCCCAATAGCGTACCAACAATCACCGAAGACTCCTCGCCCGCGTTCGTCAAAATAGTGCGTGCAGGTTGCGTCAGTGCGCGGCGGATGATATTGACACCAAGATCCTGATCAAAGTTGTTCGTGGGAACAATCTTGGCATCCGGGTTCGATGGGGGACTCGTCGAGCCAGGCGCATTGGTCGCCAGTGCCAGCGATGCCTTGAGAAGAGCGACACCACCACCGGGAAGGATACCCTCCTCGACTGCAGCACGTGTGGCATTGAGTGCATCCTCGTAGCGGTCCTTCTTCTCACCGACCTCGACCTCACTGCTCCCACCAACCTTGACGACCGCAACACCACCGCTCAACTTGGCCAACCGCTCCTGCAACTTGGTCTTGTCGAACTCGCTCGTAGAGGGGTCAACGAGGAGTGCACGGATCTGTTCGCAACGCGCCTGGATGGCGTCTGTGGAACCCTCGCCGTTGAGAATGATTGTGTCTTCCTTGGTGATGGTAATGGAGCCAGTAGACCCGAGGAGATCAGGCGTAGCCTTTTCAAGTTTGATGTCGAGCTCGTCCGTAAAGACTGTACCGCCGGTGAGAATGGCGAGGTCACCGAGAATCGACTTGCGGTTGTCACCAAAGCCAGGTGCCTTGACGGCAACAACCTGGAGCTGACCACGCAACTTGTTGAGAATACAAGCAGCCAACGCCTCTCCGTCAACGTCCTCAGCAATAATCACTAGAGGGCGACGCGATTGCGCAGCTGCTTCCAACGATGGAAGAATGTCTTGCAGGACTGAAATCTTTTTCTCGCTCAACAAAATGAAGGGCTTCTCCAGCTCGACCTTTTGGGTTTTGACGTCTGTGATAAAGTAGGGGCTGATGAACCCGCGGTCGAACCGCATGCCCTCCGTAATCTCAATCTCATCTTCAATCGTACGGCCTTCCTTGACGGTGATGACGCCTTCCTTGCCAACCTTTTCCATGGCCTGGGCAATCAGGTTGCCGATGTGCGTGTCACCGTTGGCGGAGATGGTTGCGACCTGAGCAATCTCGGCGGTCGTCGTTACCTCCCTGGCATGCGCCGACAAGAACTCGACGACACGGTCAACGGCGGCTTGTGACCCGCGGCGGAGGTCCATAGGATTGCATCCTGCAGCCACATTCTTGACGCCCTCTGAATAAATGGCGCGTGCCAACACCGTTGCTGTCGTGGTCCCGTCACCCGCAATTTCGTTCGTCTTTTGGGCCACGTCTTGAACAAGACTACAAGTGTGTGAGCGTGCGAGTTGGGGTAAGAGGACGTGAACTTACCGAGCGCCGAGGTTCTCAAACTTGTCTTTGAGTGTGATCGACTTGGCGACTGTCACACCGTCTACAACACCCCCTCGTTGAGCACAAGACACGGCGCGCGCATAAATGCCTGACCCACCCTTAGTAATCTTAGGACCGCCAAAGGATTGTTCGATGATGACGTTGCGACCTGCACGGACGTGGTCGGTCAAGACGGTTCAGAGACGCAAGCTCGACTCACCCTTGGGACCGAGGGTGACGCTGACAGCGTTGGCAAGGACGTCGACACCCTTTAGTATGCTCGCCCGTCCCTCGTTGGAGAACTTGATCTCCTTGTGGGCACCGCGGGCCAGAATAGGCCGTGCGGCTTTTGCAGCTGCCCTGCGGGCTGCCCGGGATGACGAGGACGAGATAGCGTGCATCGTGTACTTTTGAGTGGAGAGAGGAAAAGAGGAGAACGGGAGGCGGAACAGAAACGCGCTGCAATAAAAACTTTCCGACCGGGAAAAATCTAGAATGCACGTGATGTGTAACGTGTAACTGTTACGTCACGGTCTCACGGAATGCGGCGACTCGGACTCGGAGTGATCACCGAACACGGCTGGCATAAAGCAAGGACGCCAGCTTGTCTCGCGACGAACCCACGCGGGAATGCATGCCAGCCTGCGGGCCACTTCGCTTTCTCACACTGTCTCGTCCAAATGAACACATCAATCGTACGGGGCGACTCAAGCTAAAATAGTGCAAGGTACATACCAAGAACAAATCTAAACCGTTATATATAGCTGCCCATTTACACGATATACTCGGCGTGCTATGGCCCCAGAAATTTCGCAGGTCAGGACGATCGATTGCATCCGTGCTCATCGCCATCGTTGAATGTTGCGCCGGTATCGCGGGCAACAAGCAGTTCCTCGTGTCCACTTCGACGGCCGAACCGAAGGAGACCCGCCACAAGGATCAGAAAATCCTGGTCACAAAGGAACGACAGACGTGTGCGAGAAACAACACGAAAGACCGCACGGGTCGCGAACGATGAGAACACGATGCTCTAGACCAAGGAACCGACAGCTCGCACAACGCGGGTTGAAAGCCTGCAGACGCCGTCGAGCGCACTGGTGGCTTCTGTCATCATAGTCTTGGACGAGACTGGTAGTGAACGGTACGGGGTCTATGCTTGCGGTGTATGGAGCCCCCAACAAAATCCCGCCTGGTCAAAGTAATCTCGGTCAAGCCCACACGGCATGGCGTGCTTTGTACATCCCTACTAATTAATAATGCCATTTCCACTATGGTGACGAGAGTCCACCAACGTCTTGGTTCTAACAGCAGTGAGCCTCAGCACTTCTGAGATAGCGGAAACAAAGGGTAGCACGGGCGAAATAGAACGATGCAATAAATATACGCTTGTTGAGCAATACTTCACACGTCCATCAAAATGGTCGACGGTTGGTTTCGGAATTGGGTCGTCAACACTTGGGTCCTCTCGCCGTTTTCGTTGAACGTGTGGCTGCTCACGCGTAAGTTATCCGCACCCAATCTCAATCTCGTTGTCATGCATACCTTGGGCGTGGCGTACGAAGGCCAAGGAGCGATCTCACCGCTCTGCATGATACGATTGTGCTGAAATCCATCAGTCCTTATGGTCTGGCTCTGGCAGAAATTTGTGGAATACCTTGCGGTGAGGGCTACCACGACCTTGTCAGCCATATCGTGTTCACGTTACTACAAACCACTGACTCACCAAAACAGCCAGTTATATCCACCATAACTAGCATGTGCGGTTCAATTATGGTGAGTACGAAAAAGAGAGTGGTCATACCGTCGGAACCAAGGAAAGCAAAAATCTGCAAGTAACAATGAGTCTATGATAGCGGGCGGAATATGCGGAGTGCATACCGTCGGTGTAATACTTGTTGTAGCCGCTACAGTAAAATACAATATGCCCTGCGCGTACAAACGCTCCTTCAAAGGAGATTTAGATGGCTCATACGATAGCTTCGCGATGGACAATAGGAGTACGAGGAGATCATAACACATAGCTTAGACACATTGAGTGAACAGGACCCGTGACATTGGACGCAACGAAATGACTTACTGTACACGAAGACTTCTGCGGCCGCCCCCGGTTGTGTATAATGAAAAACACAAACTCCGTTTAGCCTCGAGGCCCTGACAGTCGCCGCATCTGATTCAAGATCATGGAGTTTGGATAAAGACTGCGGGGAAAAACTCATACCTATTATCAATATGGTCCAATGTCCGACAGTAAGGAGTAATAGCAGGAGATGCACCGAACGAGAGTTCTTCCAGATCACCCATCTACGCTCCTTGTAAGATGAAGTTCAGTCAAACATATAGCACCATCTGGACCCACGTGCGAATCATGAGATTTATTGAGGCAGTTCCTACAGCAATGTCCGATGCAGTCTACGATCAGACAGCTTTTCAACGAAATGGGTCCAATGTGCAAGCAGAACAGAGTGTCTCACTGCCATCGCGGTAATTGCAGCTGATCAGATGAATAAGCTGCGTGCAGCGGCAGTGATACGATTGAGAACTGACGTTGACAATTGAAACCTTCCGACAATGGGCTCAACTCGATAGCTCTGACACCACGTGAAGATGAATGAGTTATCCGGTAATCGTCCGTCTGACACTCACAGCAAGACGAGGCAAATCAGAAGAGATATCCTTCCAAGCAGGTATGGGACCTCCGGGTGGGAGTCATTGATAACGATGAAATAATGAAGACACGACTGCTTACAAGTGGCCAACGGAAGGGTAGACGCCCACGAATCACGGCGTATTCTACATGGAGGGTCAGAAGATATTCCCACCTAGACAGTGATTCTGTCAAGCACGACTTCCTACCGCGAATGAAAAACATACGCATAAATGCCCAAAAGGAAATAAGTCGTATTCACATAGACAAGGGCAAGTTGAGCTTCAACCGCTGTGTCTTGCCACCAGTGAACCATCGTTCAAACAGCTAGTCACCGCGAAGTTCGCTGGAGTAGCCTGGAAATATGGCCGAGAGGGGGGG
>Ga0307508_10002920_pt1 | contig 17680 bp, 22 predicted proteins | sample 9_EM_MG_FD_203089 | JGI IMG/M metagenome (GOLD analysis project Ga0307508, IMG submission 203089) | Populus trichocarpa ectomycorrhiza microbial communities from riparian zone in the Pacific Northwest, United States - 9_EM | ecosystem: Host-associated > Plants > Roots > Unclassified | place... | reverse complement strand
CCACCCCCCCCCCCCCCCCCCCCCCCCCCCCCCCCCCCCCCCCCCCCCCCCCCCCCCCCCCCCCCCCCCCCCCCCCCCCCCCCCCCCAACATAGGGAATGACTCACTTGGCAGCACTCGTCCCTTCCGCCTTGCACTCCCGAGACTGTCTGTCCTGGCTATGCACGCCACTTATCGAGCTCTACGCCCACGACGCACCACATCGATGCTCCGCGCATCTGCAGTTGGAGTTGGATAACGTCGGGTTGATACCTTTACGTTTCTACCACGTAGATATCCTCCCCACGCCCCCCCCCCCCGCAGCGCTCCTCCCTCGCATCGCCGCAACCGGCCATGAAACACTCACACATATACATATGCAGCCGGTCGATCCTGCCTCCCACGGATCCCCCCCAGAGCGCCCTCCGCATGTCATATGTGCGCATGTATGTATGTATGCATGTATGTGTGTATGTATGTATGTATGCAACCCTTCTCTGTCCTTCCCAAACTGGTTCTATTTTTACCTTGTGGTTCCGTTTATCGGAAATCGGGATGATGTCCAAATGCAGAACGGAGTTGCACACGTAAAAAAAAAAAAAAAAAAGAAAGAAAGAAAGAAATGCGCGGCGCCTTGCGGAGTACATAGGTCGACGTTTTTTTTTTTCTTCTTTTCTTCCCTCAACACCTAAATATGTATGAGGAGGGAATGGCCCAAGTGAGATACCATGTATGTGCAGCCAGCCAGCCCATCTTCGTTCTCATCCCTCGATCGCCGACGGTCAACATTCTACGGAGTCCCACACCACCTAATCCCATCAACACAGCCAATAGGGAAATCAAGCAAAAAAGAAGCAAGCAGGACAGTAGCCAAAGAAAGAAGGGGAGTAAAAAAAGAAGACACTCGGAAAAGGAATCGAACAAGATTAACCACGCCTCAAAGCCGAGGAAAGAAAATCGTAACACCCCTCTCACACAAGGAATACATACATCCCACCCCACGATCAAATGTACAATTACCAGACAGAGAACAGATTAGAAAAAACGGCGGGGAGAATCGTGGGAAACTAGACCGAGAAGGTGGGAAAGGGAAGTTCGTCTTTCAATCCAAGACGAACGGGTCGTGTTTAGTACCTCGTCCTTAATCGAGAGTAATCGGATCGTCCCTGCCACCTCTTGCCCCCCCACTCTTACTCCCACCACCACCACCATTGTTTCTTCCTCCGCGAGTACTCTGCATTCTCTCGAAGCCACCTTCGTGTTCAGCCGGACTTATGGCCCGCTTCTTGTTGCCGGGTCCTCCCCCTCCTCCTCGCCTGTTACCCCCACCACCACCACCACCACCACCACCACCGCGCTTTCCACCGCCCCGGTTGCTCTCGTACCTACGTGGCGGAGGCGGCGGCAGGGAAGGATGGGGCTGTCCAAGCGGCAAAGAGGGGGGAGGAGGTCCTGGCGGCAAAGGGGGGGGAGGAGGTCCTGGCGGCAAAGGCGGAGGCGGTGGCGGCGGAGGAATTGACTCTCCCAGGTCGAGCACCTTCAGATCCTGAGCGGAGCCGATGCGCTCGATATAGAGACGCCTAAGCCTCTCACGTTGGTACTCAATTTCGGTGTAGTCACCGCCAATCAGAACACCCAGGAGACTGCGGCCCTTGCGCGATGGAAAATTCTTCGTCGCCAGAATCGACATCTGCTCTGTGAGTGCATCATAGGCTTCAGCGAAACAAGCCAGGACCGTGGGGATGCCGAAGGAGGAGCGTGAGATGTTGTTGTCCAGGAGATTGGGGTCTTGGATGACGAGGAGTGTTTCATCCTGAGGCTTGCGGTAGGGAGGAGGTTGGAGCTCAGCCTTCCTGAAGTATCCAGGGTTCTGGTCATCGACGCGGATGCCGACGCGATTGGTACTGAAGCGTTTTCCGTACAGCTCTAGGAACTCTAGAAGGATGATCCCCAGGTTTGTAGCCGAGTCCACCTCGCCGCTGACTACGGAGGGAAGCTGCTGAACGAGTGAGATGATGAGACACGTTAGAGTAAACGAGCCAACCCCACCCTGGTACACCGCATTCAAATCTCTCATCGACAAGAAATGTTTGACGAGTGTGAGCAGGATCGGAAGGCACGGGTACTTATCGCGCCAGTTCCTGAAAGTGTCATTCGCCACAAGCCCAGACGCGTTCTCAAACGAGAGGTCAACAGCAAGACCCGTAGCAGCGTCGGTATATTTCACAAGGGGGACCTTTGCATTGAAGATCACCAATACACTCCCACGTTCCGCTATGTTAGAGCTCCTGATTGCGGACGAGACCTTCTGGAGGGATGATCTTGAGCCGTACTTGTGCACACCGAGCAGAGCATAGTCGCGCGATATTATGACCAGGTCTATGTCCGAGGTAGGGAGATACAGCTCCGCCGCGAATGAGCCAAACACCCGCACATCTGTGTCGGGAAACAATCCGTGTATCAGGTTGCGGATGTTCTGTATCACGTATCGACGGGCTGCATGCTCGTATGGCTGTGGCCTAATGTATTCGATGAAGTCGACAATCTCCATGTGAAGCCTGTAGAACACCATGAGACGAGATACGATAGGACGTGGAACACACATACCACGTAGACATCTTGAGCGTCCTTGAGTGATCCTTAGCCCCAGTCATCCAAGGAAAGGGATAGACACCAGGCTTAGCATGCATCTCATACTTGACACTTCCATCAAGGCCATTGTTGCCTCTAGATATAGCATGATATTTTCGCTTCCTACTCTTCGGAAGATCTTGCATGCCTTCACCAACGTCCAGTGTTTCGGGATCGTAGTCGTCATCCTCATCATAGTCGTCGTCTTCATCATTGAAGGGTTTCCGTTTCCTGTTGAGTGCCCTGCGGACATCTCTACTGGGCCCCGGTGGAGCACCTAGTTTTTGACCTCTCGACAAGGGCCCCACTCCTGGAGGCGCATCATCAACCGGCTGCTGTGACACATATGGTCCGTGGAGACGCTCCCTGTGAGAGAAGGGACGGTGGCCCGGCACATCAACAAGAGGCTCTGGAGGCGCCATGGTGCTATCATTCAACCTCCGTTTCTTCCTGTAATCACCCTGGTCGCTGAGATCCGATTCTGGACTCTCCTCCTTTTCCTCGCCGAAATCCAACGATATGAAGTCATCATTCGCTGCCATGCGGTCCGTCTTTTTCCCTTTGTCTGCTGCTGCCTTCTTTGACTGTCGGATCATGGCAATGACGTCGATGCGTTTTCTATCCGCTTCGACGAACTCTTTGCCCTCGACCACCTCCAACATTTTATCCCCTACGGGTAGAAGCTGTGCATCCGACGTGTCTGCGGTCCCCTCTGCTGCCGGCGCCACTGGTGCCGAAGCTTCGGTTCGGGCGGATATCACTTCTCCCGCACGAAGTTCCTTGACCGCTTCATCCTCTTTCTCCTCAGCGGGCTCGTCCCCATTGAGATCGATCTCAAAGCCGCCCGTGACCATCCCCGCCATCAGCTCCGGCGTCTTCTCTCTGTATTCGAAGTTGAGGATTGGGCGGTCGTGAGCGGGGAGGGGAACCCATTTTTTAAAATCTGGTTTATTTCCCTTGTAGCCGCCACGACCACCGCGTCCTCCTCCCGGACGATAGCTATCCCCCCTACCTCCACCACCGCCACCGCCGCTACTGCCGCCCTGCCTTGCGCTGCGGTCAGGTTCGGTATCGCGGCCCCTCGGCGGAAGCTGGCGCGGATGCTCGAAGCCGAACCCACGGCCGCGGTAGCGGGAGTTGGCGTTTCCTGTGAAGCGAGGAGGCGAACGCGAGTGCTGGCGGTTCGGGCGGTAGGAGTCACCTTCGCCATAACCTGAGTGTGAGGCCATGGTTTTTCTTGCCTGTTAGGCGTCGAGAGTCGGCGCGCTCTCTCCCTCTCGTAAAGCGGGACGCCGAATGTTGGGTGGTTGTGAGGCTGGGCGAGCGAACGAAAGACTTGGACGCCGAATCCACGGGGGTGTAAACTTGTCGCGACGATGTGCGCAAGAATAGTAATCGCCCCCGGAGAAAAAATAGACTAGTTCGCTATCGGGTCCAAGACGCTAACATGCTCGAGTATATCTTATCGAATCGATCGAAAAGTGACAAAATGTTGGGCACTATAACACTGCTTTGCACAATGTGGTTTTTTTCCCCACTTCACCACACGGGTTTATAGGTTGTAAGGCTGAATTCACCCCTTAACTACCCACATTAGTTTTGCCTGTCAAATCTGGCGGAGAATACGGCTATGTATCTAGAGAGTGCATAGGTATACTTAGTGCTTGTGTATTACTTGTAATAATGTTTGTACCTTACCAACACACACATATGAAAACTACAATCTGATCCGTTACGCGATGGGGAGTTTGCACAGTCTATCTGCCCGATCTTCGATTCCGCACCTAGCGAGCCAAAGCCCACAATGGAGCTTCAACATGCACGTTGCTGAAAGAAGTGGAACGTAACGTGAAGGACTCTACGAGTCAAAATTGACAATCAGTCACTGCCACTGTATATACAACCCCTTCACATGACGTTCATCGGTGAAACACGCCTTACGGTGGGCGAGTGCTCTCTTTACTTGGGGTTGCGACGGACATCGATCACAGCACATAGCTGGAAGTATAGAAACAACACTTCCGCAGAGGGATGAGGCACGAGCAGAGCAACACGTACCAAAGATCTTGATTCTATGTCACCCAAGTTTTAACATTCAATGCCATTCAACAGACACCAGAAAGAAGAAAGAACAGGAAACAAAGTACCTTCTCGTATGCATCAAGAGCCATGAGGGAATAGCTTCGACGCCCCTATCCACCCTCCCCCTCCGCCGCTCCCAGGAGAGAGGTACCCCGTTAGAAGTGCTTGCAAGACATCTCGTACGTGTTCCTTTCCACTCCAAAGCGTCGGGAGCTTACCCCAGAACCTTCCTCTCCGTGCCCTTTCCTTTGCCACTCTTCTTGTTCTTATTCTTGTCCACCCGTCCGCCTTTCGTCTTGCTGCCACCCACGACCACCGGCTTGATCTCGGTGTTACTCCTCTTGAGCAGGACGGGATGACTGCCGATGTACTTCCCCTGCATCTCCCTCGCAGCGCGGAAATATTCGTCACCATCGGCGAAGGCGACGAAGCCATACCCCTTCGACTTGGTCGTGCGCTTATCCCTGACGACCCTCGCCTTCTTAACGCTCGGGTACTTCGAGAAAGCCTTCAGCAGACTGTCGTCCGTGACCTCGCCGGCCAAGTTTCCGACGAACAGCCGGAAATGCGACGGATCCCACTCGAGGAGGGTCGAGTCCTGCCAGGTCTGGCCTCCTCCCTGACGCACCACCGTCGGCGCCTTTGCCGCAGCACCGTTCTTTCCCCCCGTTGCACCCGCAGCCACGCCATTAGCGCCGCCGGCGCCGGGGACCTCGACCGTCGGCTTCGGCGCAGCCCGCGCCTTCAGGTTCTCGGCGTTGCTGGGGTCGTAGATACTCTGCTGCTGAGCGATCTGCGCCTGCAATTCCGGGTCGAGATCTGCGTATCGAGAATCGGCGTGCTTTCGTCCGCCATTGCTACCACCGCCACCGACGCCGGGGAGTGGGAAGGGATTGACGATGTGTGGAGCGGCAGAGCTCGGCGTCGAGTACGAGGTTACCGGCGGCGGGATGTAGCCCTGGTATTGCGGCGCATACCCACTGCTGTAGTCCGTGGGAGGCGCGCCGTAGGTGTGTGTCGCAGGGGCGCTGTGGTGTGGTGTCACCGACGCGACCTGGCGAGGCGCGAAGCGCGTAAACGCGTTCACCGAGGGCGGGGGGCGGGGCGGGAGCGAAGAGCCGGAGGTACCGGGGGGTGGAGGGTAGGACATGATGGCGGCGGTGATGTGGTTGTCGAGGGTGGGGTAAGGTGTTGGCGGTAAGTCGAAGTCAAAGTCGAGTGTGATGGTTGGAAGCTTGACGGCACGCCAAGCCGCAGGTCCAGCCGCACAAAATCTTGGGCCCAGAAGAAAGGAGGCCCAGGATGCTACATTTTTCGATCAACCATCAAGCGCATGCGACCTATTTAGATCATGGCGAGGTACATACATCGGTTCCCGGCCACTGTCCAACCCCGACCTCGATCAGTCTGCGGGCGGCTCGTTGTGGCTCCCCCTGCCCTCTGCCCCGGCCTGACCCACGAGCACCATGCAAATGCAGCGAGTCCAGCTAACGCCCGAAAGTGAGTGATAATTTATGAACTACTCAACCTCAAATCGAATACGAGTAGGTAGGAATCAATATTCCAGTGCAGGTTTGAGCAAAGCAACTGATTGTCTTGAAGGGTGGCGGATACCGTGGTATTCTTGGTCCGCCCGGGGATCTCACTACTCTACAGATAACCTGTGCGTCTGTATTCATGAGCAGAAGCAAGTCCCAGCCTAGCTTGGGCCCGACCTCGCACTTCATGCTCTCCCTCGTACGCCTTCAGAACCCGCATCCCCCACGCACCGTCTCGCCGGTCAAACACCGCTAGTCACCTGCTCCCCGATGTGGCCACGATGCTTTGGTGCGGGGTAGACAATATACTGCCCCGAGACCGGAGATCGACATCGAGCGGAGTGCTAGAACCCCGCCCTCAGGACCTTGGAGTGGATATCGCGATAGTGGGCCGTCCGTCGATCCCTCGCATGGGGTGGTGCCAGGCCCCAACTGCCGAGGGTCTCTGGGGCTCGAAGCTGGACGCCTCGCCCGGCTCTCCAGCCACGGACAACGTAGTCTCACGGCAAAGAGCCACCACCAGCGTGCGTAGACCGTGTGGGCCCGATGAGCTGAGGGTTAGCTTCCCCCAACAGATCCCAGCGCCAGGCCGCCATGGGAGGCTCTCGTCCGAAATGGCGTCCGTTCGTACCCGGGTAGCATGCTTTGGCAGGAATGGCCGTGCAGACTTGCGTCCAAGCTCCCTCACACATATCCCAGGCTCCCCTCCCCACGGCTCTCGTTCCAGCACGCCAGAAGGGGCCGCGCCCCACGCACACAGGTAGAGGCAGATAGCTACGATAGATAGCCGTCGGGCAGGGATCTCTTGGCGGGGGCAAATAACGCGCTCACCACCCGCAGTTGCAGCAGGCGGGGCGTATACGGCTGCCCATCTTCTCCTTCTTGCATCTGGAACTGACGGGAGCGGACCGCCGAGACACCATCTCTGGCCACGATCAACGGAGGAATGCAGTGGCAGGTCGCCGTTGCGGACAGGGATCCGATGGGCTGGTGGAAAAACCGCAAAAGCACCGCAAGCCAAAACCGGCGAAAGACGCTCACAGCTGCGCGGGGGGACGGGAGCGAGCATGAGCTGAGAAGTGCGGCGCTGGTTGGGCCACTGCTCTTGTCGAAGTGCATGGGACGACGCACAAACAGCTCGTCGTCTTCGTCGTATCTGTCCCGCTAAGGGCTTGCGTGTATGGTGGCGGACGGCCGTCTGCCCAGTGCTGCCGTCTCAGACCGAATGCTACCCATAAAAGGCTCCGTCTCTCCCTCCCTCCTCCTCTTCCCTCTCCTCCCCATCAGCTCGGTCACCGTCCGATACCACCACAACTTACCAACACCACACCACAATCAACACTTCCCACCCCCACCCCCACCCCCACCCCCAATCCAAAAAAGCAGACATGTCTGGAGGATGCGGATGCACTGGTGAAGCCGAATGCACCTGTGGCACTGGCTGCACCTGCGGCGTAAGTCCTCCCTCATTTCCTCTCCCCTTCTCGTCCGTGCGTGTTGACGAAGAGATCGTGCAGAAATAAACATTTCGACTCGACGGCGGCGACCACAGTTCAGGGCCCACGGGCTCGTTCCATCGCGGAGGACGGAGAGAGATAAGTGGACGTCGCGGCAAGGAGGAATGAGAGTTTTGGTTTCTGTCCTTTGTCTTTATGAGACGCTGTTTCTTTGGTCTTGAAGTTTACCGTCAGATGCAGTAAACGTTTGGGTTGCTGAATCGACCATACCTCGCCGTGAGCTGACGTGTGTTGCTGTGACTCCCCCACTCGGGTTCCCACTCCTCGTAGTTAGATCACAGTCCAGTCTTCGTCGTCCAGTCCCGGTTACATAGCGAAACTCGCCCATCACCACACATTTCACCAGCGCCCTGGCCCGGGAGGTATTGTCGGCTTTATATACATACTCCAGACTAGCCTGCCCCACAAACCTAGACGGTGGTGCGGCGTGTGGCTGTGGGATTTCCCACTGCAACTGCAACGGCTTCATGCAGGGACCGATCGACGCGGGATTAACACCCGGATGGGCACACATATATACCTACATAGCTGACGGTGATGACGGTGATGCCGACGATGATGCCATAGCCGTCAGTATTCAGTGATATATGCCCCGCCCTGCGCACAACTCCACAGTGCCGAGGGAGCAGTGCGATAATCGAAGTGCGTGGGCGGATCGAGACAGACAGAGCTGCTGTAAGCTGCTTTCTACGCGCTTCTTCTCTTCGATCTTATCGCATGGTACGACTCGCTTGGTTCTTTTCTTTTCTTTTCCTCCTTCGACTTCCGTATTGATAAGATGGGCATATTAGTGTAAGGTAGATACTGGGTGGTTTTCGGGACGAGCCAGCAGATCACGGGTACAGAACTCCAAGTGCTTCGAAAACGTTTATTTGCCTTTCGCCAAAACCATCCTCCGCATTACAATAACCCACGACATGCACCAATGTACATGCATACATACATACATACACCATTAACCGCGCCCTCCGTCTAGCCTGCGGTGTACACCTCGGGGCCAGCGACGACGTGTGGCAGCATCAAGGAGACATTGTGCGGGGTGACGTAGAGGTCGGTGTCCGTGAGGACGACGAAGACGGTTCCGTTGACGAGCGGGTTCAGCTCGCTGTAGAGGACTCCGTCAGGCTGAACGGCGGAGGCGGAGTGCGTGTCGTCCTCTGTGGCGATGTTGTACAGCGGGGTGTAGGTGACGTTCAGCTGCGAGATCCACGCCGCGAACGTTGGCGCGCCCGCGGTGGTGTTTGTCACGTACGAGTTATTAGGGCCAACGCGCTTGCCGGGGTCCTCGAAGGAGAAGTTCACCTCCCGTCCCGGGTGCGTGAGCCGTGTGCGGTTGTGTGTGAGCGCCGGCGGGTAAGCCGGATCGTAGGCCGCCGGTGGGTTGGTCACGTTCAGCGCGGGGAAGTTCTGCCACGGCAGCATGGGCGTGTCTGCCGGGCAGGACTCGATGTATGGCGCGAGCAGCGTCCAGGCGAAGGACTGCGGAATGCCGATTTGGAACCACTCCGGCGTCGGGAAAAGACCCTCGAGCTGCGGAGGATCGATTAGCGGGTGATTTCTGGTGAGGGGGGACATTACACGGGAAGGACGCACTTGACGCAAGATCATCTGCTGCCGGGCCTCAGTGGTAATGGATTGCAGGAGCATTTGCGCAGCGGGTCGTGAGTCCATGTGCGGCAGGAAACCGTACACGCCGGCCTCGCCCCAACGAGTCAACCTCTGGCAGAAGTCGATGAACCCTGGGACGGTCTTGAACGTGTATCGATACTCGCAGCGTTTGGGAGCACGGGGACCAAGCATGTTGCTGATGAGGGAGACATGGCCTGGTGGAGTGTCAGAAACGATGCGCCGGACAGCTACGATGGAACGGTGGTTCGATCTTACCAATCTCCTGCTGGGCCATCTGCGAGATCAACGCCCTAGCTTCCGGTCCTACGCCGGCTTGGCTGAAGTCCTCGTCCGAGAACATGTCCAGTCCCGCCTGGAACAAGTCGAGCTCTATGTATTCCTGGTAGAGCGTCAGGGAGAGCGAGTGCCAGTCAAAGTCCGAGAACGCTTGGTACACCGGGATCGAAGTCTTGTTGGTGTTGGCGCCCCCAGCGGGCATATACGGCATCGGCTCGGGCTGTGTCAGATTCCCGGTGTTCGGGTACGTATTCGACGGCTCCGGCGGATTTCCGGAGGGGATGCGGCCGGGTGTTCCGGTGGCGGACCTGGGATCCGCCTCCGTTGTTGTGACGGCCTGGGGAGCGGGTGCTGCCTGTACAGCGAGTGTGAAGAGGCCGGCGGCCTGGAGGACTGAGAAACGCATTGCGCAATGGATTCGTATGGTAGATGTTATGTGAATAGGAGATCCGAAAACGCTTTCGAGACGGCGGTTTATATACACTCCCCCCCCCCCCATCTCACCATCACACTGATGATGCCGCAATGGTGACGACATGAGCAAAAGTACTACATCCCCTCTCCCGTGGCCTCTAGGACTATCACTGGCAAAGCCTACTCCACTCCCTCGCTCAGTGATATCACGATCCTGCCGTTTCCCCGGGTCGTTTCCCCTCGGGAATATCGATCGACACCTGACGAATTTGCCTCCCACGGCAGCCGTGCACGCTTGGACGTCCAGCTACCCTACAGCTTAATAGGGCTAGTGGGGGTCGCCACACGAGGAGACACGAATGGTGATGTAGCCCTTTGGTTTGAGGCTGCGCAAGTTCTTGGTGGTCAGTGGCCATCATTAACGTCAGTGCCCCGGCCCCGTGGTCGTCGTCGTCGAAGGAAAATGGGTATGTGATGATTCGTCTGCGAAACCTCAATCCGAAATTTACCCAAGCCTAAACTACAGGGGCCGCTGAACGGCACCTGGATGCGGGGCCCGAACATTGCTTCCAGCCGATTGATAGTCTGAACGGACAGATATAATACAACTAACTACCACCACTTTGCACGTGAGAGAACCGTAGTTAGCGTCTGCCGATTGCTATATTGTCTCGTCTTCACCCAATCTCATTTTTCCTCCGACGATTCCTCTGGCTACGCGGGAAATTAGTTCGATAGGTAGTTTAAGAAACATAGCAGCTAACCCAGCGACCTCTCGCCCTCATAGATAACATGTATTTTCGACAGGGTTTCTTGCTCCAGTCCGAAAGCGATCGCAGAGCTGGAGGTCACGGACGGAGCGGGAGAGATCGGATCGTCGTGGGGGAAAAAAAGCATTAGACTATCATCTTTTGAACAGCTTATTTCCGTTCACGGAAGTAAAACAGATACATATAATGTATCTACTCTGCCGATATCGAATCACGGTTGTGGCGAACGCCAACCAACGACCTGCTTTGTTAGTGCACGGCAACCTCCGTTCCGCACTGCAAAATTTCCAAAATTTCCACTTTGCCGTGATTTTCGCTCAGTCTCTCACCGATTCAACCCACCAACCACCACAACTACGCACAAGATGGCGCGCACCAAGCCCCCGTCTACTTCCACCAGCAATTCCGTAGTATCTGGCATCTACACCTGGACGCCTCAGAGCGGGCTGACGATCTCGACGTATTCGCGCGCCTCGATCCCACGGCTGAAGAGTATCCTCAACCCGACCGAGAACCCAGCGTTCGAGTCCAAGACCGAGAACGCAAAGGCGCGGGCGTTCAAGGACACCGCCAAGTTCTGCAGCAACGCCAAGTGGGTCGCTGCCCAGCTGCTACACTATGGCATTCCCGCCGAGGAGGGCAAGGGTGTCATCGCGGAATTGAGGGCGGGCGTCGAAAGCGGTGAAGTGCGTACTCTCTCTTTCTCGTGAAGGAGGGTGTGTCGGATGCGCGAAGTATGGGCGGAGTTGATACGGGGAAAACACAGATCGACGAGGTCCCCGAGGAGATCCGCAAAATTGAGGAGAAGCTGAAGAAGGAGTACTACATTCGCTACCCCAAGGATGAAGGGAATGAGAAGCAAAAGGGGAAGAAGCGGAAACGGGAGCAGGAGCAGGAGTCCGACGACGACGACGACGACGAGCCAGAGTCCGAGGACGAGGAGACCGCCGAGCGGGATCCGAAGCGCTCGCGCGGTGGAAGCGGCTCGAGAGGTGGGAGCGGCTCGAGAGGTGGCAGGGGAAGGAGCAGTGATCGCGGCGGATCGAGAGGAAGGGGCGGTGACAGAGGTGGATTCCGCGGCGGAAGGAGTGGGGATCTGAGGGGTGGTTCGAGGGGAAGGGGTGGGTTCCGCGACCGAGACGGAGATTACAGAGGCGGCCGTGGCGGCTCGAGAGGTGGATCCCGTGGCGGGCGTGACGGCGACTCGCGTGCTGGAAGGAGCGGTAGCCGTGGTGGGTTCAGAAGCGGCCGCGGCGGCCGCGGCGGAGACTCGAGGGGCGGACGCGGTGGACGCGGTAGCAGAGGTGGCCGTGGCCGCGATTGATCACGACTTGATGCCCTGATGCCCCACGGTAGTGTTGTATGGAAGCATATGAGATTTTCAGACACCGGCGGCGGTGGCAGGCTAGCTTAGAGTGATAATTGGTGTCTTATTAACGGCACAAGTGCCGGCCCAATATATCACAATGACATGGGTAGGTGGGTAGATAAGGACTTTATCTACACACACGTCTTGGTGGGATTTGACACCCGCATTGCAGACAATCCAACGGTGTATACAATGCCGGCCTCACGGGAAGATCCGGATTGAAGATCTCTCGAAGAAGTCCCCAGAGTAAACACTGTACTCCGCGCTCTGCGCGCGGCCGAGAGCCCCCGGTTGCAGATTGTTGTGAGTGTCTCTCCTTGCAATTGGGGAAAACGGAGCGATGGACACGCATGTTTGTCCTTCAACTTCTAACTCGGAGGCCCGCTGGTCGATCTGACAGGAGCGGAGTTACTGCACGCGGAATCCGACGTTCCACAGGAATCATCCCACGTGTGGAATGGCAGTTGCAGTGAACCACACGATCCTCTTTCACTCGGCGATGACAACATCAGCATCAATAGCCCTCCTCATTTCAATCTCGAGGAAGCGGCACCGGGGTCGTCGCCGGACGGATAGGACGTTACACGTTGCACGTGTTTGCGTTGGGAGGCCTCAACACAATCTGCTGATGGCACTTTGCGAAAACAAGAGAGCCGAGCGCTTGGGCCCATCAATCGCCCCGTCGAACGTTGCCCCCAGGTACAAGTGTACGTTTTTGGTGGCGACCTTTTCTGCACCTGGGTGTGGCTTGAGCGGGATGGGAGCGCACCCGCAGGATGGATGGATGGATATGGATGGATGGATGGATGGATGGATGCCGCGATAGTATGCCACAGTCGTCCGATCGTTCCGGGACAGCGTGGGGAATCGTCCTGAGCGGGCCGACCAAAGGTACATAAGTAGGTATCCAAGTGGTTTTGAAAATTAGAAAATAAAACTCCTGAAGAGGAAATAATGGCATTTTATTCCCCATAGAGAGCTGCCAAGATCCCAAAATGGCGCGCTTGTGGCCTTTTTCGGCGGTTACACCGTGCCAACCGTATTGAAAGCCGTGCGTATTAGGGGAGTAACTATCGTGCATACGAGTTGCATGGATTCTTCCGCACTCACCACTCGCCGCTGTTGGGCGCCGGCCGAACGAATCCGATTCCAATGTTGGTAGTTGGACGGACGATTGGAAAAACTGTTGTTGGACGTGCCGCACGAAACGACTCCGCCTCCCCCGGCCCGTCCGAGAGGAGAGGGCATCGCAAATCGAGCGAGACGAAGCGCCTACTTGTGATAGCAAGCAGGCCCTTGGTGGATATGTAGTTTCATTCGTCCGGTCCTCCTTGGGGACATTCCCCGACCCCCAGTCCCACAACGACTCGGACTGCGATCCCAGCTTTGCTACTTTGCCGTGCTGCTCGACACAGATTACAAACCTGGATGTAACTATGCAGGCTGAATGCGATTCGCAGCTGACCGATCACGGACGCGGAGCAGCTAGATACCTTTGTAATCATGGGAACATCGCGCCCAGCCAGTGTAAGCTTAAAAAGGTGTCATAAGCAGCTTCCCATGACTCTGGGCCTCCACGCGCAGTCAGTCTGCTTTTACGCACAATATGAGCCAGGCTGGCTGGGCGCGTGAGCTGACCTCGCCGTCTTGGCGGTATCTATAAATGCGGTTAACCATGTATAGATAGTCGTATACACAGATATGTACGGAAAAAGGCCACGCTTGCAGATACGATGATCCCGTCAAACGTGCAGGATTGTATGTCGTTGGGCGCAGCGGATACATACGCACATAGCGCTACTGGAGGCTAAGACACTATCATCGCAGGACTAAGATGCGCTGATGCGGGGGTGTCGTACGTTGTACGGTCTCTGTGCAGTGGGAGCGGGGAGCATTCCTCGGAGATGGTCTTGGACAGCGGTATCGACGTCCGCCGCGCTGGTATCTGCCGTACCTATGTACCTAATCTGTCCGACACTGTCCACCACAGACTGTTCTCGAATGTATCCAGAAACCTTTGGTATCCAACTCACATGTCGGTACGCGCTCAAGTGTGGAGTACATTGGCGGGATGGACAATCAGCCCCACGACGGCGGAAACCCCGCCGAAAGTTGAGACCCCGGCTGGGCGTTTGCCTGTGGCAGCATAAATAGATTGCGCATCCTGTCTGGCCTTCACCTTGTGCTACCACCGCAATGCAGCCCGCCGCCCAATAAGGCGTGTAGACTAAAGTGCAGTCGCACAGGAGCAAAGACGAATAGGCGAACGGCAAGTTCCACAGAGAGAGAAGATTGTATCTATCTATCTGTGCTGGTTGCCAAGGTGGGGATGTGGGCGGAATGCGGATGTGGACTTGCTGTTCCACAATATCTATGGAGGGGCTCCCACTCGTCTCGGTTCGGCTGCCAATGGCATGGCGATGGCAGCGGAGTAAGTGGGGCTGGCGGGGGCTGAAGTCGACACTGGTGACGGCGAAGGAAAAGTAGCAGTGACAACGGGGCTGAGCGCTGGATTTCCTTTCGACTCCCTAAATTTTGATTCTTCACCTATTCGGCGTCGTCGCCGCCTCCGCTCGCCCCGCCACCTCCATCGTCTTCGCCGTCACCTTCACCACTTCACCATCACCACCACCACCACCACCACCACCACCACCACCACCACCACCTTCCCCACCGCCCACTGCCAAGCGGACAGAGACAGACTTGACGTGTCCGGCGCATCCATCCACCCATCATGTATGCACACTACATACGGCGCAGGCCGAGATCGAGCTAAGTGGAGTGTGTCTGGCTAGCTAACAACATTCTGCGCAGTTTCCACTATACCACACATAGATAATCTATCGAACTGGTTGCTGTTCTGCGTACATATCCCATCGATCTAGCACGGCCCAAAAACCCAGCCACTGTGGTACTTCCACGAGCGAGACACCTGCTGCTGCTGCTCCTGCCCGCGCCAGTCCGTTGCCTGCTGCCCAGGCTCTGGGACGGCTGAGAAGCAACAACCTCTTCCCACCTCTCCAGACTCGACTCGAACCCACCTCAACTCAACTCGGCCTCAACTCGACTGAGCGAGCCCTCCTCTGTCCAGCAACAACCAACAATAATAAAACACCAAACCACATCAACTCCGGCCTCGTCGTACGGCCCGCCGTTTCCTCCGATTCTCCTATCTCTCCGCTCGCATCGAAACCTCACGGCGTTTTCTATCCGTCGTCGCCGCCATCTCTGCTGTATATCCATCCGGCTCTCGAATAGCCAGATAAGAAAGAAGAAACCACACGGGACCAGGAACGGAAGTCGAGCAGTGTCCCAGCCATGCGGTTCCGAGCTAGCACCTTTTTGGTGTTGCTCGTATTCACATTCCACGAGCTGCCCTCCGCCAGGTGCTCGGATGCGACCTCACCACGGCCCGTCGACGGAAACGGAGGAGAAGCACATCGCCGCCGGGTGGTGGGACGTCAGGCAATTACGGAGGTCACCAACACGGACGTGACCTTATTGGCCACCGAGACTATCACGCAGACGGGGTCCGGAACGATCGTGATTATAACGAGCACTAAGACGGCGGCAATTACTGCCGCCAAGCCAACGGAAGTAAGGTCACATTGCATGCGTGTGCTGCCCTGTTCATCTGCGAAACAAAGACTGATGTTTGGCTTCGTTTGTTGCGAATTAGCCCCCTACGCCGGTATGCTTACCTTTTTTTTTCCCGATGAAACATCACTCTGACTCCAATACCGCAGACTATTACCATCCTTCCGGTGAGTAGAGCTGGTCGTTCGATTCGATTCGATGTGGACCGTTTTCTTGGTCGCCGCCGTCCCCTCCTCTCTTTTCCTTCCGTCAGCCTAGGAGACCCAGTGGAGTTCGTCGACTGACAGACCAAAGGCGATAACATCGGGCAGCTTGGTGTTGACATGCCCCGTAGGATACTACCATTGCGAAGCCCGACTCGCAGGTAAATGACCCTTCCCGCATGTAGCATTCGAGCTCCCCGTACTCACTGCGCACGACTCGTCCAGGAGGATGCTGTCCGATTGGGTTCGGCTGTGCAGTGGTCGAGTGCATCCCGCCTGCAACGGTAACAGCGCTAAGCACTTGTCCGCCTGAGTCCTTCTCGTGCCTCGAACCCACCAGCGGCGGCTGCTGTCCAGGTGGATACAGATGCGGTGCCACCATCTGCTCACCACTGGTGGCCACTGGTTCGGTAATTACTCGAAGCTGCCGTCACGTACACACGAACGCCGTACTGAGCGACTTGTAATGCAGGTAGTAACGAAAGGCAGCGCCATCCCCATCAACGCCAAGATCGCCGCCAGCACCACTACCGCCTCCGGTTTGCCACCAGCCGGTGACCCCAAGGAGGAACCTCTGCCCAAGATCGTCGTCGTCGGCATCGTCGTCGGTTCGGTGGTCGGCACCCTCCTCCTCGTTGGCGTAGCCTGGGTCACGTGGTACCGCCTCTGGAAGCGTGGGAATACGGATGTATCCGACCGCACCAGTGGCGGCTTTATGCCCGCGCAAACGGGCCGCTCCTACCACCCAGAGCAGACCCCACGTCGGCAACAGCACTTTTTCGGCCCGTCAAGACAAACACAACAAGCCGGTCTCTGCACCGGCCCTATAGACCCGGCGCACCAGCCGGTTGCCGCCGAAATGGAGGTGAAACCGTACGACCAAGACCCTCACATGCGCGGAACCTTCGACTCCCTGCAGCCGCCGCACCCGCTGGACTACAAAGACCAGGAACACGTGGAACTGGGGGATACGTCTGTGCAGCAGCACCAGGAACGGCACGAGGTCGAGGGAGACCTGCCACCCATCCCCGGGTGGACGAGACGCTGGAGCAACGGGCTGGAGCGGATCCACATCCGACGCGGGAGCAATACGAACGGTAGCCACGGAGGCGGAGGGACGCATTTTTGATCACCCATCGGTTGTGCGCTGCAGATGCGAGGGGGGGCTCCCTCTCTAGCGCTGACATCTTCTTTGTTGTTATTTTCCTTGGTGTATTACTAACAGTCGTTTCTACGTGTTATGTGAAGGGGCATTTCTGGTGTTTTTTTTTTCGTTTCACGCATTCGCTTTGTTTCGATTGGTGTTTTGGGAAGGGGGGGAAGGCATAGGAAAAGCATTGCATTTACATTCGTTTTTGTTTTTCTTCTCGGTGTGGGATTGCTTCTTGTTTATATTTGTTTTCTTTCCTTTCGTCGTTTACTACCCATCTCTGCTTACGGCGATGTTTGGAGGGACGACATGGAATATGCATGGTATGGACGGTGGTTGGGGTTGCGCGGATACTCTCTCTTTCGGGATAGTTGAGTAGGCAGTGGCCACTGGCTAGGGAAGGGGCTAGGGAAGGCATGAGCAGAATGGCAGAGAATGAAACACACGAAGACATGAACGCAAAACTCGACGGTAGTGACGGGTGGGCGGGGGGGGGGGGGGGGGGGGGGGGGGGGCAGAGCCCCCC
>Ga0307508_10002919_pt1 | contig 17682 bp, 14 predicted proteins | sample 9_EM_MG_FD_203089 | JGI IMG/M metagenome (GOLD analysis project Ga0307508, IMG submission 203089) | Populus trichocarpa ectomycorrhiza microbial communities from riparian zone in the Pacific Northwest, United States - 9_EM | ecosystem: Host-associated > Plants > Roots > Unclassified | place... | reverse complement strand
CCGGGGTGAAGATCGGGGGTCGGGCCGGGGTGGGGATCAGGCCCGGGTTAGCGGGTTGAGGCGGCTCGGGTCAGGTCGGCGGCGATCGTGCCGAAGTTGTCGATGATCGAGAGGTGGCCCTCGCCCGGCATGAGGTGGGTCTCGGCGCCGGCGACGTGGGCGGACAGCCAGCGACCGTGCGCGAAGGGAACCATCCGGTCCTGATCGCCCTGCCAGATCGACACCGGCACCACGAGGTCGTCGAGCGGAAAACCCCAGTCCGCCACGAACGCCAGGTCGTCCTCGCGCCAGCCGTCGAGGCCGGCCGAGACCGCGAACCGCGAGGTCTCGGCGAGGTAGTCTGCCAGACCACCGACCAGCGCCTTGCGGTCCACCTCGGAGAGCAGGTCACCGAGGGCGGCGACCACGTCCTCGGCCCGAACCTCGCCGAGCTCGCCCGCCATCTCCGCGAGGAACGCGTCGAGCTGCTCGACGCCCTGCTCGGCGGCGCCGAACTCGGCCACGTTCTCCTCGCCCATCCCGGCCAGCCAGTCGAGCCCCTCGGCGCGGTAGGGCGCCACGCCTGCGACGGTCGCCGCGGCGAGGCACCGGCCGGGCAGCAGGGCCGCGCAGGCCAGCGCGTGTGGGCCGCCGCCCGACCAGCCCGCGGTCACAAAGCTGTCGGCGCCGATCGCGTCCAGCAGCGCGACCACGTCGGCCGCGACGTCGGCGACGCGGCGGCCGGGCTGGGCGGTCGATCCCGCGTACCCCGGGCGGCTGTGCAGCAGCAGCCGCATGCCCTGCCCGGTCGCCGCCTCGAACATCGGCGCGTAGCGCACCGCGCCCGACGGGGTTCCGTGGTGCAGGACCAGCGGGAGGCCGCCGGGCGGACCCTCGACGACGTATTGCAGGATGCGGCCGTCCGCCAGCTCGATACGCTCCATGAAGGCAGTGTCTCAGGTCGCACCCTCCCCAAGGGAGTGTCTCAGGCAGCACACAGCGGACGCACAACTGAGTGACGCACAGTTGAGGCAACGTCCCATCCGGTTACTGGAGGTTCCCCATGGGTGCCCTACTCGGCATCGTGAGTCTGGTGCTGCTGCTGGCGGAGGTCGTGTTGATCGCCCGCGCGGTGCTGGACTGGAGCGTTGCGCTGGCCGGGCCCGCCGCGTACGGGTCGGTCCGGTTCCGCCTGATCAACGCCGTTCGGGCCGTCACCGAGCCGGTCCTCGCGCCGGTGCGGCGCGTGGTGCCGCCGCTGCGGGTGGGCGGCGCGGCGATCGACCTGTCGTTCCTCATCGTGTTCTTCGTCATAGTGCTGCTCCGGATGTTCATCTGAGCAGCCCCGTCGGAGCAGATCGTCGAGGCCCGCCGGCGCTACTGCCGAAAGCCCATTCCACGGTGACGGTCACCGCCAACTGCTGCTGGCCCGGTTCGATAGACACCGGTGAGTCAATCGCGAATGAACGGTGCTGGCCGCCACACCCCCCGCAACTGGGGACCGTCTCGCTCACGTTGAGGACCCGGCCGAGCGGCCGGCCTGCCTCATGGGCATACAGTTCGGCCTTTTGCCGGGCGTCCGCGAACGCCTTCCGGCGTGCTTCGGCGAGCAGCGCGGCGTCGTTGTCGATCGCGAACGACACGCCGTTCAGCCGCGCCGCGTCACCTCCCGCGGCGATGGCTGCGGACAAAAGCTCTCCTGCGCGCGGAAGGTTCCGGACCTTGACAGTAAGCCCCTGACTTGCCGTATAACCGATAGTCGTCTGGGCGTCGTTCACTCTCGAGCTGATGCTGAGATTCGACGTCTGGAGGTCGGCTCGCGCGATCCCGGCCCGGATGAGGGTGTCGCGTATTCGGGTGGCCGCGGCGTTGGCGTGGTCCAGGGCTTCGCCGACGGTGGCCGCGACCGTCTCCACGGCTAGGTCGGCCGTGAGCACATCGGGATTGCCGGATACCTCGCCTGTGCCCTCGACCAGCACGCTTTCCCGGAATTGACCGGCGGGCGAGACGCCTACCGCGGCGGCCTCCGCCGCGAACGCCGGACGGCCGCCGAGCGGCCCGGGCGACAGTACGGCGAGGGTCGCCAAGGCGACGAGTACAGACGTTGTGGAGCGTGACCGGATCATTTCCCACCTTCGAGGCTCTATTCCTGCCTAGTCAAGACCGTCTGGCTTCCCCAGGATGCTGTTCCCGCAGATGTCGACCGTCCGGGCGAAGGGCATGCCGCCGGACCGCGCCGCACGCGACCGCCGGTGTATCGGCCTTCTGACTGACCGTGGCGGTGGCCGTTCCGGCGTCGGTGCTGGTAGCCGTGCTGTTCGCCGCGGTGTTCGATCATCCGTTCCGGGCACGCTGACAAGAAGGCCCGCCGCCCACCGCGTTCCGACCCGGCATACCGGCGCGGCGCGCGTACAGTTTGAGTGGTCCAGCACACCCGTCCGGCCGCGTACCGTGACGGGTTCTTCAGACGCAAGAGACTTCACCGGCCTCGGTGGACCTCGTCCCAGCCTTGTCATCCAGGTCAGGACCCGCGCCCAGCTTGGGTCCTCGACGACAGGAAGACCGATGACAACGCTGACCCGACATCCCGTGTCGACCGCCCCCCGGGTGCGGCTCGAACCGGTCCAGCACCACCGCCTCATGCTCGAGGGCTCCTGGTGGCCGCGCTCGAACGACCCCTTGACCGAGTTGCCCGCTCTGCTGAGCGCCCTGGACGGCTTCCGCGGTCCGGTCGTCCGGCTGCTGCTGAGCGCCGCCGGCTGGAAGAGGCGGCCCCATTACATCATCGCGGCCGGCCGCCGGGTCGGCGTCAGCTACTTCTCCGACCAGCCACCGACGATGCTCACCGCGATCTGCGCCGACGGCGCGCTGGTCACGCTGCTGGTGATGCTCCCCGAGCCGGCCCGCCCGGGCCGGGCCAACGACGAGGACGCCTGGGAGAACGAGGGCGGCCATCTCGCCGCGCCACACGACGCGATCCTCTGACAGGGCATCTCATCCGCTTTACCGACCTTCCCGGATCAGGGTCACGGCGTCAGCTCCCGGAATCGTTTGGGAGAGCCGCGGACTGACCACGACCACGGTGGGCTGCGAGCTCGGCCGCTCGGCAAGAGGCTTTCTTTTGCGTTCACAACTGGGCGGGCGTTGTCACGTCCTGCCAGTTGTGATGTGAAAATCTTGTGTCCGCTGGTCGGCGACACGCCGACACAGTGCTGTGTGGAGTTGGGTCGCGCGCGTCAGGTTCAGCGACCGCGACAAAGTCTCGGTTGAGGTTCCAAGGGAGCCTCGCCGGGTGCCCGGGGCGTGTGGTGTGGGTGGTTCGGGTGCGCTGCGAACCGTAGATCCAGTGGTCAACCGTGGTGTAGGTCGCGGCTCGAGATCCGCCTCGCGGCCGGCACGGTGAACCGGCCACCGGTTCACCGTGCGGGCCTGCCGGCTTGAGGGCTCAGCCGGCGGCCGGCGGCGTCCCGCCACCGTTTGCCGGTCCGGACGGCACGCCGTTGTCGGCGCCGAGAACGGGCTGCGTCCGGGGCGCGGGGGTGGCGGCGGCCGCCTCCCGGGCCAGGAACGAGCCGAGTTCCGCGATGGTGGTCATCAGGGGCGCGGGGAACACGACGGTCGTGTTGCGGTCCACGCCTATCTCGACCAGGCTTTGCAGGTTGCGCAGCTGCAGGGACAACGGGTGGGCCATCATGATGTCCGAGGCCTCGCCCAACGCGGCGGCGGCCAGCGACTCGCCCTCGGCGTTGATGATCTTCGCGCGCTTCTCCCGCTCCGCCTCGGCCTGCCGGGCCATCGCGCGCTTCATGCTGTCCGGCAGCTGGATGTCCTTCAACTCGACCAGGGTGACCTCGACGCCCCAGGCGACGGTGCTGACGTCGAGGATCGCGCGGATATCTAGATTGATCTTGTCGGTCTCGGAGAGCGTTTCGTCGAGGGTGTGCCGGCCGACCACCTTGCGCAGCGTGGTCTGGGCGATCTGGTTGATCGCGGCAGCGACGTTCTCGATCGCCACGACGGATTTCGTCGCGTCGACCACCCTGAAGTAGGCGACCGCGGACACGTCCACGCTCACGTTGTCGCGGGTGATGATGCCCTGGGACTGGATGGGCATCGTCACGATGCGCAGCGAGACCCGGCGCAGCACGTCGACGAACGGGATGATCAGGTGCAGCCCGGGTTCCCGGGTTCCGATGACCCGGCCTAGACGGAACAGCACACCCTGCTCGTACTGCTGGACGATCCGGACGGCGAGGGCCAGGACCAGTAGCACCAGCACGGCGATGACGATGACGACGGTGATCGGGTTGCTCATGGCGCGTCCTCAGTGGTGCCTTGAAGGGTGCTGGGATGTCCGCGCACCACGGCGACCGGGCATATCGCCTCGTCGCCGCGCCGTTGGGCGACCTCGCCGAGCGGGGCCCGGCCCTCGCGCGCTGCCTTCCACGCCCCGGAACCGGGAATCGCGACGTCGGGTGGACGCCGGCAGGTCGACGGAGGTGAGCGGATCGCCGGGGGCTGGGGCGTGCTGCCGAGCATACCCGCAGTAGCAGCCGCCGGCCGCCGGGCACGCACGCAGTAGCAGCCGCCGGCCGCCGGGCACGCACGCAGCAGCAGGGGCTGGCAGCCGGGCATCGCGCCGCGCGCGGGGTGAGAGGCCCGTCTGGAGGGAGGGGCCCGCGCGGACGGCGCGGGCCCCTCGATGGTGCGGGAGCGGGTTAGTTCCGGACGATGGTGAACGTCGTCGTGGTGTTCTCGATGTCACGGTAGTTGTTGCTGAGCTGCAGGTTGGTGAACGTTGCCGAACCCACGGCCGGCCCCTGGCCGGCCTCCGGCAGCGGGTTGGCCCAGATGCCGAAGCCGGACTTGGCGTCGTACGCGTCGCCGCTGCGCTGTGCGCCGCTGATCGTGATGTTGGTCAGGACGGTGTCCTGGATGGGGAACAGCGCCTGGCCGCCTACGTAGTCGGTCTGGAACATGATCCCGGAGTAGGTCGGGTCGATGATGTCGACGTTGCTGACCCGGATGCCCTGGAAGATCTTCGACGCGCTGAACAGCCAGATCGCCGGGAAGGTCTGCGCGCCCCAGAAGTGGCCGCCGGCCCGCACGATCGAGATGTTGTCGAAGACGGTCGGCGGGCTGGCGCCGAAGCCGTTCATCGGATAGCCGAAGTCCAGCGAGCTGATCGTGATGCCCGAGTAGACCAGGGTGTCCGCGATGTAGATGTTCTTGAAGGTGTTCGCGTACCCGCCGTAGACCGCGACGCCCGCGGCCCGCCAGGTCAGCAGGCTGGTCAGGTTGGAGTAGACGTTGTTGATCTCGTCGGAGCCGCCGGCGTCGATCGCCGAGAACAGCGCGAAGCTGTCGTCGCCGGTCGCCCGGGACTCGTTGTTGTCGACCAGGTTGTCGGTGCTGCCGTTGGTCATGTTGATGCCGTCGGCGAAGGTGTCCCGGATGCGCGAGTTCTTGATCGTCATGTGGTCGGTGTTCGCGCCCCAGTAGAGGCAGACCACGTGTTCGGCCCAGATGTTGTCGATCGTGATGTTGGCGACGGACGAGAAGTCGAAGACCTTGCCGGGTCCGTCGATGCGGATCGTGTAGTTGCCGAAGAACGCGAAGTTCGCGAACGTCGACCCGTTGGCGGTGCTGTCGGCCCGGAAGCCGGCGTCCGTCTCGGTCTGCGTGTCGGGCGTGTGGAACCGGGTGTACCACGGCCCGGCGCCGAGCACCTGGATGGACCGGCCGTACACCTGGAACTTGCTCGAGGTCTGGTAGTCGCCCGGCGGCAGGTAGACGCCCAGCTTGGTGGTGTCCTGTCGGGCGGCGTCCAGCGCGTTCTGCACGGACTGCTGGTCGAAGCCGGCCGGCACGACGTACCGGGCGGTGTCGGGGTTGGCGACCGGCGCGACCTGCTCGGTGTTGACGAAGTCGATCGCGATGCTGCCGCTGTTGGCCGCGTCCTTCTGCAGGCGGATCGTGCTGCCGGCCGGGAACGACCCGGTCAGCATGATGTTCGCCTCGTCGTAGATATGCCGCGGACCGGTGCCGGAGTTCGACGGCGAGGCCTCGGCGCCGTAGAGCCACGCGTACTTCGAGGTCAGCGGCAGCGTCTTGTTGAGCGTGCCGTTGACGTACACGTTGATCGAGCTGGTCGTGCCGTCCGGGATAGAGAACCGCGTGACCAGGGTGTTCGTCGCGGCGCGGGTGGTCCATTCCACGTACGCCCCGGTCTGGTTGAGCGTGACGGCCTTGCGCCCGGACGCCTCGCCGGCGAGGTCGCCGATGGTGCGGTTGGGCCCGACGATCGCGGCGCCGCCGCCGAGCGTGCCGTCCTCGGCCTCGTACATGTCATACGGCATGTTCGCGCCGCGGCCGACGAAGAACGCCTTGTCGCTGGTGTTGTTGGCCTGCTTGACGGGCAGCTCGTTGGCGTCGACGGCGACGACGGTGTGCACCGTGTACCTGCCGTTGACCGCGGTCCAGGTGCCCAGGCTGACCGCCGGCGAGGAGGCGCCCGCCGCGAGCGTGCCGCTGTACGAGCCGGTGAAGGTCTTCACCGTGGTCGAGCCGCTGAGGATCGTCACGGTGACGCCGTGCGAGCCGGCCGCCGACGCCGCCGTGCCCTGGTTCTTCAGCGTGGCGGTGAAGGTGACCGTGTTGCCGGCCGACGGGTTGCCGGGCGACCAGCTGACCGACGAGGCGACCAGGTCGGAGCTGCTGACCGGGGTGACCACCAGGTTCGACGTGCTGGTGAAGGAGTTGTTCGCCTCGTTGGTCTCGATGACCGTGTTGGCCTCGTCGACGATCGCCGACGGGGTGTAGGTGCCCGCGTCCCGGGCGCCGATGTTGGCCGTGACGGTCGTGCTGGCGCCGGCCGCGAGCGCGGCCACGGTCGCCGTGCCGACCTTCGTCGTACCCAGGTAGAAGTTGACGTTGGAGGCCGCGCTGGCGGCCGTGCCCGCGTTCTTCACCGTGGCCGACAGCGTCACCGCGTCGGTCTCGACCGGCGCGGACGGCGTGAAGGACATCGCCGTGACCGTGAGGTCCGGGTTCGGCGCCGGCGTGCCGATCACCTGCAGCTCGCCGACCTGGCCGCTCGGCGCGCCGGTGTTGGCGGTGAAGGACAGCTGCACGTCCGCGACGGTCGCGCTCACCGGGATGGTCACCGTGTTGCCGGTGGCCGGGTTGAAGGTGTACGTGGCGGAGCTGACCAGCGTGGTGAACGCCGACGAGCTCTGCTCGCGTCCGAGGATCGAGAACGTCTGCTGGCGGGTCGCCCAGATGCTGTCGGGGTTGAGCTTCACGACGACCGACTGCGTCGCCGCGTTCGCGCCCAGCTTCACCGTCAGGTTCGCCGGGTACGCGCTGCCCTCCCAGTACGTGGTGACGTCGTTGTCGTTCGCGTTGGCGGCGACGAAGGTGAAGACCGTCGAGGACGCCGAGATCGGCTTGCCCGCCGCGAGATTCGTCCCGGTGCCCACCGACCCGGTCCGCGTCACGGTGTTGCTGGCCGCGGAGACGTTGCCCGCCGCGTCCTTCGCCGTGACGTAGTAGGAGACCGTCGCCGTGTCCGGCTGGCTGTCCACGAAGGACAGCACGGTGCCGGCCAGGCTGGTGCGCAGGACCCCGTTGGCGTAGAGGTCGTACCCGGCGACGCCGACGTTATCCGTCGAAGCGGTCCAGCTCAGCGCGATCTGGCCGCTCGCCGGAGTCGTGTAGGCGAGGGTGCCGGGCGCGGTCGGCGCCTGGTTGTCGCCCGAGACCGGACCGTAGATCTCCAGCTCGGAGAGCTGGCCGGCGGGCCAGCCGGTGTTGGCCGTGAAGGTCAACCGGACGAACCGGGCGCTGGCCGCGGTGAAGTTGACCGTCACGGTATTGCCGGACGCTGGGTCGAAGGTGTAGCCCGCGCTGGCCTTGAGGTCGCTGAACGACGTGCCGTTCGTGCTGCCCTGTATCGCCAGCGTCTGCGTGCGGGTGGCCCAGGAGGTGGCCGGCGGCAGCTTGAGCACGGCCTGGTTGACCTGCGCGGCGGTGCCCAGGTCGACCTGCAACCACTGCGGGAAGGCGTTGTTCTGGCTTTCCCAGTAACTGCTGGCGTTGCCGTCGCCAGCGTTGCCCGCCGAGTAGACGTCGGTGTAGCTGCTGGCGCTGAAGGTCTTGCCTGCGGCCAGGTTGGGTCCGGCGGCGTTGGCGCCGGCGGGTGCGATGAGGACGGCGGCTACGACGCCCGCGGCGGCGGCCGCCGCGAGGAGTCGTCTTCTGAGTCTGGGCATGGGAGCGCCTTTCTTCCGGTCCCCCGGCTTCTTGCTCTCTCTGCTCGCCCGGTCGACTGTCCGGCGCCGGGGGTGGATCCGGCGACGGACGGGGATTCAGCGATCGGTACGCGGGCGCAGCCACACGGCGGTGTCCGGGGGGAGGAGGTCACCGTCGAGTGGTCCGCTGGCGAGCAGGGAGGTCTCGTGGTCCGGCAGCGCGATCGGCGCGCCGGACATGTTGACGACGCAGGCGAAGTCGGCGCCGCGGGAGTAGGCGAGCACCCGCGGATGCAGCTCGATCCAGGCCATGCCGCTCTGGTGCAGTCCGGGCTCGGCGCGCCGCAGCGCGATCGCCGAGCGGTAGAGTTCGAGCATCGAGTTGGGGTCGCCGGTCTGCGCCTGTACGGTGCGGTCCTTCCACTCGGCGGGCTGGGGCAGCCACGGGACGGCGGTGGTGAAGCCGAACGGCGGCTCGTCGCCGGCCCACGGCAGCGGCACCCGGCACCCGTCGCGGCTGTGCCCGCGCCGGGCCCACATCGGGTCCTGGAACTGCTCGGGCGGGATGGCCTCGTTCTCCCAGAGCCCGAGCTCCTCGCCCTGGTAGATGTAGGCGGCGCCGGGCAGCGACAGGGACAGCAGCGCGGCGGCCCGGGCCCGGCGGGTGCCCAGCTCCAGGTCGACCGGGGTGCCGTCGAGGTTGTTGTCGAAGCTGAAGGTCGTGTCGGCGCGGCCGTACCGGGTGACGTGGCGGGTCACGTCGTGGTTGGAGAGCACCCAGGTGGGGGGCGCGCCGACGGCTGCGTGCGCGTAGAGGGTGCGGTCGATGCACTCACGCATCAGGACCGGGTCCCAGGCGCAGCCGAGGAAGTCGAAGTTGAAGGCGGCGTGCAACTCGTCCGGCCGCAGGTAGTTGGCGAACCGCTCGACCTCCGGCATCCACACCTCGCCGATCAGGGCGCGGTCGCCGCCGTACGTGTCGGCGACCCGCCGCCAGGCGCGGTAGACCTCGTGTACGCCGTCGAGGTCGTGGAACGGGTGCGGGGCGCCCGGCACGACCTCGGGCAGCGCCGGATCCTTGAGCAGCAGCGCCGCCGAGTCGATCCGGATGCCGTCGACCCCGCGGTCGAACCAGAACCGCAGGATGCTCTCGAACTCGGCCCGCACGTCCGGGTGGTCCCAGTTCAGGTCGGGCTGCTCCGGCGTGAACAGGTGCAGGTACCACTCGCCGTCGGGCGTACGCGTCCAGGTGGTGCCGCCGAACTCCCCCCTCCAGTTCGTCGGCATCTGGTCGCCGCCCGGGCCGCGCCCGGCACGGAACCAGAAGTAGTCCCGCTCGGGCGCCGACGCGTCGGCCAGCGCCGCCCGGAACCACGGGTGCTCGCTGGAGACGTGGTTCGGGACGATGTCGACGATCATCCGGATCCCGGCCGCGTGCGCCTCGAGGATCAGCGCCTCGGCCTCGGCGAGCGTGCCGAAGACCGGGTCGATGTCGCGGAAGTCGGCCACGTCGTAGCCGGCGTCGGCCATCGGCGACGGGTACCACGGGCTCATCCAGATCGCGTCGACGCCGAGGTCGCGCAGGTGCCGCAGGTGCGCACGAATGCCGTCGATGTCCCCGACGCCGTCGCCGTCGCCGTCGGCGAAGCTCCGCGGGTACACCTGGTAGATCACCGCGCTCCGCCACCACGGACCACTGTCTGTTGTGGACACAAGCACCTGCTTTCTGCATGGGAAACCGAGCCCGGCTCGCCGGACCTGAAAATGTGGAGATATTTGCCAGTGGTGGGGTGGCCGGCGCCGCTATCCCTTGAGCCCGCCCGCGGTGAGGCCCGACATGATGTTGCGCTGGAAGATCAGGAAGATGACGACGGTCGGGACGGCGGCGATGACCGAGGCGGCGACCACGACGTTCATCGGCGAGCCGCCGGAGAAGGCGTAGATGCCGACGCTGAGCGTGCGCGTCTCCGGTGACGGCATGACCAGCTTCGGCCAGAGGAAGTCCTTCCAGACGGCGGTGACCCCGAAGATCGACACCACGCCGAGGATCGGCCGGGACATCGGCAGGATGATCGACCAGAGCGTGCGCAGCGGGGACGCGCCGTCCACCATCGCGGCCGCCATCAGGTCCTCCGGGATCGAGTCGAAGAACCGCTTGAGCAGGAAGATGTTGAACGCGTTCGCGATCAGCGGCAGCCAGATCGCCCACGGCGAGTCGAGCAGGCTGAGGTGCACCACCGGCAGGTCGATCGCCGTGACGTACTGCGGGACGATCAGCACCATCGCCGGGATCATCAGGGTGACCAGCATCAGGCCCAGCACCACGTTGCCGAAGACCGGGCGCAGCTTGCTCAGCGCGTACGCCGCGGCCGTGTCGAAGATGAGCTGGAACAGCACCGCGCCGGCCGCGTAGTAGAAGGTGTTGAACATCAGCTTGCCGAGGTTCAGGTTGGTCCACGCGTCGGCGTAGTTCTGCGGCTGCGGCTGCTTCGGGAACAGCGTCGGCGGGACCTGCGCGATCTCCTGACCCGACTTGAGCGCGCCGGTGACCATCCAATAGAGCGGCCCGATGAAGACGGTGGTGAAGACCACCACCACACCGACCAGCACTACCCAGTAGAAGATCTTGCCCCTGCCCCGTCCGATCTGGGCCTCGGAGATCAGGGTCCGGGTTCCGGAGTCAGCCATGAGCGTCCGTCCTAGTCCTGTTTCGTGGTCAGCCGCACATACACGGCCGAGAAGGCGGCGAGGACCAGCAGCATGATCACGCCCAGCGCCGCGGCGCCGTTCAGATCATTCTGGAAGAAGCCGTGCTGGTAGATGAGGTAGGCCACCGACGTCGCCGAGTCCTCGACGCCGGCGCCGTTGGCCAGGATCAGCGGCTCGATGAACAACTGCATGGTGGCCACGATCTGCAGCATCGCCAGCAGCGCCAGGATCAGCCGGGTCTGCGGGATGGTCACGGTCCAGATCCGCCGCACGATCCCGGCGCCGTCGAGCTCGGCCGCCTCGTAGAGCTCGCCCGGGATGGTCTGCAGGGCGGCCAGGTAGATCAGCACCGCACTGCCCATGTTCATCCAGGTCGACGCGATCACCATGGCCGGAATCGCCATCGTGGTCGACTGCATCCACTGCGAGGTCGGCAGGTGCAGCGCGCTGAGCATCGCGTTGAACAGGCCGGCCTTGCTCGGGTCGTACGCGTAGTACTTGAACAGGAACAACGCCGAGGCCGGCGGCAGCATCACCGGCAGGTAGACCAGGATCCGCAGGTAGCCCTTGGCGTGCCGCAGCTCGTTGAGCAGGATGGCCACGAAGAACGGCACCGCGTAGCCGACCACGAGTGCCATGCCGGTGAAGTAGAGCGTGTTGCGCCAGGCGGTCCAGAAGCTCGGGTCGTGCACGATGTTCAGGTAGTTCTGCCAGCCGACCCAGGTGGTCACCCCACGGTGGGTGTGCTGGAAGCTCATCACGACGCCGCGGATCATCGGGTACCAGTAGAAGAGGGCGAAGCAGAAGATCGCCCCGATCAGGAACGTGTATCCGGTGAAGTTGTCCTGGAACTTGCGGCCGAGGCTGGCCCGCCGAGCCCGCGCCAGGTACGGCGAGGCGTGCCGACGCGGCTGGCGGGTCGCCTCCGGGGCGGTGGTGATCGCCAAGAGAGACTCCTGAGTAAGTGGCGTGCGATGGCGGGGGCCGCCGGGCCCCCGCCCTTGCGCGGATCAGCTACCGGAGGACAGAACCCCGTTGGCCTTGGTCTCGGCGGTCGACAACAGGCTGGTGATATCGGCGTTCGGCTTGGTCAGCACGGCGGACATCGCGCTGTCGAGCACCGCGTAGATCGCCTGCGCCTTCGGCGGCTCGATCTTCGGCGCCACCGGGTTCTGCTCGAAGAGGCTGAAGTTCTCGGTGGGCAGGTTCGCGTTGGCCTTGCGCTCCGACAGCTCCTGGGTCGCCGACGGGCTGCCCTGGCCGAACAACTCCGGCTCGGGGATGCCGACCGGCGCGTTCTGCGGCTTGGCCCGGGCGTAGTCGAACTGGCCCTTGCCCGGGGTCAGCTTCTCGAAGGTGAGCCACTTCAGGCCGGCCTCGATCTGCGCCGGGGTGTCGGTCTTCTTGAAGAAGTAGCCCTCGCCACCGGCCAGGGTGCCCTTGGCCGGACCGTCCTGACCCGGCATCGGGCCCATCGCCCAGTCCTGGTACTTGCCCTTGAACTGGGTGACGAGCGCCGTCGTCACGTCCGGCGCGCCGACCAGCATGCCGACCTTGCCGGCCCCGGCGTTGGTCAGCAGGTCGCCCCACTGCAGCAGCTGGCGGGTGCCCATGCTGTTGTCGGTGTAGCGCATGTCCTTGAGGTTCTGCAGGACCTGCTGGCCCATCGGGTTGTTGAAGTCGGCCTTCTTGCCGTCGGCGGTCACCATGTCGCCGCCCTGCGAGTAGATCTCGGCGGTGAAGTGCCAGCCGCCGGTGTTGCCGGCGCTGTAGTCGGAGTAGCCGGCGATCCCGCTGCCGAGCGCGGCGATCTTCTTGGCGGCGGTCCGCACGTCGGCCCAGGTCTTGGGCGGGTTGTTGACGTCCAGCCCGGCCTTGGCGAACAGCGTCTTGTTGTAGAGCAGACCCATCGAGTAGTTCTTGGTCGGGATCGCGTACGTCTTGCCGCCGTCGGTGAAGATCTGCTTGACCGCCGGGTCGATGTCGTCCCAGGTCGCGATGTTGGTCTTGTTCGCGTACTGGGTGATGTCCAGCGCCTGGCCGGAGTCCAGCACCTGCTGGAGGTCGGTCATGTAGGCGTAGAAGACGTCGGACTCGGTGCCGCCGGTCAGGCGCGCGGTGAAGTCCGGCGGGTTGTCGCACTGCTGGCCGACGCTCACGCTCTTGATCGTGATGTTCGGGTTTGCCTTCTCGAACTCGGCGACATCGGCGAGCCAGTCCGCCTGCAGGTCCTTCTGCGAGCTGTCCGGCTCGCAGTCGACCGAGATCGTGACCTTGCCGCTCGCGCTGTTCCCCGAGTTGCTACTGCTGCTCTTGGTGGAGCACGCCGCCATGCTGAGCCCTAGGCCGGCCACGAGCGCTATCGCCGCAACCTTCCGGTACTGCGGTACGGACATCTGTCCATCCCTTCGGGAACGGGTGTATCGAGGCCTTCGGTGATCTGCGTAGTCGTCACGCGACCAGGCCCTGTGACGCGGGTCTCGTCGCAATGTTTCGTGGCGATGACGATACAAAGTCCAACCGCTGCCCGCAAGAAGGCGACCGAAAGAAGAAAAAACACGACGGGTCGACGAAGGGCGGAAACGACGAAGGGCGGGCCGTCGGCCCGCCCTCCGTTACGTAAAGAAGCTGGTCAGTCGCGCTGCGGCGCGGGCGCGGTCGAGCCGCGCACCACCAGCTCCGGCTCGAACAGCAATTCGTCCGGTTGCACGCCGCTGCCCTCGATCTGGTTGACCAGCAGGTCGACCGCGGCCTGGCCCATCATCTCGATCGGCTGCCGGACCGTGGTCAGCGGCGGGTCGGTGCAGGTCATCAGCACGGAGTCGTCGTAGCCCACGATGGAGACGTCGCGCGGCACGTCGAGGCCCAGCCGGCGGGCGGCCCGGATCGAGCCGAGCGCCAGCACGTCGCTCGCGCAGATCATGCCGGTCACGCCGCGCTCGATCAGCCGGGCCGCGGCCACCCGCGCGCTCTCCATCGAGAACGTCGTGCGCTCCACGAACCAGGACTCGCCCGGCGGCCCCGCGATCTTGGCGAGGCCGGCCAGCTTGCGCCGGGACGGCATGTGGTCCTCGGAGCCCATCACCATGCCGATCCGCTTGTGGCCGAGGGACTTCAGGTGACCGTACGCCTGCTCGACGGCGACCGCGTCGTCCGTGGAGATGTGCGGAAAGCCCAGGTCGTCGACGCCCGCGTTGACCATCACGACCGGCATCCGGCGGTCGGTGAGCTGGCGGTAGTGGCCGTGCTCGGCGCCGGCCAACGCGTACGACCCGCCGGCGAAGACCACGCCGGAGACCTGGTGGTCGAGCAGCATCTCGATGTAGTCGCGCTCGGACACGCCGCCGATCGTGCGGGCACACAGCGCCGGGGTGAAGCCGCGCTGCGCCAGCGAGGCGGTCACCACCTCGGCCAGCGCCGGGAAGATCGGGTTTTGCAGCTCGGGCAGGACGAGGCCGACCAGCCGGCCGCGCTCGCCCCGCAGCTTCGTGGGTCGTTCATATCCGAGGACGTCGAGCGCGGTCAGCACCGACGCGCGGGTGGCCTCGGAGACGCCGCTGCGCCCGTTGAGCACCCGGCTGACCGTGGCCTCACTCACCCCGGACTTCTTCGCCACCTCGGCAAGACGTTTAGTCACGGACGGAATCCTACGTCCGTTCGTTGCAAAACTCGTACTGGAAGTTGCAGTTTCGATCAAGAACGACGGTCGAACTTGCAGAGTTCGTCACGCCGCTCGACGAAAACCTCCCAGAAAGCCGGGAAACACCGGCCGAATGGGAGAAAACGGTGCGCAGCCGCGGCCCGGGGTGCGATGTTGACCGAGGGTGGCGACTAGGGCCGGGGGCCGCGATGAGCGAGTGGGATCAGACCGGGAACTGGCCGGGCGGGGACACCCACGAGGACTGGCAGGGGCAGAACCGCCAGCAGGACTCGGTCGGCCGGCTCGCCAACGTCAGCAACGACATGGCGACCGCCTGTCAGGCCGCGGTGACCGCCGCGCAGACCGCGGTGGCGATGATCCAGCGGCTCGAGTCGAGCAGCACCGAGATCGGCAAGGTCGTGCAGCTCATCGCCACGATCGCGAAGCAGACCAACCTCCTGGCACTGAACGCGACGATCGAGGCAGCCCGGGCCGGCGAGGCGGGCCGCGGATTCGCGGTGGTCGCGAGCGAGGTCAAGGACCTGGCGAACGAGACCGCCACCGCGACCAACGAGATCGGTACGCAGGTGGGCGGCATCCGCGCCGACACCCAGAACGCCGTGTCGGCGATCGAGGAGATGCAGAGCCTTATCGGGGAACTCGACCGCTGCCAGCGCGTCATCAGCGGCATCGTGGTCGAGCAGCAGGCCGGCTGAGCCCACCCGCGGCGGAAAACCCGTGCAAAATCGTTGGATGAGAGACTGATCCGCATGGCGAAGCGAACCAAGACCGTCACGGCCTGCCCGTGCGGGCGCGGCCTGGACTACGCGGAGTGCTGCAGGCCCGCGCACGAGGGCACGGCGCCGGTCACCGCCGAGGCGCTGATGCGCTCGCGGTACAGCGCCTTCGCGCGCGACGACGTCGCGTACGTGCTGCGGACCTGGCACCCGCACACCCGGCCGGCCACCGTCGAGCCCGACCCGGGCCTGCGCTGGGTCGGCCTGGATGTCCTGGAGTCCAGCGGCGGCGGCATGGTCGACGCCGAGGGCGTCGTGGAGTTCCGGGCGCACTACCGCGACCACGGCAAGCCCGGCGACATGCTCGAGCGCAGCCGCTTCGTGCGGCACGACGGTCAATGGGTGTACTGGGGTCCGATCCTTACCGACGGCTCGCTCGCCAACATCTGAGCTGGTGTGATCTCCTTCAGGGGTGGCTAGTGTTCAGCGACCCCTAGAGGACGGCATCGTCCGCGACTTCAAGGTCAACCTCTCGTACGGGCGTTACCTGCACCTCGACGAGATCCTCAACGCGCAGCACCCGGTCAGCGTGCCCGAGCACCACGACGAGCTGCTGTTCATCCTGCAGCACCAGACCTCGGAGCTCTGGCTCAAGCTGGTCCTGCACGAGCTGGGCGCGGTGCAGCGCCAGCTGGCCGCCGACGACCTGCGTCCGGCGCTCAAGGGCCTGGCCCGGGTCAAGCACATCCAGCGCACCCTCACCGAGCAGTGGTCGGTGCTGGCCACCCTCACCCCGAGCGAGTACGCCGAGTTCCGCAGCTTCCTCGGCACGTCGTCGGGCTTCCAGTCCTACCAGTACCGGGCCGTCGAGTTCCGCCTCGGCAACAAGGACCGGCGGATGCTGTCGATCTTCGACGACGACCCGGGCGCGCGCGGGCTGCTGGTCGAGGCGCTCGAGGCGCCCAGCGTCTACGACGAGTTCCTGCGCTACCTGGCCCGGCACGGCCACGACGTGCCGGTCGAGCTGGTGCAGCGCGACGTCACGCTGCCGTATCGGTTCAACGAGGACCTCGTCCCGGTCTTCGCCCGCATCTACGCGGAGCCGGAGAAGTTCTGGGAGGCCTACGAGGCCTGCGAGGAACTCGTCGACCTGGAGGAGAACTTCCAGCTCTGGCGCTTCCGGCACCTCAAGACCGTGGAGCGCACGATCGGGGTCAAGCGGGGCACCGGCGGCTCCAGCGGCGTCGATTTCCTGCGGGCCGCCCTCGACCTGACGTTCTTCCCCGAGTTGTACGCGGTCCGCACCGAGATCGGAACGCCCCGGTGAGCGACGACCTGCTGGCCCGTGCCGCGGCCCTGGACGCGGCCGACCCGCTCGCCGGGTACCGGGAGGAGTTCGTCACGCCGGCCGGCGCGGACGTGATCTCCTATCTGGACGGCAACTCGCTCGGCCGGCCGCTGGCGGCGACCGCCACGCTGATGGACGAGTTCATCAGGCGGCAGTGGGCGGGCCGGCTGATCCGCGGGTGGACGGACGGCTGGATGGAGTGGCCGCTCACGCTGGGCGACCGGCTCGGCGAGGTGGCCCTCGGCGCCGCAGGCGGCCAGGTGGTCGTCGCCGACTCCACGACCGTGCTGATCTACAAGCTCGCCCGCGCCGCGGTGGACGCCCGCCCGGGGCGGTCCAAGGTCGTGCTGGACACCGACAACTTCCCCACCGACCGGTACGTGCTGGAGGGCGTCGCCGCCGAGCGCGGGCTGGACCTGGTGTGGATCTCGGCGGACCCGGCGACCGGGGTACGGCCCGAGCAGGTCGCCGCCGCGGTGGACGAGGACACCGCGCTGGTGCTCTTCAGCCACGTCGCGTACCGGTCGGGCTGGCTGGCCGACGCCGCCCAGATCAACCGGATCGCGCACGCGGCCGGCGCGCTGGCGATGTGGGACCTCTGCCACTCGGCCGGGTCGGTGCCGGTCGCCCTCGACGCGTGGGGCGTCGACCTGGCGGTCGGCTGCACGTACAAATATCTGAACGGGGGCCCGGGCGCGCCGGCCTTCGCGTACCTGCGCCGGGGTCTGCAGGACGAGCTGCGCCAGCCGATCTGGGGCTGGATGGGCCACCGGGCGTCGTTCGAGATGGGACCCGGCTTCGAACCGGCGGACGGGCCCCGCGCCCTGCTCAGCGGCACGCCGCCGATCCTCGCGATGGTGCCGCTGCACGCCAACCTCGACATGCTCGCCGCCGCCGGGATCGAGGCGGTGCGCGCCAAGTCGCAGCTGCTGACCGAGTTCGCGGTCGAGCTCGCGGACGCCTGGCTGGCGCCGCTCGGGGTCGAGGTGGTCAGCCCCCCCGACCCCGAGCGGCGCG